>OCZT010001670.1_pt1 | contig 22940 bp, 23 predicted proteins | sample 1539031 | NCBI WGS metagenome assembly OCZT01 (sample SAMEA3539308, study PRJEB22396) | soil metagenome | biome: tundra; feature: field; material: soil | place: USA | collected 2010-05 | depth 0.15 m | reverse complement strand
ATAATTAAAAAATAAACTACAAAATTAAAAGAATCAAAACTCATCGCCTGTACAGGCAATGTTGGTTCAACTCGGAAATTACCGAAAGTTCTTGTACCAAATTTAATGGATCATCAATATAGAACAGAAGACGACATTGAATAATACCAGTGGGATGGGATGAGGTGATTACCCGGAAAAAATTTCCCCGGAATGAATTATTATTCATCAACAACAATATTAAGAACACGCATCTCCCTGCCATTCAGAATTTTCATAGAGTAACTTTTACATTGGGGACAACATGTTCCATACGAGCTGAGTGAAAATATTGTTTTGCACTCAGAACATTCTGCTTCGCCTTTTATAATTTGAATATCCAATTCAGCATTTTGTAAAAGGGTATCTGCTTTAATTACTGAAAAGGCGAATTCCAGTGATTCAATCTCAATACCACTTAATTCTCCTATTTGAAGGCCAACGCTTGTAACAAAAGCTTTACTGTTTTCCGGCACCGCATTTTCTGCAATGGATAAAATGGAATGTGCTATTGACAACTCATGCATGATGCAATAATTATAAAATCAGGTAACTTTTTTAAATCAGGTATCTATTTTTTTTCATCATCTGTTTTTAGTACGGCAGCTTTTTCAGCAGCCAGCCTTTTTTTTTCAGCTGCGTAGTCAGCACGGCTTTTTAAAGCTTCATCAAATAAGGCATTCCATCCGTTGTTGATATTTTCTTCTTTCAGTGCACATTTGGCGGGTTCAGCGGTTTGATAAATGGCTCCTTCTTTTGGACAGGCACGAACACATTCTGAACAATAAATACAAACGGCACGGTTAAAATGATACGTTTGCTTTCCGTCCATATCCTGGGAAAAAACAATGGCTCCAGGCGGGCAAACCATTTCACATCGGCGGCACCAAATACACAGGTTTTCATCAAAGCCTATCATTCCCCTGTAATCATCCGGAATATAAGTTTGTTCAAACGGGTATTTTATGGTTACCGGCTTCCTAAATAAATTTCCCAGCGTTTTAAAGAATGTTTTCATTTTTAATAATACTTTGTTATCATTATTTTCCGGTTATATCATCTTGACGTACATGAAAGGCATGGATCATAAGATGCAATAATAGCCGGAACACTTCCATATTCATTACCCTTAAATGCTTCTACCATCGCTGATACATTTGAAAAGGTTGGTGCTTTGATTTTTAATCGCTCCAGAACCTGGGTTTTGTTGCCTTTTGCATAATAAAATAATTCACCGCGGGGAGCTTCAATCCGTACAACCGCTTCGCCTTCTGGGAAAGCTTTTGTTTCTGTAATAAGTGCAGATTCCGGTAACCCGGCAATGATATTTTCTATAATACGCATTGAGACATATAATTCATGGAGACGAACCATATTGCGGGCATGAACATCGCCTGCAGTATCCAACACCATTTCAAATCCAACTTCTTTCCATGGAAGCAGGTCCTCGGTTTCGTTACGTACATCTATTGCTAATCCTGCTGCTCTTGCAAAAGGCCCGACCACATTCAGTCTCATCGCATCTTCTTTAGTAATAGCTCCGGCACCCTTATTCTTTAAAGATAAAGTCCAGTTATTTTTATAGATCTCAACCAATTCATCTAATTGTGGTTTAAATTTTTTCAGCCGTTCCAGGATCATTTGGCCTACTGCTGGTTTCAAATCACGGGCAACGCCACCAACTATGGAAAAATCGTACTGAATACGATTACCACAGACAGCTTCGAGCAGCTCCATTGAAAATTCACGGTATTGCATGGTTTTCATAAACAGCGCTTCAAAGCCGGAATTTTCTGCCACATGGCTTAAGCACAACAGATGAGAATGAATTCTGTCAAGTTCAATAACGAGCATCCTGAGGTATTTGGCCCGCCGCGGGATTTCAATTTTTACCAGTTTCTCTGCCACCTGTGAATAGGCCGTTGAATGCGAGATGGAACACAAACCACAAACACGGCCCACCACAAAACTTACCTGGCGGAATTTGAATTTTGAACAGCAGGCCTGCTCTATTCCACGATGCACATAGAAAATATTAGCAGTTGTATCAACAATTTTTTCGTTTTCCGTAGTAAATTTAAAGTGCAGTGGTTCCAGCAGTGAAATATGCTGAGCGCCTAACGGTATTTCATATTGTTTTCCCATAATTATTTTTTCTTTCTTAATGGTCCGCTTTCAAAATCAGGTTCTAATACAAATCCTTTTGGGGTGTTTTCAATTTTAATATTCATCAAATCCACCAGTTCAGCCTCAGCCACCCAGGCAGAGGATACAATATCCCTGATAGATGGAATTTCAATGTCTGGCTGAATTTGTGTGCAAAAAGCAATAATATCTAACGGTTTAGCATACTCGCAAAAGAACCATTGGACTTCAATTTTTTCTCCAAGATCTACAGCATTAATAACTATGAAATGATATAATTCTGGTTTATAAAAATTCCGGATGTCGTTTTTTATTTTATCGATTGATGTTTCTATTCTCTTCATAGACTATGCAGTTTTTATAATTTCACCGGCAATATTTCTTCTGTTTAACTGTGTATCTTCTTTTACAGGTTCCTTTTTTAATCTTACAGATTGTTCTAACTCTTTTGTTTTTTTCTCCAATATAGCCAGGGCCTGTATCACTCCATCAATAATTTGTTCCGGACGGGTTCCACATCCGCATACATATACATCTACAGGTATGTATTGGTCTATTCCTCCTTCACAATTATACATTCCCCTGAATACGCCTCCTGTACAGGCACAGACGCCACAGGCGACAACCACTTTTGGTTCCGGCATTTGTGCATATATTTCTACCAGTCTCTCCCGGGAACGTTTGGTAACAGGACCTGTTACCAGCAGGATATCTGATTGTTTGGGATTACCTGTATTAATCATTCCAAAACGTTCAATATCATATTTTGGGGCTAAACAGGCAAGTATTTCTATGTCACATCCATTGCATCCGCCTGCATTGTAGTGCAGTATCCAGGGTGATTTTTTTCTGAAAGAACTTAATTTCATTATGATAAATGTAAAATGGTTAGTAATAAATTAATGAAAGCAATCGGCAAAGCCACAATCAATGAAAACCGTAGCATTTGTTTATAATTTACTCTGGCAGAAGAATTATCCAGCGCATTCAGATACAGAAAAACAAATATTACCAGGCCAATTCCTAATAAAGGATTATTAGCACCGAAAAGATATACCAGTGTATAGCAAAATACATAGTCTAACCATTTGGCAGTATAAATGGCTTCAAAAAAAATTCCAGAGAATTCCAGTTCAACACCTCCTGTTATTTCCTGGTGTGCTTCTGCAACATCAAAAGGGGATTTTTTTAGTTTAATCGGCAATATCAACAGTAAGGCAATAAATGCCAGTGGCATTTTGTATAAAAGCGGTTCAGAATAGCTGAAAATTGAAGCAACTTCAAAACTGCCGGTAAGCATAAAAACGGAAACCGCAATTAGTATCAATACAGGCTCATAGGCCAGAATACTAATAGCTGTTCTGTTAGCTCCGAGGTGGCTAAAAATGGAACGGGTACTGTAACCTGCCAGGATTAATAACGAAGTTGATAATAGATGCAGGAAAATAACCAGTATTAAATCTCCTCCCAGCAATAAAACAGCCAGCGCAAACCATAAAGACACAAAATGCATGATACCCAGGAAAGCATGTGTTGAGTGAACAATCATTTTGCGTTTATCTGCCAGTTTTAAAAAGTCGTAAAAGGGTTGTAATAGTGGTGGACCAATTCTTCTTTGCATACGGGCTTTAATGATTCTCTCAAAACCATAAACCAGGCCCCCGATAAGCGGGGCAAACAAGATCATTAAAACCGGAACTAATAAACCATTCATATCAATTTTTTTTCAAGCTTCTGAATAATCTTCCTATTACTTTATAGTACAGCCACAACAATCAGGGCAACAAAAAACAAAATACCAATTATAGAAAAATACGGTGTGGCTTTATCGGTTGAAAAATAGAATGATGAAAAGGAATAATTTATCTTTTCACCGCACATATATTCTTTTGCCCTGTCCACATTTTTAAATCGTATAAACATTGCCAGTATAATTGTGACCGGCAATAAAAAAAAGGCTATCAGCAAAGGAACAATAGGTAATGTCATTGAGCCGATATGTAAATTCCAGCCTTCAGTAGCTACTGCAATTGGTAAACTCAAAGTTTGAGAGGCTACAGGTACAAAATAATCTGTCATTAAAAACGGGAAGCTTAATACGCTAAGTATTATTAATCCCAGTAAAATGTACATGGTGCCGTTATACAATGGTTTTGTTTTTTCAAACTTTATTTTATCCTGGTTGCCTGTTCGTGCAATTAATAATCCCAGTACTTTAAAATATAATAAGGATAAAACTGCGCCGCCGCAGGCGATAGCTACAATTACCAATGCACCTAAAAGTTTTTGATGTAAGGCTAGGGTTCCCATCGTTTCAATGCTGAACCATTTTCCTATAAAGGCACCAAAAGGCGGAAGCAACAGGGACATTAATCCAATCGTAAGTACTAATGAAGTGAACGGGCCGGTTTCTGCCAGTCTATCCATATCTGATACCTGTTTGAAATGAAACTGTCTTTCCAGTATACCTGCATTTAAGAACAACATGCATTTTGAAATGCCATGGAAAAAGATAAGTGTTAAGGAAGCTACCAGGGTTACGGGTGTACCAACAGCACCCATCATAATCATCAATGCCAGCAGGGCAATAGTGGAATGTGCCAGTATTCTTTTAAAATTATCCTGGGATAATGCCCCGATAGCCGCAGCTATAAATACAAATCCGGTCAGGGCAATCACTACAGAAGCAACTGGTGTGTCTTTCAAGGCAGGTGATAGCCGCAGTATAATAAAAGGAGCAATTTTTACCATTGTAGATGAGTGCAGCAAGGCGCTTACCGGTGTAGGCGCTACCATAGCACCCAACAGCCATTTGCTGAAAGGCATCTGGGCACCTTTGATTAGTGCAGCTATACTGAATAATGCCAGTGGTAACAGTATGCCTGAAGCTGATGAATGTGCCAGTAAATTGCTGAATGTTGCTGCGCCATAACCATTGTTTGTAATAAAGAATATGGCAACTAAAATGGCCAGGCCGCCCATTTGATTCATCCATAATGCCGTAAGCGCATTTTTTACAGAAGTTTCGTCTTTTCTGAATTCTATGAGTAAGAATGAAGCCAAAGTGGTCAACTCAAAAAACAGGAAGAAATATTCCATATTATCAGAAGAAACAATCAGGTTCATAACAGCGATGAACCAGAATAATATTGAGAGAAAATATTTCTTACGAAAGGCACTACAATCCTCTTCATCAATATATTGCAATGAATATATGGAGATGATGCTGCTGATAACATTTATTAACAGGAACATGAAGACGCTTAACTTATCAACCATAAATTGCATTTCGTCTACCCTGGGTATTATAGTAAGTAAATATAATAAAGCTCCCAGTTGCAGAATGCTCATCAGGCCAACCAGCCAGCTTTTTCTGCGAATAGCTACCCATCCAAAGTATAGAAGCAACATCATATCTGCACCGGTTACTACTTCATTCATATAATGAGGAACACCAAAGTGATAAGGTTCATTTAGTGTAATAAATAAATAAAGAGATATTCCTGATAAGATAAAAGAAGTCGCAATAATAAGTATCCTCGATAATGATTTAGGCAATATCAATACTAAGCCACTGACGATAACCGGAACAATAAACAAACTAATAATGAACGGATACATGGAATAGAGTTTTGTCTATATCAAAATAAACGCTATATTAGGAAGAAAATATTTGTTGTGGGATGATAAATCTCACCTGTTGGAATGATATAGCTTATAATAATAACTGATACTTATTATATTGGTAACAAACAGCAACAAAGTGATATTTATCACTCATTTCATTGATCCAAATCATTTTTTAAGGGGTTGTATTTTCCTAAATTTGGGTCTCTAAAACCAGGGATATGAAAAAATTCTCTTTAATGAGTATAGCTGCTGTTTTGTTACCTGTTTCAATTATGGCCCATCCGGGACATGGTGATACGGATGGATATAGCATAATTCACTACTTAGTGGAGCCAATCCATGCTATTACCACTATTGGTGTTGTATTTGCAGCAATTGTTTATATCCGCTGGCAGAGAAAGAAAAGCAGAAACAATGTTTAAGCTGGAAAATATTTCCAGGATTAATTTTAATATTTAATAAAAACACTCTCTAAGTGTATTAATTTGGTAAAATATACACTGGTGGTATTAATAGCCAAAAAGTTTTTATCTTACTAACCTTAAAATTTAATTATATGTGTGCCACTTGCGGATGTGATTCAAACGGACAGGCAATCATACATGATCATGAACACCATGATCATGAGCCTAGCCATACGCATATTCATGACCATTCTCACCACAGTACAAAAACGGTTGTTGAAGTAGAAAAGGATATTTTATACCAAAACAATTTACTGGCGGAAAGAAACCGTGGATATTTTGAAGCGAAAAATATACTGGCACTAAACCTTGTAAGCTCACCAGGCTCCGGCAAGACTTCTTTATTGGAAAAAACGCTGATAGATCTGAAAAGCCAACTGGATTTTTTTGTAATAGAAGGAGATCAGCAAACTACCAATGATGCAGATCGCATTCATGCTACCGGAACGAAAGTAGTTCAGATAAATACAGGGAAAGGTTGTCACCTGGATGCTCATATGGTTCTTCATGCCATACAGGGAATGAAACTTACTGATAATGCAGTATTGTTTATAGAGAATGTTGGCAACCTGGTGTGCCCGGCCATGTTTGACCTCGGCGAAAAAGAAAGAGTGGTGATAATGAGTGTAACAGAAGGGGAAGATAAACCCTTAAAATATCCGGATATGTTTCATTCTTCCACCGTTTGCATTATTAATAAAGTCGATCTTTTGCCCTATGTTCCTTTTAGCCTGGAGAAAGCAAAAGAAAATGCATTAAAGATTAATCACAACCTGAAGATTATAGAATTGAGTTGCACAACGGGAGAGGGAATTAGCGATTGGTACGAATGGTTAAAATCAAAAGCATTAGTTCCGGTTACTGTTTAGGATATTCCGGTAAAGTAATACCCTGCGGAGAATTTATGCAAACCCGTCATATCCATATTAGTGGTTTGGTTCAGGGGGTTGGCTTCAGGCCCTTTGTTTGCCGTATAGCCCGGGAAATGGGGATTACAGGATGGGTATGCAACAGCAATGATGGCGTTCATATTGAGTTTAATGCATCTGAATCCACCGCTCCAAAATTTTATACTTATATACTTGAACATCCACCGGTCAATGCCATCATAACAACACATTCGATTAATAAAACAAATCAAAAAGAATTTAATTCTTTTACTATACAAACCAGTACAAACCAAACACCACCTGATTTATTAATTACACCAGATATAGCCATTTGTGAGGATTGTAAGAAAGAGGTTTTAGATAAGCAAAACAGGCGGTATCATTATCCTTTTACTACCTGTTTAAAATGTGGTCCGCGGTATTCTATTATGAAGTCATTGCCCTATGATCGGGAAAATACAACTATGGCTCATTTGCCAATGTGTAATCATTGCCGGAAAGAATATCACGATATTCAGAATGAACGGCATTTCAGTCAGACTAACACTTGCCCTCAATGTGCCATACCCATGCATTTATTTGATGGGCAGGGAAAAATAGTAAGCGGGGATAATAATGAAATATTGCAAGTGTTAAACGCTGCATTGAAAGAAGGTAAAATAGCTGCCGTAAAAGGCATAGGCGGTTACCTGTTGCTTTGCGATGCCACTAATGCAAAAGCAATAGAAACGCTGAGGGAAAGAAAACATCGCCCGGCCAAACCTTTTGCCTTATTATATAAGGACATTGATATGGCGCTTAAGGATTTACTCCTTTCGCCGGAGGAACAGAACGCCTTGCAGGAAAAGTCAGCACCCATTGTATTATGCCGAATCAGTAATAATCGGAGTAGCATCGCTTTACAGAAAATAACACCAGGCCTCAACAGGATAGGCATCATGCTGCCTTACACAGCTTTGTTATTATTGATTATGGATAAGTTTAATAAACCACTTATTGCCACCAGTGGAAATATCAGTGAATCTCCGATAATCTTCCAGGATAATGAAGCAATAGATTGGCTGGGAGAAGTAGCGGATATAGTTCTTACATACGACAGAGATATTGTTACCCCACAGGATGACAGCGTAATACAGTTTACTGAAAAGGGGCAAAAAATTATTCTTCGCAAAAGCCGTGGCTTTGCTCCCGGGTATTTCCCTGACCCGTTCAAAGAAAAGGAAGAATGTATATTGGCTATGGGCGGTGAATTAAAAAGTGCCTTTGCGCTATATAATAAAGGAAATTTGTTGGTAAGCCAATACCTTGGAGATCAGGCTTCATTAGAATCACAATATAGTTTTACGGTCACCAAAAATCATTTGCAGCAACTATTTCAATCCACGCCTCAAAAAATATTAGTTGATAAACATCCCGGTTATTTTGTTTCTGAAAGGGGTAGGGCAGAAGCTGTTAGAGAAAATATTGAATTACTGGAAGTGCAACATCATAAAGCTCATTTTGCGGCAGTATTGGCAGAGAATAAACTTCTCACTGAAAAAGAACAGGTATTAGGTGTTATTTGGGATGGAACAGGTTATGGCGATGACAAACAAATCTGGGGGAGTGAAATATTTCTTTACCAGGATGCGGAAATGAAAAGAATAGCTCACCTGGCATATTTCCCTCAATTGCTGGAAGATAAAATGAACAAGGAACCTAGGCTATCGGCCCTTAGTTTACTGATGAAATTGCCCGATTATCAATCAATCATCCGACAATATTTTTCCCGGGAGGAGTGGACATATTACCAGCAATTAATTAAACAACCAACGCAGTTGTTTACCAGTAGCATGGGACGGTTTTTGGATGGTATTGCTGCCATACTCCAAATAAATGCTGTAAATACATTTGAAGGAGAGGCTGCCATGAAATTGGAAGCCATAGCACAAACCTGTACCTGTTATCCGGAAAAAGTTTATTCCTTGCCTTTTGAAAATGGAATACTCAACTGGCAGCCATTTCTTGTGGAAATGCTGGATGACTATAGTAAAAAAGAAGACATAAGCAGTATAGCCTGGAAAGTTTTTAATTCCTTATGCCGGGCCATTGCCAATGTAAGTAATGAACTTAATATTCGTAAAATTGCATGCAGTGGTGGCGTATTTCAGAATGCATTATTAACCAGTATGGTGGCAGAGCAAATGATACCTGGCAGGCAGGTTTATTTTCACCGGCAATTAAGCCCCAATGATGAATGTATAGGCTTCGGCCAGCTGGCTTATTATTTTATACAAAAGAAACAACTTCGTGAAGCTAAATGGCAATCTGGTCATATAGCGGTAACTTTATAAAAATATCTTTTATGTGTTTAGCAATTCCGGGAAAAATTATTTCAATTGATTCTCAGCAGGAAGAAGTTTTCCGTAATGGAAAAGTATCGTTCGGCGGAATAATAAGGCAAGTAAACCTGAGTATGGTACCTGATGTAAAGGAAGGTGAATATGTATTGGTACATGTGGGAGTTGCCATCACCAAAGTAGATGAGAAAGAAGCAATGCAGACATTAGAATATCTTAAACAAATGGGAGAAATGGATGAGCTGGATACTTCTGAAACAAAAGAAAAAACTCAATCGGATAATTAATTTAATAGGTATAGATGAAATTCTTAACCGAGTACAGAGATCCGGAATTGGTGCAGGAATACCTGAAAAAAATCCACCGCATTACTACCAGGCCGTGGACCTTGATGGAAATCTGCGGAGGACAAACACATAGCCTGGTTAAGAATGGCATCCTGGATATGTTACCTGAAAAAATTACCATGGTACATGGGCCGGGTTGCCCGGTTTGTGTTACAAGCTTAAGTGTAATTGATGAAGCCATTTATTTGGCTGAACAGTCTGGTGTAATATTTTGTTCTTTTGGGGATATGCTGCGGGTGCCAGGATCAACTAAAAGTTTGTTGGAAGTTAAAGCGGCAGGTGCCGATATCAGAATTCTTTACTCGCCACTGGAAGCAGTTGAGCTGGCAAAAGCAAATCCTGATAAAGAAGTGGTGTTTTTTGCTGTCGGTTTCGAAACTACTGCGCCGGCTAATGCATTGAGTGTAGTGCATGCTGCTAAATCAGGGGTTTTCAATTACAGTATTCTGGCATCGCATGTACTGGTGCCACCGGCTATGGAAGCAATATTAAGTGATGATGAAAATGTGATTGACGCATTTTTAGCTGCCGGTCATGTATGCACCATAATGGGAATGGAAGAATATTATCCGGTGGCGGAAAAATATAAAATCCCTATTGTCATTACTGGATTTGAACCCGTTGATCTTTTGCAGGGAATACTAATGGCAGTACAACAACTGGAGAAAGGAGAATTTAAAGTTGAGAATCAGTATACCAGGTATGTACAGAGAGAAGGTAACATAGTAGCTATGAAAACAATATTTGAAGTGTTTGAGAAGGGAGACAGAATCTGGCGTGGAATCGGGTCAATCCCTAATAGCGGATATGAGGTGAACGACCAGTACAAATTATATAATGCAAGGTTGAAATTCAACCTGAATTTACCTGTTGCAGAAGAAAATGCAGCATGTATCAGCGGCGATATAATGAAAGGGTTAAAGAAGCCTAAACAGTGTCCCAATTTTGGTACTGCCTGCAAACCAGAGCATCCATTGGGTGCACCCATGGTAAGCAGCGAAGGTGCTTGTGCAGCGTATTATCATTACTCATCTTCAACTGGCAGAAAGGAGGTAATAACATGAAAATGCATCTTGAATGCCCCATGCCGAAGTTTGGTTTTGATGTCATCACATTAGGCCATGGCAGTGGCGGATTATTAACTCATCAGCTGTTAAAAAGTGGTGTGTTTGATGTATTTAACAATGAAATGCTGAATCAGCAGCACGATGGGGCAAGTTTTGAACTCAATGGTAAAGTTGCTTTCAGTACGGATAGTTATGTAATCACTCCCATCTTTTTCCCCGGAGGAAATATTGGTGAACTGGCAGTAAATGGGACAGTAAACGATTTGGCAATGTGTGGGGCAATGCCCCAATACCTGTCACTTAGTTTTATAATTGAAGAGGGGTTTTCAATGCAGGAATTTTGGCAGGTATTAATGGGTATCAAAGAAGCAGCTCAATTTGCAGGAGTAAAAATTGTAACCGGCGATACAAAAGTGGTGGAAAAAGGAAAAGGGGATCAGCTATTCATCAATACATCAGGTATTGGATTAATTCATCCCCGGGCTATAATTCATCATATCCGCATTCAGTCAGGCGACCAGATTATTCTCAGCGGAAACCTGGCAACACATGGTATTGCCATTATGAGTAAAAGAAAGGGGTTAGAGTTTGAAACAGATCTCGAAAGTGATACAGCACCATTGAACCATATTATTTATCATTTGCTGGAGGCTTTTGGTGAACAAATTCATTTTCTGCGTGACCCTACAAGAGGTGGTATTGCTTCTGTTTTAAATGAAGTGGCAGAGCTAACTCAATTGGGGTATCATATTAATCAGAAATTAATTCCGCTTGATGAACAAGTAGAAGGCGCCTGCGAAATGCTGGGACTCGATCCGCTTTATGTAGCGAATGAGGGATTATTTGTAGCCATTGTTGCTAAAGAAATTGCTGCTGATTTTATAGAACTGTTAAGTAAAGACAACAATGGAAAAAATGCAGCTATAATTGGGGAAGTTGTTACAGACCATCCTGGTAAACTGGTAATGAAAAGCCGCATAGGCGGGCACCGGGTGGTGAACTATCTTACCGGTGAGCAATTACCACGCATCTGTTAATCAACCAATGTCAAGCCGTCAATGTATTCTTATTAACCTGAGTTCGGGGTTGAATAATTGGTAAAAAATCTTTTATAAAAAAAGTAAAAGCCAATTGCACGTTTTTTTCAGCTTTTTTACTTAATGAAGTTTTCAGATCCCAATAATGTCCTGATATTGCTATAGTATAAGCTTCCGGGAACTTATTATATAGATCGTTAGCCAGGTACAGAATAGTTTCAGGACTTTGCATGTGAGAAGAATAAAAATAATGACTGGCAGCTTTACACGATTTAATCTCAAATCCATCTTTCAGTGCAGCCTGCGATGCATCCACAAATAGGACGGTATCATACTTACTGATAAGAACAGTATCCTCTATCTGCAATTGATAGCGGTATTCACAATCAAAGAAATTGTAACCAGAGCGCTCAACAAGTTCGGTAAACTTCCATCCTAATCCATCATCTCCACGACCGCTGTTTCCAATACCGATGAGGAGTATTCTGGTTGAATCAGTTTTTAAATTTTTCATCGATCAATTCTCCATAATGGTTATACAATTCAACTTTCAACGGCATTTTACCCATTGCCTGTGTAGCGCAGCTAAGACAAGGGTCATAAGCCCTGATAGCTACTTCCACCTGGTTTAGCATACTATCGGTGATAGTACCTTTGCGGCTGATGACATTATTGGCCACCCATCGCACCGCCATATTCATGGCATCATTATTATGTGTGGTGGATACAATCAGGTTGCAGCGGGTTATCATTCCTTTTTCATCTACTTCGTAGTGATGGGTAAGGGTGCCACGGGGTGCTTCAATAATTCCGATACCTTTTAACCTGGGAATGCCTTTGCGTATCAGGTCATCTCCCATTAATTCAGGGTCATACAGCAGGGTTTTCATTTCTTCTGCACAATGCAAAACTTCTATTAACCTTGCCCAGTGTGAGTATAATGTGCTGTTATTAACTTTTTGACCGGTAAAAGCAATAAATTCCTGCCGGGCCTTGTCGGCCAATGGTGTTGTAATAAAATTACACAAATTAGTTCTGGCCAGGGGCCCGACCCTGTTCCAACCTTTTTCTCTTCCTATTTTTTTCAAATACGGAAATTTCATGTAGGACCACTGAGCCACTGCTTCTGAAAAATATTCTTCGTACAAATCAGTTGAAATATCATCCAGTGTAATATTTCCTTCACTATCAATAGCTCTTAATTTACCATCGTATAAATCTAAACCTCCTTCATCGTTCACCATACCCAGGTGGCCGGACGGAAATTGTGCAAACTCATCAAGAAACTTCCGGTTTTTTTCATGATAATCTTTCATGAAGTCCACCATAGCCTGCGACCATTCTATCATGGTATCTATGTTCCCGATATTCTTTCCATCTAAAAAATAATCCCGTTCTTCTTTAGTAAGAGTTTTATGTACACCACCCGGTACAGCCAGGATACCGTGAATTCTTTTGCCTGCAACTGCTTTGATGATTTCCTGGCCAAACTTTCTCATCGTGATTCCTTTAATTGCCAGGTCCCTGTTTTCAATAGCAACGGCTATTACATTTCTTTTTTCTACCGGTGCATCTACGCCAAATAATAAATCGGGTGAAGCGAGGTAGAAGAAATGCAGGGCATGTGATTGAAAAATCTGTCCGTAATGCATCAGGCGGCGAAGTTTTGAAGCTGTTGGTGAAAGATCTTTTGGATCAACTCCCACAATCTGGTCTATAGCTTTGGCAGCCGCCAGGTGATGACTTACCGGACAAATGCCACAAAGCCGTTGTACTAAAACCGGGGCTTCCCAATAAGGGTGTCCTTGTATAAAACGTTCAAAGCCCCTGAACTCTACAATGTGAAAAAATGAATCTTTCACCTGTCCATATTCATCAAGATGTATGGTAACTCTGCCATGACCTTCCACTCTTGTTACCGGATCTATAGTAATTTTTCTGTTCATAGTATTTAGTTCACTTAATCGTATTTAAATTCGGAATAAAGAATAGAGTACTCTTCACCCCAAAGCAAATTTTTCACAGCTTTCCAGATATGGTTAGCATCGGGCGGGCATCCAGGAATGTAATAGTCGATCTTTACAATTTCATTGCACGCATATACCCGGTCAAGAATCTTCGGAAGGTCCTCATGATAAGGGATGATATTATTTCCGGGTTCATTGGTTACAGAATTAAGATATGCTTCTTCCAGGCATTCACTCAAAGGAATAGAGTTTCTCATACTGGGAAGACCTCCCCAGATAGAGCATTCGCCCAGTGCAACCAGTATATCACAATGTTCCCTGAATTTCCGTAGTGTCTCCACATTCTCTGAATTGCAACAGCCACCTTCCACTAAACCGATATGGCAACGGTTAGTAAAGGTTTTAATATCGGTAAGCGGTGATTTATCAAATGATATTAATTCAATCAAATCCAGTAATTCGGTATCAATATCAAGCATTGACATATGACAGCCAAAGCAGCCGGCTAATGATACAGTGGCGACAATTTTCTTTTCCATCGCTGTCGGCCGGTTTAGTTTAGGTTTTTTTTCATTGTAATTCTTCTGCACCGACTCCATGTCAAATTTTCGGTCGCCAAATGGTTCAGCCATGTTTGCTCCTCTTACTATGATGGCGCCTGTCGGGCAGATTTTCATCGCATTGATTGCCTCTTCTTCGGTTAGTTTGGCTTCCTGTTCATAATCTACTCCAACATAGGTTTCATTACCCCTGTTCAGGTAATTAAATACTTTTTTACCATCATTGGTTACCACCTCTACCACACACCGAAGGCATTTGATACAACGGTTATGTTCCATCACCATCCGGTTTGGTTTGTAATCGATGATGCGGTCTTTGAACAGGTGTGGGAACCGGGTAGAAGAAACCCCCAATTCATACCCCATATGCTGCAAATCGCAGTTGCCACTTTTTTCGCAAGCGGGGCATATATGATTTCCTTCGGCAAACATCATTTCCACCAATGCCTTTCTGGTATCTTTCAGTTCCTCATTATTCACTTCCACCTTAAGGCCCTCAGAAACTTTTTCAGTACAGGCCGGGCCATATTTTCCATTGATTTTGCAGGTACATACCCGACAACTGCCCAGTGGTGGTTCTATATGTTCATAATAACAAAGTGATGGTATAAAAATGCCGTTTTCTTTGGCTACCAGCATCAGGTTTTTACCTTCTTCTGCCTGAAAGTTTTTACCATCTATTGTTAGATTTACCATGCTTGCCATAACATTTCATATTTTATATTTTTCATAGTCTTTAGTGGCGGCTTCCATATCAAACTTCAGGTTCAGTCCATTAAAGTCATTATCCAGCTTTGCAGCAAAATAGTCGTGAAATTTATCCATGGCATAGATCAAACTGTTGGTAGCAGTTTTACCAAGACCGCACCGGCTGGTATTTTTCATGATAGTGCCCCAGCTTTTTAATTCCTGGAGGTCGGTTTCATTAGCCAGCCCGTTTTCCAGCCGTTTCAGTTTTCGTTGGATGATGAAATTCCCTGCTCTGCAGGGGGTGCATATGCCGCAAGATTCCTGTTTAAAGAATTCTGAAAAATTCAACAGCACTTTCACCAGGTCACGTTGTTTGTTGAAGATCATAAAAGATCCGCCGCAACGTATATCCTTTCGGGCCAGCAAATCAAGCATTGAAATGCGCCGGAATTTTTCTTTAATGGAAATACATTCACCGGAAGGTCCGCTTACCTGTATATAATATGGATCATCTGCTTCGCACAATTCAAGTAACTCAGCCACCGTCATTCCCCATTCAATCTCGTATATGCCCGGCAGCTTGCAATCGCCGGAAACGCTAATGAGTTTTGTACCAGGTGAACCGGGAATACCAAGCTGTGTATATTCGGCAGAGCCCATTTCAATAATTCTTGCTGCCGCACAAAAAGTTTCTACATTGTTAATAACAGTAGGCAGTTGTAAATACCCTTTTTCAACAGGGAAAAACCATTTAGTACGGGGCTCCCCACGTTTACCTTCCAGTGATTCAAGCAAAGCTGTTTCTTCGCCACATACATAAGAGCCGGCTCCCATCTGAACCCTGATATCAAAATCAAAATCTTTAATTTGGCTACACTCTTTTCCAAGTAAACCTGCCGCCCGGTATTCTTTTATAGCCGCATCCAGTTTATGTTTCAACCACCAGTATTCTCCCCGCAAATAAATAATACCATATTCAGCACCAATCGTGTAGCCGCAGATAATCATTCCTTCAATCAGCGATTTTGCCTGTGTATTCATCAGCACACGGTCCTTAAATGTACCGGGTTCACCCTCATCGGCATTGCACACAACAAATTTTGGTAAAGCCGCCTGTACCCTGGCTGCATTCCATTTTTTCCAGGTAGGGTAGTATGCTCCGCCACGACCGGCCAGTTCAGATTTTTTTATTTCTTTAATTACAGCCGCTGGCCACAGTTTTTTCATTTTGGCCAGAGCAACTCCCGGAACAAACTTTTTAAAGAAAACACTTTTGTTATCAGGAGGAGTATAGCGTATGTTATCAGCAGGTGCATCACAGATTGATTCTGCTGTAGCTCCTTTCTTCAGTTTCGAAATAATATCTTTTACTTTAATGACATTCAGATTGGTAAAAGGATAAAAATTAATTAATGCAGAAGGCTCCTGGTCGCTCAGGCCTATGCACGGAGTGAGAAAAAGACCAAAAGTACCGGTACGGTCAACCGATCCAAACGTTGCTCCTGTTTCTCTTTCTAAAGTTTCTTTGATCCGGTTGAATCCTTTTATATCAGCGACAATACTGTTGTTGAGATAGATAGTGTTTTTGCCGGTTGGTTTGCGATGGAAAAAATGATAAAATGAGGCCACACCTTCCACTTCAATCTCAGAAAGATTAAATACCTGGGCAAGCTGCTTTATATCATCATCATGAATATATCCATTGCTTCTTTGTAATTCCCACAGTTTGTTCAGCATTTGTGTTTGTCCGGGTTCTTTAAATTTTTTTACGGTATCATCAGCCATAATTGGTTGCTTTACAATTTTATCCATTAACCCCAAAGATCCATTTATTTTAGTTTCAGGAGTATGACTTTAGTTAGGCCTAAGCCTGATTTTAAGCATCTCCAGGGCATCTCATTTATTAATATCATTTGATTTTCTAAATTTCATTGTTCTGTCTGTTTACTCTAATTGTATTGAAATGAAAGATGAGATATATCAGTAGACAATTGCACTAAATGTATATAATATTCCACATGTAACTTAATATATTAATACTTGATGATTTTTTTTGAATTAAATATTTGTGGCAAAGAATTTGTTTTTCTATGAGGTATTATGATGAGTATGTTTTATTTTTAAATAATTAAAAATTTTAGGCATGAAAAAGTTACTATTATTGTTTTCGCTATTGATTTTTATATCTGTTTCTTCACATTCTCAAACACTCCCGCCACATCCTCCATTACCGGCTAAGCATCCTCCATCCCCGCCACGCCTCCACCTCCGTATCCACCACCACATCATCACAAGCCATCACTATAAACATCCTCACAAACACTATTATAAACATAAAAATCATGCAATGTTTAATAGTAAAATAAAAGGAGAAAATTTGGCGTAAGATAAAAAATTAAGAGGGATAAATTTGCATAAAGTAGTTCCCTGTTCTAATAAATGTGTAGCCCCGCATTTGCGGGGTAAACTCTACTGTGGCGTAATGTATGGACACTTACTAAAATCTTTTGCCAATAGAAGCACCAAGCCAAGGTACAAGTCCGTATTTATTGGCAGCAGGTGTCAGACTGATACGCCACATTAAATCTTTAGAAGTATGTCTTCTGTAACCAATACTTGGAATGAAGTTTACAAAATGCTCACCATTTGAATTTTTTGAGTCGCCAAACAATTTGCCATCAATCCGTGTCCAGGTTACGCCAAGTCCTGCATCAATAAAGGATTTGGCGCTTTTAAGTTTGAATAGATAATTAATGCCTATAGGAATAGTCAAATAAAAAGCATTTTCAGAGTAAAAGCCTATACCAATTCTTGCTCCAAGTCCCGGCTCTTTTGTTAATTGCCTTTCATAGTTTACAGAACCAAAAAGTCCGTTGCCACCCGCCTCTAAATAAATGTCATTCTTTTTAAAAGCGCTTTGTCCAAATACAAAAGTCAAAGCACCAATTGTCAAAATTGTCAAAAAGTATTTTCTCATAAGTAAGGTTTGTTTAATTACCGCTAACTATATTATTTGCAAAAGGTATCACTTATGTTTTTTGAAGATCGGCATTTAACTTTTGGAGATCATCATAAAAATCAGGGTAGGATTTATTAATTGTTTCGGCATTATGGATAGTTGTTTCCCCATTAGCTTTTAGTGCCGCAATAGCGCATGCCATTGCAATACGGTGATCATGATGCGATTGAACAATTGCTCCATTTAATCTTCCATTACTTGTTATCAGCATAACGTTTCCGCTAACTTTAATTTCAACTCCCATTTTTTTAAATTCCTCCTGCAAAGAGATGGCACGGTTGCTTTCTTTATGTGTTAATCTATTCACTCCTTTTATAGAACTTGTTCCGTTACAATAAGCTGTAAGCACAACTAAAGGAGGAAAAAGATCAGGACAATCAGTTGCATCAAAATGAAATGGATTCAATGATTCTTGGATAACCGAAATCTTATTATCATCTACAGAAATTTTTGCGCCTGCCATTTTTAATGCAGAAAGAATTGCTTTGTCAGCCTGTGCAGAATTAATATTTAAACCATCAACAATAATTTCTCCTGCAACTGCTCCGGCAACTAATAAAAAGGCAGCGCCGCTCCAATCGCCTTCTACAACAAAAGCCCCCTCTAAATCTCCCCCGTTGGGGGAGACTTTTGGAATCTTAGGATCGAAATAAAATTCTTCATAATTCCTGTGCTTAACATCCCAACCAAAAAGTTTCATTACCTGTAAAGTAAGATCGATGTAAGGTTTGCTTTTAAGATCATTCACCTTTATACTAACAGGCATTGTACATGCTTTTGCATAAGCCATTAATAAGCCCGTTAAAAATTGAGAGCTCAAAGAACCATCAATGGTAATATCAGCAGGTTGCAATGGACCTTTTATTTTTATAGGAAGTTTACCATTGTTTGATTGAATCTGAATTTGCAATAAAGGGAAGATCTCATCAAAGAAATTCATCGGTCGTTGTAATAAACTTCCACTTCCATTCAAAATAATTTCCTGTGAACTTAATGCAGCAATTGGTGCAAACATTCTTAGTCCTAATCCACTTTCTCCACAATTAATTTCTGAAGAAACAGGATTTATACCTTTGGATGAAATAATTAAATCATCATTGGATTTCCTAATTGTTGCTCCTAATTTCTGAATCACATCCAATGCGGCAAGATCATCATTGCTTTTGCCGGGATTGCTGATAATCGTATCACCCTCGCTTAGCAATGCCGCTGCACAAGCCCGCTGCATCGAGCTTTTGGAAGCCGGCGCATTAATAGATCCTGAAATTTTTGAAGGATGAATTTTTACAATCACTATAATACCTGGTTAATTAAATCTTTAAGTTGATGTAATGAAACAGGCTTTACAATCGCATCACCAATTTTATTAAGCAGAATAAAATTTATTGCATCACCTGATTTTTTCTTGTCCATTAATAAAACTTCCCAAACCGCCCCTCTCCGGCTCTCCCCGAAAGGGAGAGTGACTGGAAGATTATATTTTTTAAGAAGATCGATCACTCTTTCGCTATCTACTGTAGGAAAGTCATTCATCTCTTCTGAAATTTTACAAGCAGCTACCATTCCAATGCTTACTGCATTTCCATGAGGTAATTGATAAATGTTTTCAATTGCATGCCCAAGTGTATGCCCAAAATTCAGCAGCTTTCTTTCTCCTGCTTCAAATTCATCATTAGAAACAACTTTATATTTTATTTCAACATTTCTTTTTATCAGATCAGCAATTTTTTCAGGAGATTCCCGAAAGTTTTCCAGTGAATTATTTTCCAGCCTTTCAAACAGCTTTTCATCTTTTATACAGGCATGTTTAATGATCTCCGCAAAACCATTTATCCATTCTTCCTGTGGTAAGGTTTTTAAAAAAGAATAGTCATATAATAAAAATTCAGAGTGCCTGATAACGCCAACAAGATTTTTATACATGCCTATATCTACACCATTTTTACCACCAATCGCTGCATCCACCATTGCAAGAATAGACGTAGGCACAAATGCAAACTTTACTCCTCTCATATAAACCGAAGCTGTATAGCCGGCTATATCAGTAACAACTCCACCACCTATACCAATAATAAAAGTTTCTCTATCGGCTTGTAATTTTATTAATTGATCAATAACATGATCAACCGTTGATTGCTGCTTATTTTTTTCTCCCGGTTTTATTGCAATTACTTTCCATCCTGTAAATTTTTCAGCATAGATTGATGCAATGTTATCATCGGTGATAATTACAGCCTTCTCTTTTGAAACTAATTTTTCTAAAAAAGAAAAGCCGGCATCAAAATAACAGTCAACTGTTTTTGTGGAAAATTTATAGTGCTGTTTATCCATTACTCATTCATTATTTTATTCTGATGATTTATACTTTCAAGATGTATTGCATCAAAATATTTAGTGATAAACTCTTTGCCTAATCCTAAATGTTCACCTTTTTTGAAAGCTTTCTCCAAAATATCATTCCAGCGATTGGTTTGTAAAATAGTGATATTATTATTCTTTTTGTATTCCCCTATTTTATCTGCGATCTTCATACGCTGGCCGATCAATGTCAACAACTCATCATCAATATGGTTGATCTGTTCTCTTAGTATAGCCAATGCTGTAATAAATTCTTTTGCATCGGTATGTTCAGAACGCCAGATAAGTTCATTCAGCATTTCTGCCAAACGCTCCGGTGTTATTTGTTGTTTCGCATCACTCCATGCATTGTCAGGATCAATATGGCTTTCTATCATCAATCCACCGAAATCAAGATCAATGCTTTTTTGCGCCACTGCCTGCAACATAGTTCTGTTACCGCAAATATGTGATGGATCACAAATGAGCAACATCTCCGGAAACCGCCGTTTCATTTCAATAGGCAAATGCCACATGGGGGCATTTCGATATTCTGTATTACCATAATTTGAAAATCCACGATGTATCATTCCAACCTGTTGAACACCCGCTTTTTGCAATCGTTCCATGCCACCAATCCACAAATCAAGCTCCGGGTGAATTGGATTTTTTATCAGCACTGGAATATCTACGCCACGCAATGCATCCGCCACAGCCTGCACACTAAACGGGTTCACTGTTGTTCTTGCCCCGATCCATAGTACGTCCACATCAAACTGTAATGCATCTTCAACATGCTTTGCAGTTGCCACTTCAACAGTGATTGGTAAACCGGTTATTTTTTTTGCTTTATCTAACCATGCCAACCCTTTTACGCCAATCCCTTCAAACATACCGGGCTTTGTACGTGGCTTCCAGATTCCTGCACGCAAAATATCTACCTTGCCTGTTTTAGCCAGGCGTATAGCGGTTTCTACCACCTGCTCTTCTGTTTCTGCACTGCAGGGACCGCTGATAATTAATGGACGCTTGTTCCATTTTTCCTGTACTAATTCTTTCATTGTTTTTGTTTGTGTTTGCATTGTAAAATTAATTTTTTTGTTATCAGCATTCATAATTCTATCAACTTCATTGGCGTCGTCCCGATTCATCGGGATACATTATTCAACTTCACTTGCCACTAAGTCTCAAAGGCAGAAAGTAACACAAAGATTCTTTGTGTTACTTAGCGTCTCAGCGTCTTTGTGGCAATTTTAATTTCATTTTAAAATTCGTTTTATTTTATTTGCATTCTCCATAAGTTCAGTCAGGTATTGTAAATTTTCTTTTTCCAGACTTGCCTTAAATTTTCTTAGTTGTGAAATATGTTCATTCAATACATCCAAAACATTTTCCCTGTTCTGCATAAAAATAGGCGCCCACATGGCGGGATTACTTTTTGCCAAACGAACGGTACTTTCAAAACCACCGCCTGCCAGTTCAAAAATGGCATCTTCTTCTTTTTCCTTTTCCAACACTGTATTAGCAAGGGCAAAGGAAGTAATGTGTGATATATGGCTTACATATGCCGCATGCGTATCATGGCTTTCAGCATCCATATAAATAATGTGCATACCGAAAGCTTTATAAATATCTTCTACAATGGTTACTGCATCAGCATCACTTTTTTCTTTTTCACAGATAACACATGCCTGACCTTCAAAGGCGCCTCTCACAGCAGCTTCTGGTCCGCTGTATTCTGTACCCCACATAGGGTGAGTTGCAACAAAACGCTTTCGCATTGGGTGATCTGCCAATGCCTTACACAATGCATATTTGGTAGAGCCTGCATCTGCAACGATCTGTTTGTCTTTTACCAAATCCATTATTTGCTGCATAACAGGAATGGTAACATCTACAGGAATGGCTACATAAATAAAATCACTTTGCTTTACTGCATCAGCTAATGACATTGCTTCATCTATTATTCCCAGTTCCAGCGCTTTTTGCAGGCTTGCTTCTGTTCTGCTGACACCGATTACTTTTTTAGCAAAACCTTTTTCTTTCATTGCCAAAGCAAATGATCCGCTTATTAAACCAACACCGATGATAGTGATGGTAGCCCCCTCTAAACCTCCCCCGAAGGGGGAGACTTTTGAAGACTCTAATTCTTTATTATCCTTTTTAATATTTGATAATTTTATTTCCATTTGTAAAATATCTTTAGACAATGATGCTCCGTAAAGTCCTCCCTTTAGGGAGCCTGCCTGTCGGCAGAAAGGGTTCTAGGAGGATTTTATTCTTTGTATCGCTTCTTCAATTTTTTCTTCGCTGGTGCACAAACTCACTCTTACATATTTATCACCTGCACTTCCAAAAATTCCTCCCGGTGTTATAAAAACATTTGACTCATGCAAAACCTTATCACTTAATTCATATCCATCTTTATAA
>OCZT010001669.1_pt1 | contig 22956 bp, 20 predicted proteins | sample 1539031 | NCBI WGS metagenome assembly OCZT01 (sample SAMEA3539308, study PRJEB22396) | soil metagenome | biome: tundra; feature: field; material: soil | place: USA | collected 2010-05 | depth 0.15 m | reverse complement strand
TGATCCGAAAGCCCCGATGGCATTCTCAACTCTTAATGGCGACGTCAATGTTACGCTTCCTTCAGATACAAAAGCCAATCTGAAATTAAAGTCAGATAATGGAGAAGTATTCAGCGATTTCGATATAGATATTGATAAAACTCCGGCCAAAATAGATAAGACTACTGAGCCCGGATTGTATAAAATCAAAAAAGATGATTGGGTTTATGGAAAAATTAATGGAGGCGGCCCTGAAATGATGATGAAAAATATGCAGGGGAATATTTATGTGAAAAAAGCGGGGAAATAGGTTTTAGTTTGCCAAAAGCTGTTTGGGAATTCATGGCTGTCTCCCCGAACGGCATTGTTTTCCGCATGTTATAATGTTACTGAAGTCATGGTTCAATAGCTTACTTATTAATCGAAGATCTGAAATATTGAATATTGATCCGTTTCACAATATTAAAGCAGGGCTGACGCCAATGTTGTCATTTCATGATACGGAGGATGATATTGTTCCTTATTGGACAACCGAACAATTTCTGTATAATACAAAAAAAGCCGGAAACCAGATGGACCTGGTCAGGCTTGAAGGAAAAGGCCACTTTTTCGATGAAACCAGCAAGAAAAATGCAAGAATGTACAATGATGATATATTCACTTTTGTTGATGAATTTCTGATAAAACACAAACTGATGAAATAAAAAGGGTTGTCCATTATTTAAAAAGGGGAAATATGAAATCTAAAAGCTTTTTAATAACAATACTATTTTGCAGTTTTACTGGAGTTGTTTTTTCGCAAAGAATTTGCAAAGACTCACTTATTCAAGACATAAGACAGTTATCAGATATATTGGAAACATCTCATCCAGATCCATACATTAAAGGGGGAGGAAAGATAGCTTTCCATGAGAGACTTCATAAACTTATGATTTTTATTCCTGATTCCGGAATGACAAAGAGCAGATTTCAAAAATTATTACTCCCTTTCGTAGCATCAGTAGGTGATGGACATACAAGAATTCATGTCTCTTATGAAAGGAATGATAAACAACCCGGAGGAATCCCTCTTCTATTTAAAATAATCGGGCATTCTCTTTATGTAGCTGGTGTAACAGATCCAAAAAATGAATATTTGATTGGATCATTGTTATTATCAGTTGAAAACATTTCATTTCAGGATATTTATAGGCGGGTAATCAGTTTAAGAGGCGTTGATAACGAATACGGAGGATTGACACTTTTAGAAGGGAAAGACTATTTATGGTATAAAGAACAATTACAGGATTTGATACCTGAATGGCGGAATAATGATAGAATTATTGTTAAATTAAAACTTCCATCAGGTGAAGAAAAAGAAATTAGTCTTAGTACTATTCTTCAAATGAACAATCCTCTGATAACAACCAGAACTGACATTAATTTGCCCTCTACAGAAAAATGCGAATTTAATTATGTCTTCCTGGAAAACAATCCTAAGATTGCGATTTTAAAAGTTGACGGTATGAGCGGTTTCCGTGAAAACTTTGAATTGGTTGGACTTGAAAATGAGTATCAGCTCAATGGGGCAAAATACTTTTATAAACGTTTCAATGAAAAAGAGCCTCCTGATAATAAAACAGAAATTATACAAGGAATCCCCTCGGTTACTGAAATGCTGAAATCATTGGTCATTGAAATGAAGAAATCCGGGACAGAGGTTCTGATTATTGACCTGAGAGAAAACGGTGGTGGAAATTCCACTTTAGGACAATTTTTAGTTTATTATCTGTATGGGAAAGATGCATTGATTAAAAACTTATCAGATAAGTCGGGATATGAAATCAGAAAATTTTCAAAATTGTATTTTGAGGAAAATCAAAATGAAAAATTAAATAAAATAAATGAAAAATCAGAAGTGAATCTGCTGACTGATGATTATTTGTTTGAAACATTGGACGATAAAGAAGTCAATAAGGATTCATTGGATATTATGAATGAAATGGATGAGTTTTACAAAAAAATACCTACGTTCTATGAGGAATATAAATCTAATGCTTATTCAAAATATTATCGTCCTCCCAAAATAATTGTACTTTGTTCCCCGCAAACATATAGCTCCGGGTTTACAATGATGAAAATGCTTAATGAAATGGGGGCTAAATTAATTGGTACACCTTCAAGTCAGGCAGGAAACAATGCTGGCTGGATATTAAATTATAAATTAAATAATACCGGGTTAAATGGATGGGTTGCATGCAAATATTATACTTCATTTTCTGAAAAAATAATAAATGGAGTTTATATGCCGGATTATATATTCACTTACGATAAACTATCAAAGTATAATTTTGACCCAAATGCAGAAATAAAATATGCGCTCGAATTATTTGGGAAATAGTGTCCTGACCTAAGCCATTCTGAAGAACAGGATTTCTCAGTATAACACGGGCAATACGATAGTAATTCAACAGGGTAATAATTATTTTCTTATGGGTCACTTAAAGAATGACAACGAGGGACACAAAGGTCTGCACTGAGGAACACAAAGTCGGATTCTGTTATCAAATGTTGTAGAGCTCAGGACTACAACTATATGTTTTTCCTTTGTGATCCTTTGTGATTTACTTTGTGCTCCTTTGTGGTTAAATGGATTTTGGTCTTCCCTATCCAATGGTCGTTTATTATTCGAAAAGTTCATTACATTTGGTATATGAACACCATCACTCATTTAGTTGGATTTTTCTTTTCATAGTAAAACATATATTTAATCCTCATGAGTATTGAAGATTTGCACAAAGATTATCGGCCAGAATTCCAGCTGAAACAACATTATTCTTATGAAGCAGTCTTATCAAAAATCAATTATAATCATAATTGCCCTGGCAACTGTTTTACTGCACTTTTTGTCGGGTTCCGGTTTTGAGTATCAAAGAGATGAATTGCTATATTTTTCTCTTTGCAGACACCTTGATTTCGGATATGCTACCGAACCTCCCCTGACAGCCTTCATGGCTTTAATTGCAAAAGACCTTTTTGGCTATTCTTTGTTTGCGGTCAGGTTTTTTCCTGCAATCTTAAGCGGAGCATTGATTTATCTCTCCACGCTTATTGCAAAAGAACTAAATGGCAATTTCCGCGCGCAGTTAATTACTTCAATTGGTGTAGGCACTAGTACATTTTTGGTAATGATATATGGAGCATTTACACCTTATTGCTTTGATATCTTCTTCTGGACTCTGACTATTTATTTCCTTATAAGGTTCCTGAAAACTAATGCAAATTCATATTTATTGATTATTGGAGCTATCGACGGTGTTGCATTTCTTAATAAGTACAGTATTCTGTTCCTTCTCTTTTCAATATTAATGGTAATCCGTTTTACGAAAAACAAAAAGGTCATACTTGACAAATACTTTTATTATGCAGTTCTGATATTTTTCATTATCGCATCTCCAAATATAATATGGCAGTTTAGCCACCACCTTCCGGTCATCAATCATATGATAGAATTGAATAAAAGTCAGCTCGTAAATGTAAACAGGATATCTTTTCTCATCGAACAACTTATACTATTATTACCATGTACTTTTTTCATTTTGCCTGGTATTGTCTATTTTCTGTTGAAAAAAGAATTTAAAGATTTCAGACTTTTGGTATCAATTTCAGCATTCGTCATTTTTATGTTTTTCATCTTAAAAGGGAAAAGCTTTTATACTTCAGGACTTTTCCCGTTTTTCATAATAACCGGTGCATTATTTATTGAGAAGAGTGTTAAGAATCTCTATGTTTTCTATTCTATCTTTCTTGTTTTTCTGATACTTTCAGCTTTGTTATTACCTTTGGGTATTCCCATTTTAAAACCTCAGAAAATGGTCAGCTACTATGATAATTTTACAAAGATTATGGGGGTTGATTTACTAAGAAAGGATGAAGATGGCAATTACAGAAGTCTTCCTCAAATCAATGCCGATATGCTTGGTTGGAATGAGATTACTGAGATAACAAGTAAAGCCTGGGAACAGGTTGAGAATAAAAATAATTGTTTTATCTTTTGTACAAACTATGGGCAAGCCGGAGCAATAAACATAATCGGGGGGAAATATGGGTTACCCGAACCTGTAAGTTTCAGTGAATCATTTAAATATTGGTTCCCATTGAAATTTAAAAATGAAATTCATGAGATTATTTATATGATAAGTTCGGATGCTATGGAGAGTGGAAATTTTAGGGATACAAAATATTTTTTTAATGAAATGATCGAGATTGGAAGTGTAGAGAACAGGATGGCAATAGAATACGGTACGAAAATATTTCTTTTCAGAAACCCAAAGTCAGATTTTAACGAATTCTGGAAAGGCCAAATCAGTCCTTATATAAAATAACAAAATGAAAATTAAGGAATTGCAAAAGAAGCTCAATGAAGCTTATACAATAGATAATTTGAATAGGATATCACTTACTCTGATTAATCTGTACAAAAACCAGCAGTATACAATATTACAAAAAATTGTAGAAATTGTTAGTGACTATACAATTATTGAAATCGGACCCGAAGGGAAGGGATTTTCTAAATTAATGATGCTTTACCATCCTGACAGAGCCCTATATCATCTTGCAGAAATCAACAAACTCGCTGAGAAAAATGATTTCGATAGATTACTTGAATATTCGCATATCTTAAGACTGGAACGTATTGAAGAAATTGCTGCTTCACTGAATAATTTTGAAGATATCGATTACTCACCTGTTTATGATTGGGATCTTGACACTCAGGGTTTTATTATAATTAATGATGGCCGGCAAGCTGGGACCAGGAAAACAAAAACAAATACAAAGTTAATCGGGTATTCTTTTTATGATGCCATAAAAATAAGAGAATTCGGGAACACCGACATTGAATTCCCCCCGTACTACCTCGAAGACATTGACGAATTCGAATTATCATTCTCGGATATTACTGATCTGGATGGTATAGAGTATTGTATAAATGCCAAAACCATTGATGTTTCAAACAACAGGATAATCGATCTTACTCCTCTTATCGGGCTTACAAATCTGAGAGAACTGAACCTTTCTGACAACCAGATCGGATATATAGATGTTTTAAGTAACCTGGTAAACCTGATAAGTGTACAATTGTCTGACAATTGCTTCGAAGACATATCCCCGCTTTTCGAACTTAAAAAGCTGGAATATGCAGATTTGTCAGGGAATAAGATTGATATTCAGCAAATTAACAAATTGACTGATTTTGGGGTAACAGTAGACTTTGATGATTAATTTGTATGGTTCGCCAATCAATCATAATGGATTTGTATAAAAAGGTAATGAAACTATATTCCATATACGAAATGGAAATAAAACTCAAACAGGTTGCGACAGTAAAAAACCTAAGGATCACTCCAACGGATGATTTTTGGTGAGAGGTTATATCGGAAATTGAGCTTTGCGATCATATTCCGACATAGGCATTTGACGCAATATCTGAATTTTCACTTCTTGAAATCATCTATTTCTTCGACAAGGCAGAACCCGGGGAAATTGTTTTCTCCGGCAGGCCAGGAGGAAATCCCGATATAACGGCTAACTCCATTTTTGCCTGAGCCGATTAGCTTCCAAGCAACTGTTTCACCTTTGAAGATATCTCTTTTCCATCCGCCTTTCCTGCCAGTTCCTTAGTGGCAACACCCATAACCTTACCCAAATCGGCAGGTGATTTTGCGCCGACACGTATTATAATTCCCTTTATAATATTCAGAAGTTCTTCCTCGCTCATTTTTGCAGGCAGATACTTTTCAAGAATATCAGCTTCAGCGACCTCTTTTTCATACAGGTCAGGTCTGTTCTGCTCTTTATAGATGGCTGCCGATTCCCTTCTCTGCTTAACCAGTTTCTGGATAATTTTCAATTCCTCTTCAGAAGTAAGGACAGTATCTCCGCTTTTCTCTGTTCTGGCAATAGTAAATGCGGTTTTTGCAGCTCGAATCGCCTCAAGCACAACTTTATCTTTAGCCTTCATTGCGGTTATCAGATCACTGGAAATTTTCTCGGTAAGTGACATAATGAATATTTTTAATTTTTTTTAATCGTTCAAATAATCCTGATATAAAGATACAAGATAGATATTACAAGAGAAAAATGATTTGGATTCAAATTAGAAAATTATCTGAAAATTAATGTGATTTCAGGTGTCAGAAATTCCTTTAAGATCCTTTGTGAAACCCTTTGTGACCCTTAGTGGTAAAAAAAATCATTAACCACAAAGGAGCGCAAAGTAAAAACAAAGTAACACCAAGGGAAATCAGTACTATCAGGGTATTTTCAGACACCCTCTTACATTTTTCTGTCTGAAATATGGTGTGATGATTAAGAACAGGTCCATTTTAAACATTAACTCTTAGTTTGGTGTTTCAGTAAAGAAATCATGTAAATAATGAAAATTCCCGAGAAAATGAAGGCTGTTCACCTTGACAGACCGGGTGGGAAATTAGTAGTCAGAACAGTTCCGGTTCCCCAGCCAAAAAAAGGTGAAGTACTTGTAAAAATGGCGGTTGCACCTGTAAATCCATCCGATCTTGCCCGAATTAATGGCATTTCCACGGCAGAGGAAATAAGTTCCTTTATTCCGGGAATAGAAGGAAGCGGTACCGTACTTGCAGCAGGAAATGGCTTATTGCCACGATTGTGGCTTGGGAAAAGGGTTGCCTGCTCGGCAGTCTCAACTTCAAGCGGTACCTGGGCTGAATACATGGTTACCTCGGCTTCCTATTGCTTTCCTTATCCCAAATCAGTTTCTGACGAACAGGGCTCAATGCTGCTGGTCAACCCAATGACTGCATTGGCATTCTTTGATATTATTAATGAAGAAAAACATAAAGCGGTTGTGAATACTGCAGCTGCAGGCGCGCTGGGAGGGATGATAAGGGTTCTTGGTAATAAATATAATATTCCGGTTATAAATGTGGTTAGAAATGATCGACAGGTCAGGATGCTTCAGGAAGAAGGAGCAAAATTTATCCTTAAGAGCACTGATCCTGATTTTGCCGGTCAGCTGCGGTTATTTTGTCATGACTTACAGGCTACTCTTGCATTCGATCCTGTTAATGGAAGCTTCACGCAACAGCTTCTTGAAGCACTTCCATATGGAGGAACCGTAGTTGTTTATGGCAATCTTTCGGGAAGCGATCAGGGAACAACTCTCCGACCACTTCTCCTGGAAAATAAAAAGCTTCACGGGTTTTATCTCGTAAACTGGATGAAGGATAACTCTCTTTATAAAACCGTGCGTAATTTGAACAGGGTACGGCTTCTGCTTAAGAATGATTTCAGGATCACTGTACAAAACAGGTTTCCGCTCGATGAAACTCAGCTCGCAATAGATACATATCTAAACAATATGACGGGCGGAAAAGTCCTTCTAGTTCCTGGTATGGGAATTGCAATCTAGTAAATCATTTGGCACAGGGAATACCAACCGATTCAAAGGAATCGAAATATGCCGGAATCTGTTTGGCATTATCATCCCAGCCGCAGAAAGTAAAAAGTAGAAGATGGTAGGTAACCTTAAAGTTTATCTCAGTCTCTTTGTCGGAGAACAAAGGCTGTAGTCCTTACATATATGATCGTGGTGCGATGCTCTGCTTTATATATTCAGCTACTGACGGACCTTTTTTTGTTAATTTTTGTTAAATGATTAAGATGGAATATTCCAACGGGTTATTTTTATAATTTCGCTGATTAATATTTTCTTTATATAATGAGCGTTTAGTTGATCGGATAAGATGAAGAAGACTCTTTATACTACAAGTATTGTTATTGCAGCAGCATTTATACTTTTATTTGCCCTGAACAGGATCGGTTCAAAGAGGACTACCAATGAATTTTACACCAAAGTTCAGAAGGGGCAGTTTGAGATATCTGTTATTTCAGCTGGTGAATTGTTGGCTGAAAAATCCATTGATATTAAGGGACCTGAGATTGCGATGGGACGTGATATCAGGTTCTTTAATATCAAAATTCAGGACTTGATACCCGAAGGTACAGTAGTGAAGGAAGGAGACTATATCGCCACACTTGATCGCACCGATTTAAATAATAGCCTAAAGGATGCACAGGATTTACTGACCACAAGACAGACAACTCTGGATATGAAATTACTCGACTCAGCGGTGGTGCTTAATGACTTAAGGGATGGAATTAAAAACCAGCGTTTTATCGTTCAGGAAGCCGCAATGACTCTGCATAATTCGAAATATGAACCGCCAACTACGATCAGGCAGGCTGAAATTGAACTTGATAAATCCCAGAGGAGTCTTGAACAGTTGCAAAGGAGTTATACTCAGATATTAGCTCAGAACAAGACTGACATAATAAATCAGAATTACTGGGTTAATAAGGTATCAAGGAGAGTTAAGGATATAGAGGAAGTGCTGTCGGAATTTACAGTCAAAGCGCCGGCGCCGGGTATGGTTATCTATAAAAGGGAGTGGTCGGGTAATAAAAGGAAAGTAGGATCAATGATCGATCCTTTCGACAGGGTAGTAGCAACACTTCCTGATCTCACTTCGATGCTTTCCAAAACTTATGTAAATGAGATCGATGTAAGTAAAATAAAAATTGGCCAGAATGTTAATATTACAATAGACGCTTTTCCCAAGAAAATGTATACCGGTACAGTATCATTTGTCGCTAATGTCGGTGAAAAATTGCTTAATTCGGATGATAAAGTATTTGAGGTTCAGATTAAAGTAGCAGGGTCCGACCTTGCGCTCAGACCATCAATGACAACCGGCAATAAAATTATTGTAAGTACTTTGAGAGATGCAATTTATATTCCGGTCGAATGTGTACAGGCAGGAGTTGATAGTATTCCATTTGTATACACCAAAAAAGGTATCAAGCAGATAGTTCTTCTCGGTGAATCGAATGAAAAATATGTATTGATTGAAAAGGGTCTTGATGCCGGCACCTTACTTTATCTTAATAATCCGGAAAATCCGGAAAAGTTCAGGCTGGAAGGAAAAGAGCTGATACAAATAATAAAAGAGCGTGAAAAAGCCAGGAACGATCTGGCTGGGGTGGGGTGTACAGGAAGAAGCCTGTCAGAATCCTTTAACTTGGTTCCACATGAATTGTCACGGTCAGATTTTCATAAACCGTCTTAAGCTCATTCTCTATTTTGTCACAGTACTTGTGAGCATTTCCAACTGTAACATATTCAGGAATCTGAATATGAATATCAACGAAAAGATAATTTCCTGCCACTCTTGTGCGAAGATCGTGATAACTTACGTTAAGGCTGTTTAATTTCTTTTTAAGTTCCTCAATCTCATTATTGCTCCATGCTGTATCAAGAAGAGGAGTAAAAGCTTTCTTCAGTAACTGATATGCCTGAGTTATTATGAACAATGCAACCAGTATTGCAATAACCGGGTCCAGCCAGTTAATACCAGTAACTATTATAAGACCAAGTCCAATTGCAACCCCAAGCGAAGTGAAAATGTCAGTTTTCAGATGGAGGGCGTCAGCTTCAAGCGCCACTGATTTTGTAGCCCGTGCTACCTTATATAATCTACGTGAAACAAAGGTATTGACTATTGCTGAGATGAACATCACAATGGAGCCAAAAGCAATTGAATCAAGCTCGATCTTCTCCCCTAAGAGCTTTTTCATAGCTTCTATAATGATCCAGACAGCAGCAAGAAAAATTAAAAGTGATTCAATAACTCCTGAAATATTTTCAATTTTACCATGCCCATAGGGATGTCTTGTGTCGGGAGGATTATCGGAAACCCTGACAGAAAAAAAGGCAATGATTGCTGCAACCAAATCCATTGAGGAATGAATAGCTTCAGATAAGATGCTCACAGAACCACTGATAAGCCCAACAACCAGCTTCATCACAATGAGAAGCGTGTTGGATGCTATCGAGAGACGGGCGGTACTTACTTTAGCGTTCATAAATACATTGAATGATTTCCGATGGTATGTTTTTTGTCACCAGGCTCTAAGGTACAAAGATTCACCAGGTATTTATGTTTACAAATAGGGTTTCAGTGCACCCTGGTGTCTTTGTGATAGGTTTTAACTTGTTATTTTTAAAGAGTTATTAATTCATATTCTGTATTTCCGAGCCCTATCTTTACCGCATGTTCCAGTCCGGCCTGCCAGAAAGTATCGGGATGTGCTTTCCTGAATTTATCTTCTCCGGTCATGTCACTCTCATTGTGGTCATCGCAGATTCTGCTCCCTGGTAGAACCGGAGCTGCTTTTACAAGATCGGCGCTTGCCTGATCAAGAGCAACCGGATCAAATGAAGCTGCTATTCCCAGATCGGGTACCAGAGGATAATCGTTGAATCCCCAGCAATCACAATCGGGCGAGACATTTATTATGAAATTAATATGGAAAGATGGTTTGTCTTTTATAACAGCCAAGGAATATTCAGCAATTCTTTTACAGACTGTTTCGGAAGAGTTCTGCCATACAACTCTGGCAGCATCGTACTGACATACGGCGACACACTGTCCGCACCCTATGCAATTAACATAATTAATATGTGCTATCTTGTCTTTACCAACTGCTACGGCATCGTGGGCACAATATTTCTCACATACCCTGCATCCCGTACAATTCGCTTCAAAGATCTCAGGTGAAGAACCGGAATGGAGAAAGAGTTTTCCACCTACCGAAGCACAACCCATCCCGAGGTTTTTCAGAGCTCCGCCAAATCCGGTCATTTCGTGTCCTTTGAAATGGTTCATTGAAATAATTATATCAGAATCGGCTATAGCGCTTCCGATTTTAGCTGTCTTACTGTACTCCAGATTCAATTCAATTTCGCGGTAATCAGTTCCTTTTATCCCATCACCGATTATTACCGGACAATTTGTTGTCAGAGGGTTATATCCATTTTCAAAAGCAGCCTCAAGATGCATTGGTGCATTTGAACGTCTTCCAAAATAAAGCGTGTTGCAATCAGTCAGAAATGGAATAGCCTCTTTTGCTTTTAAAAAGTTGACCATCCGAGCGGCATAATTAGGTCTCAGGTAGGCAAGGTTTCCGGGTTCTCCGAAATGCAGTTTTATTGCAACTATTTTTCTATGGAAATCAATTTTATTAATTCCGGCTTTGACAATAAGTGCTTCAAGTTTTTTAAAAAGGTTTTGTGAAGGTTTTGCCCTTAGGTTAGTAAAGTATACTTTTGATGAAGACATACAATAAATTTTTCTAAACTGACAATATTTTAGCTAAATCCACAAGACTGTGATTCACATCCTTATGAAGTTTTACCGCTCTGCGGAAAGGTACGAGTGTGATCTCCCCGTTCATTATCCCAACCATTACACTCTTCTGGTCATCAATCAGGGCTTCAACAGCAGCATGTCCAAGACGGCTTGCATTGACCCTGTCACTTGCGGATGGAGAACCTCCGCGTTGCAGATGTCCCAGAACTGAGACCCTCACGTCATAATCCTTATAATCATTTTTCACCTTCTCAGCCATAGCAAATGCACCTCCTTCCTGATGGCCTTCTGCAACTATAATAATATTGCTTGTTTTCTTGCGGGTATTGCCGGCATCTATCATCGCTTTCAGATCTTGTTCCGCTCCCTTGATTTCGGGGATGATGATTGCTTCTGCGCCTGTAGCAATCCCACTATACAGAGCTATGAATCCTGCTTCTGCACCCATCACTTCAACAAAAAACATCCGGTTATGAGCGCTGGCAGTATCTCTTATTTTATCAACTGCTTCAACCACAGTATTCAGAGCAGTATCGTACCCGATAGTATAATCGGTACCATAAATATCATTATCGATTGTTCCAGGGATACCGACAAAAGGTATATCATATTCTTCGTTAAATATTCTGGCACCGGTAAATGATCCGTCCCCGCCTATTACCACGACTCCATCAATCTGAGCTTCCTTCAGGTTATTATAGGCTTTAAGTCTTCCTTCAGGCGATCTGAACTCTTCGCATCTGGCAGTTTTTAGTATTGTTCCGCCTCTCTGTATAATGTCGCTTACACTGGATGACTGCATAGGTATAAAGTTTGCATCTATCATCCCCTGGTAACCCTGACGTATCCCCATTACTTCCAGTCCGTTATAAACAGCAGTCCGTACAACGGCACGGATTGCTGCATTCATTCCCGGGGCATCTCCTCCTGATGTCAGTACCCCGATTCTCTTAATTTTTCCCATAAATAATTATTGTAAAATAAGGCACAAATGTAATACAATTAATTTAGCCTTACAAATGACGGAACATTCCAATAGTCAGATATTTGAAATGATATCTCTTATGTTTTCTATTAGCCATTTAGGCGTCGAAGTCGCTCCGCAGATCCCTACAGAGTTCTTCCCTTTGAACCACGATTTATTGAGTTCTTCATGACTGGAAACAAAATGAGTATCGGGATTAACATTTTTACAGACTGAATAGAGCATCTTGCCATTAGAGCTTTCCCGTCCGCTCACAAAAATTATTGTATCATGTTTTTTAGCAAATGCTTTAAGATGTGGTTCTCGATTTGAGACCTGACCACATATTGTGTTGTTAATTATAAGATTTTTGGAAGTATCCGGAATACCGTGTTCTTCCATCTTGGTTCGCAGAATATCTATCAGGCTTCTGTATTCTTTAACGCTCATGGTTGTTTGAGCAAAAAGATATACGGGCCTGGAAATGTCGATTTTCCTGAAATCATCAGGTCCTGATACAAGGATGCCCTCATTATTAATCTGGCCAAGTAATCCGACTACCTCAGCATGACCGGGTTTGCCAAAAATCACAACCTGACCGTCACCTTTTTTTGTTCCGATCCAAGTCTCTCTGATTTTGGATTGCAGTCTTTTTACTATCGGACATGTAGCCTCAATTATTGTCAAATTATTTTTTTCAGCAATTAAATATGTTTCCGGTGGTTCTCCATGAGCCCTGATGAGTACTTTGCAATCCTTCAGATTTCTGAACATCTCGTAATCTATAGATGCAAGGCCGAGTGAAGTAAGTCGGTCCACCTCCTTATCATTATGAACTATAGGGCCAAGAGAAAAAACCTTCTCCCCGTTAAGAAGAGCTTTCTCTGCTATCTCAACGGCATTTCGTACTCCGAAACAAAACCCCGACTGTTTATCAATCTCAACTACCATTTCTCTTCCTGTCAATGATCATTTTTATCCATAACATCTGTTCATCGACAGTCATTCTGCTGTTATCGAGGATAATTGCATCATCAGCTCTTCTGAGCGGGCTTATATCCCTGTTTTCATCAGCAATATCACGGGCAATAATAGTTCTTTTGATTTCTTCAAAATCGATGTTCACTCCTCTGCTCTTCAGCTCGATGTGTCTTCTTTTAGCCCTGATATCAATGGAAGCTGTCATGAAGATTTTTATATCTGCATCCGGAAAAACAACTGTACCGATATCCCTGCCATCCATTACAATTCCTTTTGAAGCACCTATCTGTCTCTGTAACTCAACCATCCTGGCTCTTACTTCAGGCATCTGACTTATTCTGCTCACGAAAGAAGTCACTTCCATACTCCTTATTTCCTTTTCAACATTTTCGGAGTTCAGAAAGGTCTCATATTCGTTTCGATCGGGATTAAAAACAAAATCAATATGGATATCTTTTAGTTCGGAAAGGATTCCGGCTGTATTTAACTCGGTGATATTGATATATTTTCTTCTCATGCAAAAGAGCGTTACGGTACGATACATCGCTCCGCTATCAATAAAGATATAGTTCAGTTCTTTTGCAATTAATCTTGCAAAAGTGCTCTTTCCGCACGACGAATACCCGTCGATTGCTATGATTAGTTTTTTATCCATATTTTTACCCCCCGAGGGTGTCTCAAAAGTTATCTGTCAGCTCATTTTTCCTTTGTGTTACTTATATTTTTCCTTCGTGATCCTTTGTGGTTCAATGATTTTTATTTTACCACAAAGGGACACTAAGGGTTTCACTAAGGTCACAAAGGGCTTTTGAGACAGCCTCTAAATAATTTGTTTTGGTTGATACTTCATAATGTAATATCTTCATACCCTCCTCTTATTCAGCACATAAACCACTGACATGGTCTTGGGTTGAACTTTTTAGAAGCCCCAGATGCGGGGGCTTGGGGGGTAAAAACTTTACAAAGGTGATAAATAAACCGCGTTAATTTCTGTTCTTTTTATAAAAAAGATCAGGTCTGGCAATTATTGAAACATTAGTTGAGGAACCTGCGAGATGATATGTCGCTCTGCCAAACTCTAAATTCAGGAATGAGGTATTAATACCGAAACCCCATGAAAAACCTACAGCTGAGGCTTTTGATTCGATTTCCAACTCTTTTCTTCTCTGGTAGTTATATCCTGCACTTAAATAGAAGCTTTTATGGGGAATAAGTTCAACTCCAAGAATGACATGTCTCATGGAATTCTCAAGAAAACCGGATGAAACCATATTTTGTCCGGTTGAAACAGGATCCTGGTATTGATGTGTAAGATCGAATTTTTCAAGATGTCTCAGTGTTAATGAAAATCTGAATGGAGCATGGGCCAGAGATTGTGAAATACCGGCTTGTATCTCAAAAGGTAGTTTCTCACGTGGTTCACCTGCATAGGTAGTAACCTGATACCCGGCATTTTTAATTACCATGCCTGCTGAAAAAAGATTGGTGCTGTTATGCCATGATGCACCGATATCAAATGCGAATCCAAGAGAAGTGTATTTCTCGAGTTGGGATAATATGGGTTTAAAGTTAACCCCTACTGAAAGAAGTGAATCAATCTGATGTGAATATATAAATGAGAGAGCATATTCAGCTGCGCTGAAGCTACCTGTAATTGTTCCTGAGGCATCTGTCTCCGTGAAAGAGCCATAATTAATATATGTCACACCAGTTGCAAAATTTCCTATTCCGGGAAATGATCTGGAATACATGGCAAGTCCGTAATTTATTCCGGCGAAATAATTGACGTAGTTTAATGTCAGGCTCTTGTTCATTCCTGAATTAAGAAGAGCCGGATTGTGATAAGCAAGGTTGAGATCGTTTCCTGATAATGATACATTTGTCCCTCCAAGTGACGAGACTAGTCCGGAATGTGTAAGGTTCAGGAATTCGTATATATTATCACCGCCCGTTTGAGAAAAAGAAGGCGACATAATTACGATGAAGATGACAAAATTCAGGACTTTTTTACTCATAACAACAGATGCACTTCAAATATAGCATGATTTACGTAAACGGAGAGAATGTGTAAATTAGTATTAATGAACTATATATAACTATCTGATGCTGGTCAGGCAGTTTTACCGGTAAGTGTGAGAGCTTCATCAATACTCTTATTCGAGCCATTCATCTGCGACATAAACAGGCCGGCTATTACTATGGCCATCCCGACAATATTCTGAACTGTTAGTTTATCGCCCATCAGGATGAAGGAGAAGAAAGCAGTGAATACGGGAATACAATTTGAAAAAACATTTGCTTTGGTGATGCCCATGTTCTTAACTGAGTAGGCGAAGAGTATGAAGGCGCCACAAGATGCAAAGATAGAAAGTTCGATTATCGGCTTGAACATATTAAAAGTGAAAGAGGTAGAGATAAAATGTTTAAAATCGAATATAAGGAAGAGTGGCAGAAAGAGAGTTGCCCCGATCAAATTCTGAACATTTACAATATATACGGGAGTGTATGTCTCGATCAGGTGGCTTAAGGTCAGATTATAACCTACAGCCGATAGAACCGCAAGTGTCAGTAGCCCTAATCCTTTAATATTGAATGATAAGCTTCCATCGGTATTAAGGATAAACACCAGTACTCCCATAAAAGACAATATTATTCCTGCATAATTTATTGCTTTCAGCTTCTCTTTAAATATCAGCCACGCACCTATTGTTGCAAAAACCGGTATTGTTGCTATAAGCACTGAACATACAGTAGCCGAAACGTAAGTAAGTCCGAAACTCTCACCGAGAAAGTAAAAGAACGGTTCAAATAAAGCCAGCATTAGGAAAAGCTTCCCGTCGGATTTTTTTATCTTCATATAATTTTTGGTAACAACCAGAAAAGTTGTCATTAGAATTGTCGAAAACAGAAGCCTTATAAAGACAATTGTTATAGGATGAAATGTTTTATTGGCAACTTTGAACCAGATGAACGAAAATGACCAGAAGATCATTGATAACACAACTGCAACGTATATTTTTACCTGCTTGTTCAACTTTGAATTTCAATAAATTTATATGGTTTTGGCGTTGCGAATTTAAAGCTTCTTTTTAACATGATTGTATCTTTCGACTGAAATAAATATTTATAAAATTATGATTGAATAATAATAAGAAATATAGCTAGTTAGATCTGAATTACATTTCGAATGTACATAAAGAATGATATTTGTATGATTTGATTGTGAAGCATAAATTATTATATTTGCCGCCTCAATGAGTTGAAAGTATAAAATGGATTTTATAAACAATTAATAATAAGTTAATTAACTAATATCAATCTTATATGAAAATTTTGGTTTGTATAAGTAATGTTCCAGACACAACGACTAAAATCAAATTTGCCGAGGGAAACACCTCAATAGACACAACAGGTATTCAGTGGGTTATAAACCCATGGGATGAATTGTCACTTACCCGTGCCCTCGAACTTAAGGATGACGTTGCAAACGGAATAAAATCTGTTACTGTCATTCATGTTGGTACCACTGCCTCAGAGCCAACAATCAGAAAAGCCCTGGCTATCGGAGCTGATGATGCAATTAGAGTAAATACCACATCATCTGATGCATGGTTTGTTGCATATCAGATAGCCGAAGTGATTAAAAAGGAACATTTTGACCTGATTATTTGTGGCATCGAATCAAGCGATTTCAATGGTTCAGCTGTTGGAGGGATGATCTCTGAATTCCTGAGGATTCCTTCGGTTTCAGCTGTGTCATCCATAAAATTTGAAAACGGACAACCGGTTATGATCAGGGAGATAGATGGAGGGAAAGAAGTTGTGACAGTTCCGGCACCATTTGTCGCCATTGTTCAGAAGGGTATTGCCAAAGAGCCACGAATAGCAGCTATGCGAGGTATTATGATAGCCAGGTCGAAACCCATAAAATTAGTTGAGCCGGTCGCTGTTGATCCATTGACTCAGATTGTGGAATTTGAAAAACCTTCACCACGAGCAGCCTGTAAATTTGTTGATGCCGATAACCCGGCACAACTTCTTGATCTTTTGCTGAATGAGGCAAAAGTAATCTGATAAGTAGTTAAAAAACAGTAAAGCAAAACAATATGTCAGTATTAGTCTATACCGAGAATTGGGACGGAAAATTTAAGAAACTTTCATTTGAACTGGTATCTTATGCAACAGGTGTTGCAAAAATGCTAAACGCAACTGTGACAGCGGTGTCAATCGGAAAGGTTGATGAGAGCGAATTATTAAAACTTGGTAATTATGGAGCCACAAAGATTATAAGTATTAATAATGAGCAGCTCGCAGTGTTTGATAGTCAGGCCTATACAAGCGTTATCGCTGAGATTTCGGGAAAAGAAAATGCATCCATCATAATAATCTCGAATAATAATACGGGTAAAGCAATTGCTCCCAGATTATCTGTTCGTCTAAAAGCCGGCATTGGTTCTGGAATAAGCAGATTGCCATTAAATCTTGATCCATTCACCGTTTATAAAAGGACATATTCAGGGAATGCATTTGCTCATCTGGTTATCAAATCGGATATTAAAATACTTACTCTGGCGCAAAACTCTTTTGACCTGGTTGAAACACCCGCCAAAGCGACTATTGAGAATCTGACTCCTTCTGTCGACGGATCATTATTGAAAACAGTATTGAAGGATGTTCAGAAACAATCAGGTAAGGTACTTTTGACTGATGCAGATATAGTTGTATCAGGCGGAAGGGGCATGAAGTCGCCCGATAACTGGCCTCCTCTGGTTGAGCTTGCTAACCTGCTTGGAGCAGCTACAGCATGTTCACGTCCGGTGTCGGATGAAGGTTGGAGACCCCATGAAGAGCATACCGGACAGACTGGTAAGATCATTGCTCCGAATCTCTATATTGCAGTGGGTATTTCCGGTGCGACACAGCATCTGGCAGGTATCAGTTCATCAAAATTTATTGTTGCCATAAACAGCGACAAAGATGCTCCGATCTTTCAGGTAGCCCAGTATGGAATAGTCGGTGATGCAATGAAGGTTCTTCCAAAACTCGTGGAAGCAGTAAAAGAAATAAAAAAATAATCCTTAGTGAATCCTTTGTGAATACCTTTGAGCTCCTTTGTGGTAAAAAAATTAAACCACAAAGTATCACAAAGGGTAGTACGAAGGTTCACAAAGTTAATATCACCTGATTTTTCATATTTTAAACTATAAATGAAATAGCAGAATATGACCAGACAGATAATATTTGGAATTGCTTTGCTTCTGACGATCGGAATCTTCTCTTTTACTATCAACAGGATTGTAAAGTTTTTCAAATTTACCAGACCAGCATTCCCTATAAAAGACATTGGGAAAAGAATAAATGTCATGGTTACGGTTGCCTTTGGTCAGACAAAAATATTCCGCCGGCCTGTTATAGGAATGTTCCATGCCTTTGTTTTCTGGGGCTTTTGCATTATTATTTTTGGTAGCATTGAAATGGTCATTGATGGTCTTACAGGTACTGTCAGGGTTTTAAAATTCCTGGGGCCGGTTTATAATATAATTATGGCTTCAGCGGATATCTTTGCGTTGCTTGTTGCCATAGCAATAATCATTTTCCTGAGCCGCAGGCTCTTCTTTCATATTAAGAGATTTGAAGGAATCGAGATGAAGAAAATTACTCATATCGATGCAAATATTGCTCTTTCAATAATCCTCCTTTTAATGATCTCACTTCTTGCAATGAACACAGGATATATTGAATATAAGTCAATTACAGGGGAGCCAACGGTTGGACTGTTCCCTGTAAGCAGTGTTATAGCGGGTTTCATTACACATGGACAGGCAGAAAGCTTCAGATTAATGTATAAAGCATCATGGTGGACACACATTCTTCTGATATTTCTCTTTGCAAACATTTTACCGTATTCCAAGCATTTCCATGTGTTCATGTCAATACCAAATGTATTCCTGTCAAGACTTGATCCGCTGGGGAAACTCCCGAATATGGACAATGTTACCAGAGAAGTTAAGCTAATGCTTGATCCGAATACAGCTTTCGCTGCATCCACATCCGATCTGCCTCCTGAACGGTTTGGTGTAAAGGATGCCGAAGATGCTTCCTGGAAAAACTATTTCGATTCGCTGGCTTGTACACAATGCGGGAGATGCACTTCAGTCTGCCCGGCTAATATAACAGGCAAGAAATTATCACCTAGAAAAGTGATGATGGACCTCCGGGCCCGGATGAAAGAGAAAGGTCCGTTAATGATTAAAAACGGAAGGGATTTTAATGATAACCGGTCTCTTTTAAGGGATTATATTTCAGAGGAAGAACTCTGGGCCTGCACAACCTGCAATGCGTGTGCTAAAGAGTGCCCCATCAATATAAATCATCCGACACTGATAGTGGATATGCGAAGATATCTTGTTATGGAAGAAGCGTCGGCTCCCGGGGAGATCAAAGCCCTTTTTAATAATATAGAAAATAACGGTGCCCCGTGGCAATATTCAGCAGAAGACAGGTTGCTGTGGGCAAAAGATTTGGAAATAAAAACTCATCACGTTTAGTTTACCTTTGTGAACCTTATTGTTACCTTAATATACCTTCGTGGTAAAAAATATTTCCTTAACCGCAAAGGACACAAAGTGCTTCACAAAGTACCACAAAGGGGGGAAATGGATCAATAAGAATAAAAAAAGAAAAAAATGGAAACCCGGAAAATTGAAGTCCCTGTAATGGCAGACCTTTTTGCAGGAGGAGAGAAACCCGAATACCTTTTCTGGGTAGGCTGTGCCGGAGCTTTTGATGACAGATATAAAAAAGTTGTAAGGGCATTTGCAAAAATCCTCTCCTATCTTAATGTCAGTTATGCCGTTCTTGGTAAAGAAGAGACATGCACGGGCGATCCGGCAAGGCGTGCAGGTAATGAAATGCTTTATCAGATGCAGGCGCTGCAGGTTATTGAACTATTCAGAATGTATGATGTAAAAAAAATAATAACCATCTGCCCGCATTGTTTCAATATCTTTAAAAACGAATATCCCGATCTCGGCGGCAAATATGAAGTTATCAACTATCTTCAGTTTCTTAATACGAATATTGAAGAAGGTAAATTGAAAATTGATGGGGCTTCATTAAACAATGTATCAATAACATACCATGATCCATGCTATCTTGGAAGAGCAAATGACATTTATGACGAACCAAGAAATATACTTAAAAAGCTGACGGGCAATGTAATCGAAATGCACAGGATTAAAAGTTTTGCATTATGCTGTGGAGCAGGTGGGGCTCAGATGTTCAAAGAAGCTGAAAAAGGCGACAAGGAAGTTTTTATAGAGAGAACAGAAGATGCCCTGAAAACCGATGCTAAAGTAATTGCCACAGCCTGTCCGTTTTGTATGACAATGCTTACGGATGGCCTGAAGTATAAAAACAAAGAAGAGGAGATCAGAAACCTTGACATTGCCGAACTTATTGCTCAATCGATTGATTTATAGATTAGTCCAAATAATTTTAAAACAATGGAAAACAACAAACTCTTAAAAAGTGGTGAATTTCTTGTAAAGGAAGTTGACTCGAAAGATATTTTTATTCCTGAGGAATTCAATGAAGAACAACGAATGATTGCCCAGACATGCAGAGACTTTCTTGAAGCTGAAGTATATCCCAATCTGGAAAAGGTTGAGAAAAGCGACAGGGAACTTATGAAAAGTATGCTTAAAAAGTCAGGGGAACTTGGATTGATGGGGATATCGATCCCTGAAGAGTTTGGGGGATTCGGACAATCATTCGTAACACAGATGCTGGTAGCTGAGACAACAGGCGCCGGCTATTCATTTTCAGTAGCATACATGGCACATTGTGGCATCGGGACTTTACCCATCATGTATTATGGAAACAAAGATCAGAGGGAGCGTTACGTAACAAAACTGGCCACAGGAGAATTAATTGGAGCATACTGTCTTACCGAACCGGGTGCCGGAAGCGATGCAAACTCCGGTAAAACGAACGCTAAATTAAGTGAAGACGGGAAACATTATATCCTTAACGGGCAGAAGATGTGGATCACAAACGCAGGATTTGCAGATACGCTTGTAGTATTTGCAAAGATTGATACCGACAGGGTGCTTAGTGCATTTATAGTAGAGACAAGGTATCCGGGTGTAGTTATCGGTCCTGATGAGCACAAGATGGGAATTAAGGGATCTTCAACAGCACAGATCTATTTCAATGATGTCAAAGTACCGGTGGAAAATCTGCTTGGCAAAAGGGGAGAAGGTTTCAGGATTGCTTTGAGTATACTTCATATGGGGCGTCTTAAGCTTGGAGCCAATGTCATAGGCGCTGCTAAAAAAGCGATTAATGATTCAGTTAAATATGCCAATGAAAGAAAACAGTTTGGAGGATTAATATCGAGATTTGGAGCCATAAAGTACAAAATGGCTGAGCAGGTTATTCGTCTTTTTGCTTCAGAATCAGCTGTATACAGAGTGAGCTACGATATCGATAACCTTATGAAGACGCTGACAGTAGATTGCGGTGATTATGGCAGGGCATCCATCGAAGCAATAAGTCACTATGCCGTTGAAGCAGCTATACTAAAGGTGGTAGGTTCCGAAATGCTTGATTATGTTGCTGATGAAGCAGTTCAGATACACGGCGGGATGGGTTACTCAGCTGAGATGGCAGTGGAGAGAGGTTATCGCGATTCGAGGATCAACAGAATTTTTGAGGGTACAAATGAAATAAATCGTCTTCTTGTTGTTGATACGGCATTGAAACGTGCAATGAAAGGTGAATTCGACCTGTTTGGAGAAGCCGAAAAACTCTATTCCGGTTTGAGCAACATTACCGATAATAAAAAAACAGGTGAAGATTATTTTCAGGAAAAAATAAGATATATCAAGAACTTCAAAAAAGCTATTCTTATTTGCATTCATGGAGCATCAAAATGTTTTGGCAAGGGTCTCATCGACGAGCAGGAAGTTCTCAACAATATCGCTGAAATGATGATGGAAACATATGTCTCGGAATCTCTTTTATTAAGAGTCGAAAAGATGTCAGCATTGAAAGGGAATGTATCACTTTATAAAGATATGGTTGATGTTAACCTGTTCGACACGGCCGGTATTATAAGAAAATCAGCTTTTGAAGCAATCGGCTCATTTTCAACGCCTGAATCCTGTCAGACGCTTACTGAGGCAATTGAAAACCTTTCAAGGGTGAAATGTGTAAATGTAAAAGACGCAAGACGGCGCATTGCAGACAAACTAATTGAAGATAATGTTTATAAATTCTGACAATCAAAATAAATGAATATTAGAAGAGGGCGTCTCAAAAGTACTGTTCTTCCACTTTTTATTCTTCTGAACCCTTCCCTGCCCCCTTCCCTGCAGTCAGGCTCCATCGCTAAAATAGCTCACCGGGCTATTTATAAACGCTCGGCCTCTTAAACAGTAACGGAAGGGGTGCAATACTTTTAATCACAATGATTTGTACCCTCCCCTTATTTGTTTAAGGGGAGGGTTAGGGAGGGGTTCAATAAATAACAAAATGACCTTTTGAGACACCCTTTTCATTTTTATATAACGGTTGTCCTAATAATATTTGCACAGTTTTGGGCAAAAAATAAATATCATCCGGGTGAGTGATAAAGATCAATTATTCACATGATAAAGAGCAGTCGCGACTTAAAAATTTATGGTGTATAAAAAACTATTAATCAGTATAATCTGATATCTTTGTGAATGAATTAACAATATTTGAAATATGAATCAGAAATTGAAAAGGATCAGGCAGATATTTATTGCACTAATTCTG
>OCZT010001667.1_pt1 | contig 22984 bp, 19 predicted proteins | sample 1539031 | NCBI WGS metagenome assembly OCZT01 (sample SAMEA3539308, study PRJEB22396) | soil metagenome | biome: tundra; feature: field; material: soil | place: USA | collected 2010-05 | depth 0.15 m | reverse complement strand
GCGGCCACGTCGACTACACGACCAACGCGATCACCATCACCCTCGACCGGCCCGAGCGCCCACGAGTGGCCCGCGCCCTTCAGCTCCTCACCGAAGAACTCAACGCCACACCAACGGTCATGCCCACCGACCCCCGGCCACTGACCTACCAACTCGCACAGGCATAAGTTTCAACAACCACCTCGTCCCTACTTGAGGAGGTCTGAGGCTGGGCGAGCCCCGGGAGGACCTTTGGCCCTATGGTGCAGTGGCGCGGATGAGCCACGGTGGAACTGGAGGCGATGGGGATGTCGATTCTTGTTGCGTATGCCAGCAAACATGGTGCCACCGGAGAGATTGCGGAGCGGATCGGGGAGAGTCTCAGGGCCAGTGGACAGAACGCCGATGCACGACCTGTGCAGGAGGCGGGCGATCTCGGCAGCTACGAGGGGTTCGTCGTCGGTAGCGCCGCCTACTTGGGGCGCTGGTTGAAGGACGGGGTAGCGTTCGTCAGGAGCAACAAGGACCTCCTGGCGCAGAAGCCGGTGTGGTTGTTCAGCAATGGTCCTCTTGGCACCGAAGCCACTGACGCCAAGGGAGTTGATCTGCGCACGGCCGCCGAGCCAAGGGAGCTCCCCGAGTTCCAGGAGGCCATCCATCCGCGAGGCCACCGCGTATTCTTCGGCGTCCTTGATCCGGGAAGCCTGAGTTTCGCAGAGCGGTCGATGCGGAAGCTGCCGGCTGCTCGCGCGATTCTGCCCGAAGGTGACTTCCGGGACTGGGATGAGATCCAGGAGTGGGCCAGGGGATTGCGAAGGAGATGAGGTAGCCGGACGCCGTGTCCGAGAAGCAAGACTCTCGATGAATCCACTACGGCCACTGACCTCCACCGTTACGTTGGCCGACGACGACTTGCCTCGCGCGACCGCGAGGAGGGCTCCTGCACTCACGTTCCGCGCGCGACGACGTGCGGTAACCTCGAGATTCCACTTGGGCACCAGCACGCGCATGCCGCGGGGGTGGATGAGGAACCTCATTGGCGTGGGCATGTCCAGCGCTTCGCCATCGACCCCGGCGAAAGCCGAGCCGGCGCGCGACCTCATCTCGAAGGACTCGCAGGTGAACTCGTGCCAGCCGGGGTCCCGTCCGCGCAACCCCACCGCCGACGCTGCCATGAGCCGGGCCGCCTCCGACCCTGAGGCCGCATTGACTGCGAAGACGCCGAGGGTGCCGGTCTCCATACTGCGGCGTTGGGAGACATCGACCGACGGACCCAGCACGTATGGGCTGTTGGACACCATGATGAGGAAGGCGCCGTTGATTTCGATGCCGTCGGGCGTGGTGAACTGCAGGTCGAAGGGCTCAGCCGTGCTTCCGAGCATCTCCGGCAGCAGCGCCCTGGAGGTCTCACGCTTGGCGTCGCGGTAGCTGTCCTGCTGCACGATCGTCGCGTACACACCAAGGGAGACGTTGTTGACGAACAACCGATCTCCCACCGTCGCGTAGTCGATGCGCCGCTCGACGGCATCGTGGAAGGCGTCCATGCTGCCTCGCGGGTCCTCGCGATCCAGCCCCAGGTCGAGCGCGAAGTGATTGCGGGTGCCGGCGGCGACACAGACGAACGGGATGTCGTGCTCGATGGAGATGGACGCCACCAGCGCCTGCGAGCCGTCGCCACCGGCCATGCCAAGGCAGTCGGCGCCGCCGGCGATGGCATCACGCGCGAGCTGCTCGAGGTCGAGGCCATGGTCGAGCAGTACCGTCTCGACGCCGAGCTCCTGGGCCCTGCCGAGCAGCCCGAACTCCTCCACCTTGCCGCCGCCTGACCACGGGTTGTAGATGAGTACGGGATGCTTCGGCCGCCACCTCTCGCCAGCGAGCTGTGCGTCCAGCGCATGCAGGTCCGGCACGAGTGCGGCCCGGGCTGCCGCCCCGGCGACGGCGAGCAAGGCCGCCAGCACGGCGATCCGGGGGAGCCCCTGGTCGGTGGTCGTGGCCGCCCGCAGGATGGCGAGCACAATGATCACGAAGCCCGCGATCAGCCCGGCGATGCCGAAGCCTCGCCTTGGCACCTCCTCGGTCACCATCCACCAGCGCCCACCAACAGCGACGGCCAGGCCTACCAGCGCCATCACGAGCTCGACGGCGTTGTTCAGCAGAAACACGAGGACGGCGACCAGTAGAAGCAGGTATGCCCCGAGGGCGAGAATTGCGAGCACGCGTTGCCGCACGGTTACCGTGCGCGCGGTCACTGTTCGGGGTGTCATCGCCATGCGGTTCGTCCCATCGTCGATGTCCTCTTCCCAACCTTCACCCCCCGCGCACCGACCGGACTCATCCAGATCGGGTGATTCAGCCAGCTCGGGCGCTGGGCTCGGGCGGCTGAGACGGGGTATCGGTGTCTGCTGGCCGGTCTCACCCACCCGGACTCGGTCGTTCATTCTCTGAGCGCCCTCGTGGCCGGGCCGTCACCCGGTCGCCGCTCTCGTGTCTTCGGCCAGGTTCTGGATTCTCTGGTCTGTGGTGATGGTCGCCTCATCCGCCACCCGGGCGGTCCTGCACTTCGGTTCCGGCGAACGACTGACGCTCCTTGTCGAGCTGGCCTGGCTGCTCTGGTTGGGGTCGAAGCCCGCCACGCTGTGAGCGGCCACTCGCACGACCGGAGTGTGTGTTGCGACTCGGTTCGGCGGTCCACCCGATGTGGGGGATGCCAACGCATGGGGGACGGCGCAGCGGTATCGGTACAAGCAAGGAGGAACTTGAACACCTGGAGGGCGCGAGACGACCACCGACTCCGTCATCGCACAAGCCGCGGCTGCGAGTGACACCCCGATCGGATCGGTCTACGAAGACCACCGATGGCGAGTTGGGCGGGTTGTCGAGCCGCCGGCCACCACTGGGAGGTTGGCAGGCGGCTCACTTCGCCGCCGACGGTGGCTGGATAACAACGATGCGACCGCTGTACATGCCCATCCCGCAGGTATATCCGTAGGTGCCCGCCGATAGCTTGGGCAGCTCGACGACGTTGCGGCCCCCGGCCAGCGTCGTCTGCACCCCCAGCTCCTTGGAGATCACGGTGGATGCGCAGGTGAATGGCGCGGTGGACGTCATGACCCAGTGCGTGGGCCGCCCGGCGTAGATCACGGCGTCGCCAGGGTGGTAGCCGTCGCCGTCCTGAGTGGTGTTGATCGTCTGGCCGGTGGGGGTGAGGCTGACGTTGGCACTCACCGTCTGTGCTCCACTGGCTCCGGTGGTGAAGTCCACGCCGGCCAGGCGCATTGCCGACGTCGCATTGATGACTGCAAAGCCGACGACGACGACGCCCAGGGCACGCAGCATGGCGACTTTCTTCGTTCCCTTGAGCAGCGTCGGCACGCCTGCAACGGCGAACAGGGCCGGCGCCGTACCGATGGCGAAGGTGGCCATAATGGCTCCCGCACTGCTTGGCGATCCTGTGGAGAACGCGTAGAGCTGCACGGCTTGGGTGAAGCCGCACGGCAGGAAAAACGTTGCGGCACCGGCGAGCAAGGTACCTGCGGTTCTTCGGGCCGGGACGTCTCCGGTGAGCCCCAGCTGATCGCCCAAAGCGGCAGGAATCGTCGGCGACCATCCGGCTACGCGCGGCGACAGCTCCGCAAGCCGTAGGCCCACAAGCAGCATGGCGACGGCGACAGCGACCATCAGGGCTATGACCACCGGCTGCGGCATCGTTGCGCTTCGCCCAAGGGCACCCAGCGCCACGCCGAGCAGGCCGAACCCGACGATGCGACCACCCTGGAAGATGAGGTTTGTCCGCCACACCGAGGTTCGGGTTTCAGCGCCTTTCGCGGCGGCCCGCCCGGCTGCGCTCGCCGAGATCGCAAGGACAATTCCACCGACAATCGCCATGCACGTGGACATCCCGGCGGCGAGGCCGAGCGCGAGGACAAGCAGCAGACCGCCCGTGCCGAGATCGCCGAGCCGTCCGGTGAGGTCGCCGGCACCCACCGCCCAGACGAGTATGGCAACGAAGACTGCGGCCACCCCTGCACTGCGCCAGACCTGGGGGTCTCGGTTGAGCCACGGAGAGCGCCCGAGCCTGTATCCGAGGGCCGTGATGGTCTTATCGATGGAAGCCCGGCTGGCCTGGCTGGTCGTGATGAGGCTCGCGGTGCCCTTTCGGGTGGATGCCGTGGCAGAGATGACTCCGGGCAGCGCTGACAGGGCCCTCGAAATGCGACGCTCACATGCCGAACAGGTCATCCCCGCGACGGAAACGGTGATGAGTTCCTTCGGGAGCCTAGCGGCGCTCGTCATAGCCCGAACAGCTCCCAGGCAGCGCGACCGAGTTCCCCGCTCTCATCGAGCCGGAGCGCGGACTTGGGTTTGTGCAAGATCCCGGCCACGAGGCGGTGGCTCATCTGGTCGACAAGAGCCCGGTCCTGCTCGGACAGGTTCGGGAGCCGGCGCGCCAGCCACGCCAGCTCGCTGAGCCGGCGCTCCTCGGCCGCGTTTGTCATCGCCTGGATCGCCGGCAGGAAGTCGCGGGCCCGCAACCACCGGCAGTACTCCCCGCCGGACTCGGCCACCAGTCTCTCGAGTCGGCCTCGTAGCCCGCCGGCCAGCTCGACCTGTGGTCCCCATGCCAAGTCGTCGATGGAAACGAAATGATCCGCCAACTGGGTCTGCAGCGTGTCCGAGACCGCGGGCGGCGAGGACAGGTCCACAACCATCGCGCCGCTTTCGATCAGACGCGCAGCGTCCTGCGGGTGGATCACCCAGGTTCCGGACACCGCGACGACCGCGCCCACGAACGGCCCAAGGGTGCCATCGGAGGCCCCTTCGACCGCCTTGCCCCCAATGTTGCGGGCCAGGGCCAGGGCACGCTCGGCGGTTCGGTTGCTGATGGTCACCCGGGCCCCACGTCGGGCTGCTGCCTGGGCGGTCAGCCGGCTCATGCTGCCGGCCCCGACGATCAGGATGGGCTGGTCGACGAGTGATCCGGCCATGCGCTCAATCTCGTCGAGCGCGACGTCTCCCAGTGAGCGCGGTGATCCGGCAAACCACCCGTGGGCGCGCCGTCCGGCATTCAGCGCAACCTGGAACAGCCGGTCCAGCACCGGATCCAATGGCTGCGCGGCATGGCGTAGGGAGTAGGTCTCGCGCACCTGGTGAAGGATCTGGTCTTCGCCCAGGACGGCGCTCTGGAGTCCGCAGGCGACGTTGATGAGGTGACGCGCCGCGGCGGCGTCTTCGAGGCGGAGCCCTCCGGTTGGCAACTGGGGGAGCTCGCTGACGTCGAACCCGCGGAGGGCGACGTAAAGCTCGACCCGGTGGCAGGTGTGCACGAGGATGATCGATTCATGGGACGCCAGGGCCTCGCACTTGGCGGCGAACGCCTCGCGGGCAGCACTGGGCACACCCCGGGCGTGAGCGATGAGGGCCAGCAAGGTGGTTGTCGGCGCCTCGCACAGGGTGGTTGATGGTGCCTCGTCCACCGTGGGTGTCGATGCCATGTCCGAGGCGCTTTCCGATGCCTGGTTCGAGGTGTGCGACAGCACGGCTGAGGGCCTGGTGATCACGAGCCACCCCTTACGAGTGCATTCTGCGCCAGCTCGGTTTCATGACCGCTCATCAGCGCGACCAACAGCTCGTCGATGGCCTGGGTCGCCGTCACGAGCAAGGTGGTGGCCTCGACCGTGTCGAGCCCGCGGCGTCGGGCCACCTGGGCGAGCTCGCTGAGGAAGAGCATGCGGAGGCGCAGAAACGCCTCAACCGTCTCCCGGATCATCCCGGATCCTCGGGCTGCAATCCGACCGTATTCAGTGGCGGCGCTCACTGCCTTCAGCATGGCAGGCCGGCGCTCCTCTGGCGTCTCCGCATCGATGAAGACCAGCAGTGCCCCTGCGATCCGACGGCCATGATCGCGCAGCGGCTCTAGCTCGTCCTCACTGAGTCCGACGAGCCAGCTCACTCCGTGGCAGGCCTGCGCCACGTGACGACGGTAGACACGTGTCATGTGCTCGGGGGTCTCGCCGAGGCGCTCCAGGGTGGGCCGCCGTCTGCGTGCGGTAGGCAGCAGACCCAGGATCGTCGAGCGCGCGAACCTGCGGTGTCCGCCGGGGGTCGTGAACGCCTGTACGTCCCCGGCTGCACTCCAACGGCGCAGTGTGGCAGAGGACACCCCGATCAACGCGCACGCTTCGTGGACGGTCAGCCACTGCTCAACGGCTTCCGCATCTGGTGCCTGGGACGCTGTCATGGAGTCTGCCTTGCCTTGATGGCGGCCACCGGCGCCTTGTTGTCCAGGACAGGGCCCTTGTGGCACTGTGCGCACGAGACCGGCTGGTGGCAGTACGTGCACGACTGCGTACCACCGGCCGCTGCGGCGGCGTCGGCGTGGTTGTAGAGCATCGAGTCGTGCTTGATCTTGATGGCACCACTGTTGTGGCAGTTCTCGCAGTAGCTGGGCGTATGACAGGCGGCGCAGGACGTCCCGGCCGGTTCGACGTTCCTGACCGCGTTCTTGTGGCTGAACACGTAGAGCGTGTCCTTGTGGTCGGCCGGCTTGGCGCCCAGTGGGATGTTGGCGATCGCAGACGCCAGAGAGGACCCGGCAGGTTTGTCCGCCAGCGGGAACCTGGAAGCGCTCGCACTGACCTGGGGGAACGTATGGCAGGTGGAACACGCGGACGGGATCGTCTTGTTGGTGACCTGTCCCTTGACCACGAGGTAGTGGGCACCGTCGTGGCAGCGGAAGCAGCCCAGAGACGTCTGGTGGCCCAGGTTGTCCGGGTAGGTCCTCGCCTGAACCTTCATGGCCGGGGTCGCAATGAGTGCGTACTCGGTCTTCAGCTCGTCGATCGCCGCGGTGACCTGCCCGCCCTGGGCACGGGCGACCAGCGGGTACTTGGCCGCGTAGGTCGACCGCAGGCCGGCGATAGCCGTGTCCGCAGCCTGCAGCGACGGGTAGTTCCCGTTCAGAAGCGCGACGCCTTCGCGCTTGATGTAGGGCAGGGTCGCGCTGATCTTTCCGGAAGCAATCGCAGCGTCAACTGTCTCGTCTGGGCTGGGGATCCCGTGCCCGACGCGGTTGTGGCAGTCGATGCAGTCCATCCGCCGCGTCGTCTCGCTCGACTTGAGCCGGTCGACGGCGGCCTTGGCATCCGTCGAGACGTCGACCTTCGACCCGGAGATGTACTGCTTGGTCGTCCCGTCCTTGGCCTTGATCTCCACCAGGTCGATCTTGCGTGATCTGATGTCGCTGGTGGTGTAGGTCACCGTCTGCTGGACGTGCCAGTGGACGCCGAGGACGCCGCTGGCGTCTCCCAAGCCGCCGGGGCGGAGCATGACTGCGACCGTCTCCTGGGTGTTGGTCTGGTCCGAGCGGTACCGGGGCCTCAGAACCAGCTTCACCGGCCCTCCGTTTGCGGTGAGCTCGTCGAGTGAGTGGCATTTGAGACAGGTGTGCTGGACGGGAGGCAGGTCGGCGTGGTCCGGAGGTTCGATGGGCGTCGGGAACTTGCCGCGGATGACGTCCAAGAGCTGTTTGGTGCCATTCACCTTCGCCTTGACGAAGCCGGCCACGCCGGAGTCGACATGGCATTCGGCGCAGGCGACCTCCTTGTGGGGCGACATGGCGTACGCCTTCAGCTCCGGGTCCATGGTGTGGCAGATGCCGCAGAAGGCGGGGGTCTCCGAGAAGCCGACGGCCGTGACGCCACCCATCGTGGCGATCGAACCGAACCCCGCAACGAGCAGGAAGAGCAGGAACAGCCCACGTTTGCTTCGCAGCGGTGGGTGGGGGATCTTGGCGAGCACGTGGCCCAAAGGGGCGAAGAAGCCTCGGACGCGCCGCCGCCGCCGCTTTGGAGCGGCCCCGTCGGAGTGAGGCCCATCGCCAGCATCGGGGGTTTGCGTCGGCGTTGCCGGTTCGCTCATCGGCTGATCTCCGTCAGGGCGCTGGCCATCTGCTCAGGGCTCAGGCCGCCGGTCTTCACCGAACGCAGGACACCGCTGCGGTCGAGGAAGAAGTGGGCCGGGATCCCGTAGACCCTGTACACCGATGCGATGCGCGTGTTCGGGTCAGCAATCTTCGGGAATGTTAGTCCGACGCGGCCGGCATAGTCTCGCACCGTGCCGGAGTCCTCGGAGATGAAGACTGCCAGGACGACAACGCCCTTAGCCTTGAACTTCTGGTAGGCAGCCTGGACGTCCGGCGCCTCTGCCACGCAGGCGGCGCACCAGCTGGCGCCGAACGTCAGCCACACCGGTTGTCCCTTGTAGGAGCCCAGCGAGACCTGCTTGCCGTCCACCGTTGTGGCCCTGAAGTCCTGGGTGAGGCTGCCCACCTTCGGCTCCGGACCGTCGCCGGTCCCCGACAGCTTGACAGTCGTGGTGCCTGCCTGCGCGGCCGCAGGGCGGTCCACCAGATAGGCCCCCCCCATGACGATGGCTGCGGTCACCCCGAGGACCAGCACTGTGCCGAGGCGGCTCTCGCGGATGCGCTGCTGCCAACTCCTCGGCGCGCTGGGTGTTCTCACTGGACTCATGGCGAGTCTTCCTCTCGTTGCTTCCTGGCGTCTTGTGGTGCCACTACTTCGCGTAGCTGTGCAAGCCGCCGAAGAAGAGGTTGCCGAAGAAGGTGAGCAGCACACAGGCGAACGCTGCTATGAGCAGCCATGCCGCGCGAGGTCCTACCCAGCCGCGGGCCACCCTGGCGTGCAGGTAGGCGCCGTAGACGAGCCAGGTGAGCAGCGAGGCCGTCTCCTTGGGGTCCCAGCTCCAGTAGCTGCCCCACGCGATTTCCGCCCAGACGGCGCCCAGGACGACGGTCATGGTGAGCAGAGGGAATCCGATGATGACCGCGCGGTAGCCGATCTCGTCCAGCAGTGCGGGCTTGGGAAGTCCTGCCCTGCCCTCTTCAGGTTGGATGAGGTAGAGCGCGGCCGCCGCAAAAGAGATCGAGAACGCCCCGTAGGCGATGATTGCCACAGCCACGTGGATCGTCAACAGCAGGTTGTTCTGCAGGGCCGGAACCAGTGGGTTGGCGGTAGCCCCGACCGACATGGCGTAGAGCAGGAGCGCTGCGGTGATCGGAAGGATCAGCAAGGCGATGGTGCGCACGTGGTAGCGGTGCTCGAAGTAGATGTAGGCCGCGACCATGCCCCAGCCGAAGGCAACAGAGAACTCGTACTGGTTGGTGAAAGGCCCATGCCCGGTCCCTATGGCCCGGAACACAAGACACGCGGTGAGGAACACCAGGGCGAGCCGGGTGAGGGACGTGCCATAGAGCGCGAGAGCACGCGGCTGCCCGCTGACCAGCGGCGGCGCTGTCCCGGCCTCGTCAGCGCCCTCGCCAGACCCGCCCCCAGCTCCACCTCCCACGCTGGCCATGACCGGCGCCCGGCGCACGGACCGCCCCATCGTCAGAACCAGGATGTAGCAGACCAAGGCCAGGACAACCAGCATGAGGCCGGCCATCAGGCTGTATTGGGACAACTTAAGCATCGCTCTGCCCTACTTCCTGGGAGGTGCTCGACGGGGTGCCGGCGAGCTGCATGTCGGTGACCAGCTGGTGGAACTGCGGTTTGAACGCCACGTCACGCTTCATGGTGGAAGCGCACAGGATCTCGCTGCCGCCAGATGTCTTTCGGATGCGCACCCATACGCGACGGTGCGGGAAGAAGAAGACGAGGAAGAGCCCGAGTATCAACAACACCGAGCCCACCCAGACGAAGTTGGCTCCCGGGTCATGGGCCACGATCAGGCCAGTGAACTGACGGGTGCGCTGGAACGTGTAGCTGAGACCACCTATGGTCGCTGGCTTGCCCTGGTCCACGACCTGGGTCGCGATGGGGTCCGTCTTCCCGGCCTGGTGGACCTCGAGCTGCATCTGACCCGCCTTGATGTTCGGGTCTGGCTTGCCCGAGGCCGCACCGATGACATAGACGCTGAGGCCTTTGCTCGGCATGTCGAACTGGCCGATGCTGTGCGTGCCGTCATCGGATTGCCACGACAGCGGGACGGCCTGCCCATAGAAAATGGTGCCGGCGCCGTCCTTGACCTGCATCGCCGCGGCCTCGCCGAAGAACGACTGGTAGAACGAGATGCCGTCCCGGCTCAGTGGATGGTTGACCCGCACCATCTGCCGGTCGACCATGACCCCGTTCTTGTACAGGACGAGGTCACTGACGTAGTCCTTCGGAGAACCGTCCGGGTAGTAGGAGTCGTTGAACGACATCGCCTTGATCGAGAGTCCGCTGCCGTGGCCGACCTGTTCGGTGGAGCCCACGGGTGCGATGAACTGGGTGTTCTTGAAGCCGGTGGTCGCACTGAGGAAGAAACCCACGAGAATGACCACGAAGCTGAGGTGGGCTATGACGGTGCCGAAGGGACCCCAGCGGAAGCGGTCGGCATACAGGTTTATCCCCTCGTCGTCTGCGTCGGTGGTGGTCCGGAAGTGATGGGACGCCAGGACCTTTCGTACGTTGTCGGCCGCGGTGTCGGGCCCGGCCGACATGGGAATGCTCGTCCTCAAAGGGGCATGTGTGAAGAATGTCTCGCCCATCCGAGTGCGTGGGTGAAAGGCGAGCTTCCACAGGCGTGGCGCCCGGTTGACCGAGCAGGCAAGGACGCTCGTCGCCAGCAGCACGGTGATCGCCTTGAACCAGATCGACGAGAAGACGGAGAAGAGGCCGAGCCTGTCCAGGATGGGCGTCCAACCGCCGTACTTGGAGTGGATCGAGGCGAGCCAGGCCGTGTGGGTCTGTGCGTCGCCGGCCATCCCTGCCGGCACCTGCACCAGCAGTGTGCCCACCAGTGACAGCAGCCCCAGCGCGAGGATCAGCCAAAGCCCGGTGCGCATGGAAATGAAGAACCGCCATAGCCGGTCCAGGACGTCCGAGGCGGCCACCGAGCTGGCGCCGCCAGGACCGTCGAGTGCGTCGAGCGGCTCGCGGGCGCCGGGCCCGGTGGGGCGTGTGCGAACGTCTTGGCTCATGGTGAACTCTTTCTCAGATACCGAAGTTGGGTAGGGCACCGGACAGCCGCACGAACAGGTTGGTGATCATCAGGAAGCCGACCAGGATGAGCATTGCGCCGGTGACCAGCGAGACGCCGGCCTCGTGTTTGCGGAACCAGACGAGCCGTTGGTTCGCCGCGGTTGCGCCCACGGCGACAAGGACGAACGGGATCCCAAGCCCCATCGCGTAGGCGATGAGCAGGACCGTGCCCTGACCGACGCTCGAGTTCAGCGAGGCCAAACCGATGATGCCGCCGAGGATGGGTCCCACGCATGGGGTCCAGCCAGCGGCGAAAGCGACGCCGAGAAGGCCTGAGCGGGTGTAGCTCGGTGCGAGGACCTGCACGGTGCCATCCCCTGTGGCCGACCTTCCGACAAGGCGCCCGGTGGGGACCGTGACCTGTCGGTACAGGGCAGAGATGCGGATGACCCCCGCGACGTGCAGACCCATGACGATGAGGACGGCGCCCCCCACCTGTCGCAGGATCCCGACGTAGTCCCGCAGGAGGTAGCCGACCAGACCCACCGAGGCCCACAATGCGACGAACACCACGGTGAAGCCGAGAACAAAGGCGAGCGCCTGTTGGAACGCGACCCGCCGCGCGGTGGGTGACCCGACAGGGGTCGTCCCGACCATGTAGGTGACGTAGACGGGGACCAGCGGAAGGCAGCACGGCGACGCGAAGGAGACGACTCCCGCGAGGATCGCGACGGCGATGCTGACGATGGTCATGGCGTTACTTGGCGCTGGGGGTAGCCGAGGCGCTGGGGGAGGAAGTCGCGCTCTGCAGGTGGGTGGCTACCGTCTTGGCAAGACTGGAGTTGGGGTCGATGGCCACGACCTTCTTCCACTCGGCCTGCATGTTGGCCGAGTCAGGCGGGGTCTGGCTCATGTAGAGGAAGCCAAGGTCGTAGTGGACCTCGGCCACGTTGGGGTAGAGCCCCGCGGCGACGAGCCACTGCTTCTTGGCCTCGGCCGAATTGCCAAGGTTGAACTGGGCCGCGCCCAGCGCCAGGAGCGCCACCTGGTTCTTCGGGCTGACGCGCAGGATCTTCTGCTCCCACCCCGATGCGTTCTTGTAGTCGGCGGCGGCGAAGTAGATGTCGCCCAGCGCCTGGAGTGAGGCAGTGTCCTTGGGGCTCGTGCTGATCTTCTTCATGAGTGCGGCGACCTTCGCCGGGTCGACCGGGGTCGTGGTGGCCCCCCCGGATGCGGTGGTCTGCTGGCCCGTCGGCGTGCCTGAGATGCCGGGCACTGCGGAGCTCTTGCCGTTGAAGTAGACGCCGATGACGACGGCGACGACGAGCAGGGGCACGGCCGCCCACACGAGCTTCTTGCGCAGTGGCTTGGTTGCGGTGAGTGCAGCGGGTGCGGTGGGTGCAGCGGGTGCGGTGGGTGCAGGAGCCGGGGGTGCCTCGTCCAGACTCTCCGGGGCCGTCGCCGCGACCAGGTCCCGCTCCGGGCCGGACAGCAGCGCGAAGGCTTCGCCCACGTCCGCCGTTGCGGCGCCGGCCCACGACTTGACCTCGTTCGGCGCCAGCTCAAGGAACTCCACCAACGCGTTGTGGGCTGCTTCGACGTCCTGGTCGCTTGCGTCGGCCCGAAGGCCCAGACGATCGAGCAGTTCGGCCTTGAGCTCGGCGGCGTCTGAACGACCTCTCACGGATACTGGATGATGACTCATGCTTTCTTCCCGTCTATCTGTATGTACCCGGACGTAACCGCAGTGCTTTTGGTCTTGCAACTAGTCTCTATTTGAGCGATTTGTAGAACTATCCGTCGGGCGGCACATATCGGATAGAGACGGTCCAAGACTGTCCACGGCAGCTCCTGCCCACAGAGCGGCTCAAGGTATAGATGGGTCTGTGCCCTCCGTGCGAACAAGCTGCGAGCGGGCTCAGTAGTTGCTGGCTTTGTGCTCGTAGCCGTGGCAGGTGAGCGTGCACGAACCGCCGCCACTGGTAGAGGGCGTCCATGAGAGTGTCCCGGCGCCGTTCGGCAGGACGTTCGGGGCGAAGTTCACCAAACGGGATCCGGGAACGACCTGCCCGCCGACCTTGTTCGTCGTCGAGTGGAGTCGGAAGTGGCACTCCGCGCAGATGGCATTGCCCTGCCCGTCGCCGGGTATGTCGATGTCCGTGCCTCCCGCGCCTTTGCCTGCCAGCCCGGTCAGATGCAGCCCATGAAGTGAGAAGTTCGTGGCGTTGGCGGTGTCATTCTTGAATGGCTCTTCGCCGTGGCATACGTAGCAGAGTGCGAAGTCACCTGCCGAGTAGGCCGCGTTGGTCGACTTGAGCACCCGGTCCTGGTAGTTCCTCAGCAAGATCCCGCGGTTGCTTGACGTGTGCGGCGGGAGCGCCCCGCCGGCAGCAGGCGGCGGGGTCGCGGTTGGGTCGGGGGTTGTGCTGCTGGCATGGCAGTTCAGGCATCGGATCGTGCTTGCCGGCGTGAAGTTCCACAGCTTGTACGGGGATGTCCCGGCAAGGTTCTCAGCCATCTTCGCGGTCTGGTTGGTCCCGGCCGCCTCGACCGGGTGGAACGAGGCGTTGTTCGGGTTGAACTCCACGCCCTTGTCCAGCGCGTACTGCGATGGCTTGAGCCCGGTGTTGGACGTGAGCGTCGTGAACCCCGAGTGGCACTTGAAGCACAGCTGATATTCGGTGGTGATGGGTTTGTTGACGCCATCCAGGAATGTGTAAGTGGGGGCCGCGCCGGCTGCGCCGTTCACGACCGAAACCCCTGAGACGCCGGCGAGCCGCCCTGAGGCGTCCCATCCGTCCGCGCTCTGAGTGCTGTCGGTGCTTCTGGCCTTGTGCGAGTTGTGGCAGTCGGCGCACTCGCTGTGTCGGTTGCTCACGCCACCGAACTCGTCCAGATCTGATCGGGTGTGCGTGCTCGGAGCCATGGCGTCGTGGGAGTAGTACTCGCGCGCCGCAGAGTTGTTAGCAGGCCGAGTAAGGGCGTACTGGGCCTGGACGTTCGCGCTGGCGCCCGTGCCGTCGTGGCAGGTCAGGCACAAGGTGCTCTGCGAGCTCTTGACCAGGAGGTTGGGTGTCTGTGCCGAGTGTCCGCGGTGACAGATCCCGCACTGGTCCGCCGTCATGGAGTAGGGGCCGTGGATGTCAGAGGACGCAAGGGCCGTGGTACTCAGAGTGCTGGCAACCAGGGGATAGCGCATCCCGGTCGCGGGGGAGGCTGAGGAAGCCGCAGGAAGCGCGGAGTCCGCAGAGGACGAGGCCGCAAAGACTGTGGGGAACGCGGAGCCCGCGGAGGATGAGGCCGCAGCGCCCGACCTGGTGCGGGCAAGGGTCGACGGTTTCGGGCCGTCTACGGCGACACCGGGGTGCTGGTCAGGCGAGAGCTGCATTGCGGGCGGCTGGCCGAGGCGAATCTCTGCCACCTGAGCGCCCGCGAGCGTGGCATGGCCGTCTGTGATCCTGAGCTGGTAGCCGGTGAGGTACTTCGCGTCCATCGTCAGCCGGACGGTGAACTCCTGCTCTGTGTAAGAGGCTGGGGGTAAGGTGACCGGCTGGTCGGGGTTGGCGCCCATCGAGTGATGGCCGGTCATCGCCAGGCCGCCCCCTTCGTCGCCGGTCAGGAACTTGGCCACTGGTATGTCTTCACCCAGCGGACCCTGCACCGTGCCACCGCCAGGGCCAGGGCTTGGGACCCATTCGCGGGCAATGTGCAAGGGGACTCCCTTGTGGGTCTCCTTCGGTACGACGGTGAAGCCAGTGCTCCCGTCGGGGCGGTACTCAAGCTGCGGGCTGGCCGTGATCGCGACGGTGCCGGCGTTGTGAATCTTGAACCGCACCCGGATCATCTGGAACGGCGACGCGTCGCTCATTTGGGCGTCGATCGGCAGGTAGCGGGCCGGGACCCCCGGGCCTTGGATCCATGCCAGCACGTGATGGTCGAGCAGGACCCCTGGTGTGACGGCAGTGCTGGACGCCGCGCTGGGAATGGCAACGGGGCTGGGGGTCGCGCTGGGGGCCGGCGGCGGGGTGCTGGTGGCCGACGGTGCCGTGGTGCTGGTCGTCTGGGCCGTGCTGGTGGTCGACGGGGTTGCCACGGGGGTCGAAAGCGTTGGGATGGGGGCCGCGGTCGCCGTTGGGGTCGGCGTGGCCGCGAGCGCCATGACGGGCGAAGGGGCGAACACGAGGGCTGCCGAGACAACGAGGGCGACCGAGATTGTTGGGTACGCCAATGCGGCGCGCACGCGAACGTGGCGGGCCATGTCGTTGTTCTTGTACTTCACTGGTAGCTCCCTGTGCCTACTGATTGTGGAGAAAGGACATCGGGTGGTCCGATAAACCGGGCCACCCGATGTCCGCGAACACGCAGCTCTACGTGGCCAGCGTCTCCTTAGACGTTGTGACACATAAGGCAGGTGCCACGGTTGTCAACCCGGAGCAGCCTGCTGTCGCCTGTCGGTGCGCTCGCACCGCCAGGCAGCGTGACGCCGGGGGCTGTTCCATTCCCGGCTATCCCGGTCATGGCCGCGTTCGTGCCGTGTGAGACGTGACAGGTGATGCAGTTCGCCGCACCCAGTTTGTTGTTCGCATCGCTGCGGTGCCGGTACTTGAAGATGGCATCGCCGGAGTCGGTCTTGTAGGACCCGCTCCCTGCCAGGTAACGCGTGTGACACGTGGTGCACCACTGCGCGATGTTGCCGATGTATCCGTCAGGGACGGCGGTCCCGACATTGACGCCGTTGACGACCGGTGGGACGTATGAGTCTCCGGCCAACCAGTAGTTGGTTGTCGTGTAGACCTTCGTGGTCGCGTCAGGAATCTTGACGCCCAAGGCGTTCGTGACGGGAGCAACAGCAGGGGTCTTGACCGTTCCGTTGTCATTGAGGACTGCCGCCACACCAGGAACCACGACGGGCGACACGCTGCCTGAGTCGACCGGGATCGGTCGCAGGATCCGGTAGTTGCCGTTGCCGTGCGGGTCGTGGCAGGAACCGCATTCGAGGGTGAGGGCCTTACCCGTGACGGCTTTGGCCGAGACGGCCCCGTTGCCCCAGGCTGTGCCTGCCGTGCCGGTGATGTTGTGGCTGGATGTCGTCGGTAGCTTTGCACGCAACAACCCGATTGTTTGGTTGCTGGTCGCAATCCTCCCGGTGGCGGAGTCGAGTGCGCCTAGCTTCTTGGTCGGCCCGGCAGCGTTCATCAGGGCGTAGCTGAAGCCGCCGCCCCGAAGTGCTCCGGCAGTGGTACCTGCCGTGCCGATACCGTTGACCACGTCGGTCGTTGACCCGGGCGCCCCGTTGCCGTGGCAGGAGAAGCACAGGTCGGGCTGAGCCTGCTTCAGGTTGTACTCTCCCTGGGATGTGTGGGCTCGGTGACAGCTGGCACACCTGGTGCCGCCTACGTTGTTACCTGGGTTGACCCCGAGTGTGACGGTAGTATTCGGGAGCGCGGCGGTCGAGACGTGCGGCCCGTTGTCGGCCTGGGCCGTCCCGACGCCACTCATGGTGAACACGAGGGCGCTTCCTACTCCAAGGAAGAGAAATCTCTTCATTGCCCTGCTTCCTTTTCTCATTACCGGTGCTCCATTTCCTGTGCTGCGTTGATGCATTTTCAGAACCCTTCAGTCTTTTCACGAAACGGTGGTTGACTCCCCAAGTGCCTCTTTCCCATGCTCAGTAGCCCCACACTTGGACCCGGTTGTTTTCCCGGTCGGTGACGTAGACGTGAGCACGGGTGTCGGTGGCGACTCCGTTCGGGTACTCGAAGGTTCCGTCGGTCTGTCCCTCGTCCCCGAAGGACGCGATGTACGTGGGCGTTGCAGTCGAGTTGTCGACGCTGTAGACCCGGACCATGTGGTCAGCGGTGTCCACGACATACAGCCGTTTGGCGTCGTCGACCGCCGCTCCGCGAGGCAGGCCGAGGTCGCCCTCGCCGACACCGCGGCTGATCGTGGCCAGCATCTTTCCTGCGGGATTGAAGACCACCAACCGGCCGTTGTTGCTGTCACTCACCTCGACGTTGCCATTCGCGTCGACCGCGATCCCGTTCGGGAAGGACAGCTGTCCGGGTGCGCCCAGTGACCGCACCAGGGTGCCATCGGGCGCAAAGACCAGGACCCGTTGGGTTTTGACGCCTCGGACGTCGGTGGCGTAGAGACTGCCGTCCGGGCCGAACGCCAGCCCCAGGGGCTGCCAGCCGCCGCCGAGGTTCCCCTTGGGGGTGAAAGTGGACAGGTACGTGCCTGCGGCGTCGTAGACATAGACCGAGTCGGTCAGACGGTCACTGACGTAGACGTCCTGCGTGGTCGGGTTGATCGCCACGTACATGGGTGTGTGTGCTGTGCCGGTGGACGACGGCGGGTTGAGGGTGCCAACCGGCTTGCCCGCGCGATCGAAGACACGCACCAGCTGCTTGCCACCGGATTCAGTGACGTACACACGGTCCCCGGAGGGAGTCGCTGCCACACCAAGGGGTTCAGTGGTCCCGTAGATGCTGTACTCGTAGTGCGGCACCTTTGCCACGTTGAGGCCTGGCAGCTCGCTGAGCGGCTTGCGGTTCAGGAGGTACCAGGCAAAAAGGAGGGCCAAGATCACCAGGAGGGTGACCAGAGCGCCGATCTTCTGCTTGTTGCGCCTGCTCATTTTCGTGTGTGTCACTTCACCGGCGACGTCACCCTCGGTGTGAGCGAGGGACGTTGTGGACTCAGGGACGGCCGGGGGGGAGGTATCTAGGTTCGTCATCTCAACTTCGTCCTTGCGTCGTTGGGGAACTCTTCGGCCCAGGGGTCGGCCCCACGCCTAACTGCGACAAGGCGGACTTCGCGGTCACGTTGGTGGCATCCACGGTGAGGACCTTCTTGAACCAGGAAGCCGCTTCCGCGTTGCTGGACTCAGACTCCGCGATCAGGGCGAGTCCGAGCATTGCGTCGACCGCCACCGGTCCCGCGGTCAACGTCTTCAGCTGGCGTGTGGCAGCGGCCGTCTTCTGGTGGCAGAAGTCCGTCATAGCTCTTGCATAGGTTGCCTGGGGTAGGCGGCCGAGCTTCGCGTAGGCCTGGGCGAGCTGGGAATAGGGCTCGCACCATCCCGTAGGAACGAACAGGAGGGCTTGTTTGAGGGAGTCGACGGCGAGCTGGGGCGCGCCGTCCCTGAGCCGGGCGACCCCCAAGAGGTACAGGGCGTCAGAGTCCGAGCCGTCTATCTTGACGGCAGCCTGGAGCTCGGTGATGGCAACCTTGCTCTTACCCTGCGTCACAGCAATTGAGCCGAGGTAGTAGTGCGCCTCCTCCAACTGCGGGTCGGCGCCAGCGAACTCCCCCGTCGCGGCCGCGCCGGTGATCTTGCGGTAAGCCGTCGCTGCAGCCGTGAGGTCACCCGTTGCCATCAGGGCCCCGCCGCGTCCCAGGATCGCTGCCCGGTTGGTGCCGTCGGCCTTCAGGATCTCGTCGTACTGCCTTAGTGCGTCGTCGTAGCGCTTGCCCTGCCGATAGGCCGCGGCGAGCTGAAGCCGGACGCCGATGTTGGTGGGCGCCTTGCGAACGGCCTGCTCAGCGGAGTCCGTCTGCCGACTGAGCAGCGACGGGCCCGCGTTGACGTGCTGGTCCTGGTAGTAGACGCCCGCGAACGCCAGGACGCCGACTGCGAGCACCAGAACTCCCAAGCGCAGCAGACGGCTCAGCCTTTGGTCCGAGACGGAGGCTGTCTCTCGGTTCGGCTTCATTCCTACGCCATTCCTTTCGCGACAAACGGGCCTACCTCAGATCAAGCTCGCCCGCGACATCGAGGCAATGGCCTCATTGACATCCTGTAGCCCACATACGGGGGATCCCATCCGTCGCACGGTAGATCTCCGGTACAGGCCCGCTGGATCCAGACGGTCAGCCGATCGTGATACTGACGTCGGAATCACCGGCAGGCGACGGACCCATACCGGGCAGGCGACTCGGAGGTTCTGACCTGGCGAGTCTCGGACGGTGCAGCGACTTCGCTGTTGCAGTCGCGGACGGCGGCAAGGATCTGCTCGAGCCCCGCGACACAGGGGGTCAGGACCGAGCCCCGGGTGATGACTGTGCTCACATCGATCAGGACAGCCTGCGGGACCAGGGTGCTGAGGTCGAACTGGCGAAAAGGATCGCTCGACTCGAAGATGACCACCTCCGGACCTAACGCCAGCGCGGACGTGACCGCTTTGGGGTCATCTGCCGATCCGAGGGTGGCCTCGACGCCGAGCTGGGCACGAAGGTACTTCGCGATACCCTCACCGAGCAATGCGTGCTCATAGAGGATCACGACCGTGTGCTGTGCTTGACTCACCACCGATTCGCCCTTTCGCGGTGGCACGTGATTCCCACCACTTTGGACGGTAGTCATCGCCTTGTCCCCTGACTATCCCCGAACCGGTACAGTGCGCGCCCAAGCCTCTCTATCCCGAGGTACTGGTCGACTCCCCGATGTGCAACGCGTGCGGTCAGTCGGCGACGGGACGACGCCCCAGGCCCTGCCGGACGATGTATGCCGTGGCCTGGATCCGGTTCTCCATGTGCAGCTTCTCAAGGGCGTTATGAACGTGGTTCTTCACCGTGCCCTCGGTGATCGAGAGCTTCTTGCCGATCTCCTTGTTGCTGAGGCCCTCGGCCACGAGCTGGAGGATCTCGAGCTCGCGGCGGGTGATGGGGGGACCTTGTGGCGGCGCCGGAGACGAGCTTCGCTTGGTGACCCCGTTCTGGATTTCTCGCAGCAGCCGTCCAGCGATGGCCGGCGATATCGGAGTCTCGTTCCGCATGACGGACCGGATCAGGTCGTAAAGTTCTTGGGGGCGAAGGTCCTTCAGCAGGTACCCGTGGGCCCCGAAGCGGATTGCGTCGAAGACATGGTCGTCGGCCTCGGACACCGTGAGCATGATGACCTTGACGGTCGACAGCTGCTCCCGGATGAGACGGGTCGCCTCGACCCCGTTCATCACCGGCATCTCGACGTCCATCACGACGAGGTCCGGAACCAGCAGCCGGGCCTTCTCGACGGCCGCCAGGCCGTTCTCGGCCTCCCCTACGACCGTCATGTCATCCTGCCCGTCGATCAGCGACGCGATGGCCCCACGAAAGAGCGGCTGATCGTCAACGAGCAGGATGCGGATCGGTACGTGCGCCGGCATTCTTCACCTCAATGGGGGCTCGCTTTGGACGCGATCGCTCGGGAACCTCTGCGATCACACGAGTTCCGCGCCCCGGCGCGGAGTCGACGGTAAGGTTACCGTTGAGCAGGTCCATCCGCTCACGCATGGTGTAGAGCCCGAACCTGTCCCGGTCAATCAGCGAGCCGCCAGGGTCGAAGCCGTGGCCGTTGTCCTCGACCATGAAGGTCGTCGTCGATTCGGACTCGGTGACGTGGACAACCGCGGACGTGGCTCCAGAGTGCTTGCGCACGTTCGTCAAGGCCTCCTGGATGACCCGGATCATCTGGACCTCGCAACGCGGCGACAGAGCCATCTCGTGGCCGAGGTCAGCGTCCAACGACGTTGCGATGTCGCACTGTTGGCTGTATCTGACGAGGTATGCGCGAAGGTTGTCCAGCAGTCCCCGCTCGGTCCGGTTCGAACCCCCAAGGCCGAGGATCGACTCTCGGACATCTTGGTAGGCCTCCTGGCAGATATCAGCCAGCCCAGCCAGCTCAGTCGCGACCTCAGGGCTGTCTCTGACCTCTTCGCGCACGTCCAGCGCCCGCAGCCGCAGATGGGTCACTCCGAGAACCTGAGCCAGACTGTCGTGCATCTCGCGGGCGATTCGCCCGCGTTCGGCGAGGACCGCATGCTGGCGTCCGTTCTCCCGCATCTGGGCGCTCGTGATGGCAATCGCCGCGAGCCCGGACAGCGTCACGAGAAAAGCCCGGTCGCGCTCGGTGAAGAGGGTATCTGACCTGCGACCGATCCAGAGCTCTCCGAGCGTCCCGATCGGGCCGCGGATCGGGACGGTCATGTTCGCTGTCCATTCAGACGAAGACCGGACCGGGCAGGCGACCTCAGGCCCGTGCTCGTTGTGGCGCGGCCCCACCTCTGACGTAATGCAAGTGGTTCCATCAGCGAAGGAGGCGATTCCCTCAAGTGTCCCAGCGAACTGTACGGATCGAGAGGCGCCCTCTTCGAGGCTGAGGACAGCTTCATCGCTGCTCATCATGTTGCGTGCGTGCTCGACGACGGCCGAGAGGATTTCGGGGGGCCGGTTCTGGTTCGAGATCTGCAGAAGTACGTCGTAGAAAGCGTGACCCTCATACTTCCTGCGCTGAAGGTCGGCAACAAGCTGGGCGAGCTGGATCGCGCTGGCCAGCTGATGGCCGATGTTCTGCAGGGTGCCTGACGCGAGGCGGTCGCTCGCGCCCGCCCCGACGGGGAGCCAGAGCCGCATTCGGCCAACGGTAACTGTCCCGGTCGAAAGCGGGAAGTCGATGATGGGTGCCTCGCCACCACGTGGATCATTGGGCACGAGCACCGCAGACCCAGCGTCCGCAAGCTGACGCCGTGTCACGCCGGCACCGTCGGGCGACCGGTCCTCCGTGGTGTAGATGGTGACAGATGCGGCGGTCGCTCCGCTCGTGGTGAGCACGCTCTCTAGCGCCACGTCGATGATCCGGTCCACACCGACTTCGCCCTGTACGGCGCTCGACAGGGCGTTTGTGGCCGCCAGCTCACGGTTCTGCCTCACCACCTGCCGCTGTGCGCGATCGATGAACCGGAACATCACCAGGCCGAAGGTAAGGATGGACGCAACGGTGACGGCTATGAAGATGGGGCGGTACCCGTCCCAGAACCCGTCGATTCGGCCGTCCCTGGCCTCGACCGTGTAATGGACGAACTCCAGGGCGAGGATGAAGGCGACAGGCAGCAGGACGCTCATCACCTTGAGGCGGCGGTCAACCCAGCTGTAGGCCCAGCGCTCGCCTGCGCGAGTCGACGGCTTGTGCGCGGGTGTGGGCGTCGCGCCGGGTGCGGCTTCAAACCTGGCATGCGCGGATTCGGACCTGGCATGCGCGGATTCGGACCTGGCATGCGCGGATTCGGACCTGGCATGCGCGGATTCGGACCTGGTAGTGGTGGAGGGCACGCTATCTGTCCCGAGCACCATTCTGCCTCCTTGGCTCCTCCGTGGGCTCTGGGCGGCCGTCGGGACCCGGTCAGTCTACGTTCCCCCTTCTTGCCTGGGTGCAACACGGCTTCGACTCACCGAGTCACGTCAACCACGTGACCTGGCTGACGCCGACGACAGGACCAAGGTCCTGAGGTAAGCCTTACCTGAACACCTACGGTCGATACATGACGCTGCCTGAGAGTCCGTTGGGCGCAGAGCTGCGTGTGACCGGTCTTCGTCTGCCCGCCGCGGACGCCTTCCGCCTCAGCGAGATGGGCATCCGGCTGGGGACACTGGCCCACGTCACGCAGCACGCGGCCTTTGGCGGACGGGTCATCGCCGTGGCGGGGTCCCGGTTTGCGCTGGACGGAGAGACTGCGGCCCTCATCGACGTCGAGCCCGTGGAGCGCATGGGATGAGCTGTCACGGCTCCGCCTCAGCGCCCGTGCCCGGCCGCTCTGGCCATGCGAGCCTGGCGCCCCTGCCAGCCATTCTGCGCGTGTTGCTTGTCGGGGGACCGAACGTCGGGAAGTCCACCCTCTTCAACGCACTCACCGGCGCACGGCAGCGCACCACGAATGCCCCGGGCACCACGGTCGAGCTGGCCAGCGGCCGCTGGCGCACCACGGCGCACAGCACAGCCGGCTTCGCTGTCGAGCGGGCGATTGTCGACCTTCCGGGCAGTTACAGTCTGTTGGCCCGCTCGTCCGACGAGCAGATCACCGCTGACGCCATATGGGAGCTTGCGCGGAGCTTCAGCGAGACGGGTCTCCAGTCGGGGGTCGTCATCGGTGATCTAGCTCGAAAATGGGTGGTGAGTGGGCAGGCGAAGCATCCCGGCGGAGCGTAGCGGAGTCGGGATGGGTTGTAGCGGTGAGGCTGAGTGCTTAGGTGGTTCAGGCGGCGGGTTG
>OCZT010001666.1_pt1 | contig 22985 bp, 20 predicted proteins | sample 1539031 | NCBI WGS metagenome assembly OCZT01 (sample SAMEA3539308, study PRJEB22396) | soil metagenome | biome: tundra; feature: field; material: soil | place: USA | collected 2010-05 | depth 0.15 m | reverse complement strand
AACAAAAAAGACCTGAGCTGCCGGAGGCAGCAGGGATTTTATTGAAGGGTCCCCCCAAACCGGATCACTGAAAGTAATCCGCCACCGACCTCAGAATGAACAATTGACCCGCTGAATATCAGCGGGTTTTGTTTTTATTGGTGGCTTATTTGGTGGCAGAAGAATTTTTTATATGCTATGAAATTCTTTTTTTAAGAATTTTCTCATTTGATATATTTTCATTGTTCTCGGTTTGAGAATATGTATTATTCAAAGAATTATCAGTTATCAAATTTGTTTGTGTAATAGGTCTTCTAACTACATCAACTGATACTCCAGCTTTTATAGCATTCATTACTCCGACCGCTTCCAAATAGTTGTCCACAATGAATAATTTACCTTGTTTGAATGGATATTTTTCAAGGTCATTATGCATTCTATTTTTATTTTCTCTTACAGAAATAACAGGGATTTCATGTTCAAAGGCCGCAAGTGTTGGTAAGCCGACACAGCCATCAGGAATAATGAGACAAGAAATATCTTCAACATTTAAACCTTTGTCGAATGGGACCAACTTAGGGCTCTTGTGTAAACCCTTTAAAATACAATGTAAATAGGTAACAGAAGATGTCTCAGGTGCTTTTCTGGGTTCAACTATACCTACCTCTAAATTCATTACTTCTCGGGAAGACATCATTGGAGAATGGGCACTAGGGATGTTAAGTTCTAAAGATAGACTATGGGTAATCATTGCTTCGATTCCACCCCATGGATTAATCATGTTATCTTCAGAAAAGTACAACTTATGAAATTGATCCGGCACTTTTATAAAAGTGGATAATCCTATTGCATCATAGTTTTGCATGTACTTTTTAGCGATTCCGAACAATTTCTCGATGTTTTCAACCTGACCAACAGCTCTTCCGCTTACAGAGTAGAGTGAAGTGCTATTTATTCTATCGGTCATTTTTATTACATCACAACTAATTCCCAAAGATATCCTTGCAGAAGATACTGCATTTACGATTTCATTATTAAACAGTTCATCCTCATGTTCATCCATTAACATAAGAATTTTGTTCGCTCTTACTTTTTGAAGACCCAACTGTCCCATTAATAATCGAGTAATAATGCTACCCTCGACATATAGTGTATTCTCAGTCATTTCATTGATATCTGATGCATTTACTACATTAGGGTGAGTAATAAGGGTATCACAAGTTGATGCAATTAACCTAGCAACTGCATTACCATCACCACAATGACCTCCAATTTCAGCACCAATACCAGTAGGTATTAGCAGAACAGCATTAAATTCTTTGGTGTTTTCACATAACCTCTTATTTAGGGAGAAAATAGAGCTATCTAAATTCAATGATCGGTTTTCACTTTTTGATATCAAACCTAATTCACAATGATAGAATTCACTATCTGTATGAGTAATAACAAATCTAATGGGTGTTTCTTCAGCAGAGATAAGGTTAAAAACTTGATCTGATAGATATTCAATCAAATTATCACTATTACTTAGAATAGGTATTTTTATCTCTTTTTCAAAAAGCTTCATTTTTATAGTCTATTTATAATCTGCGAATTTACAATTTTTCCTGTAAACCAATTCTCTGTAAAAGATTTTGACATATCACAATCAAAATCCTTACATGAAAAAATATTTATATAGGCATTTTTTAGAATGTCTAATGTATGTATAGTTATATTGCTTGTTAAAATAAATTGCACAGCTGAAGTACCCTTTGTATGCGCTTCTTTTTGACATAATTCTGGAGGCAATCCATAGTCGTCCCACCAGCATAATTTTTCAGCCTTCATATCAATAACTGTACATAATTCTTTAAAATATTTTCGAATCTCTTTCCTTGTAAATTTTGAACTGTCACAATTATGCAGATCAATTATTAATTCTTTCCCGTACATGATATATCCGTTTTATTCTTTTTTAAACCAATCTTTCAAGGGTATCTCTTTATCATTTACAATTACTACAATTTTGTCATCGTATGACTTCATAGCATATTTCCCTTTTTCAAATCTGCCATCATGTGATTTCGGCAAATGTCCTTCATAACTTGAATTATTCTTTAAAATAAAAGTACACTTCAAATCGTTCTGTTCAGCAGTTAAAGATATGCTTCTTATTTTAAAATACTTAGTAGACAGAGAATCAGCTTCATCCTGTTGTGATAATGAAAATATTTGACAAAAGCGATGTGCTTTTTTTATGAAGAAATCACTAATATTCCAACTTTGAGCAACTTCATGTACAATCTCAATATCAATAACATTTTGTTTTTTAGACTTACTTTTTTTGATATCAATTCTTGCTTCAGCAGTTGTGTCATAGTATTTTCTTGAAAGCATTTTTCTCCCATATCTTGAAAACTCCTCTAATTCGTCGGCTAACATTAATATTTCAGCATATCCACCAATTTCATTAATATATGTATAATCAAATGTATGTTGTGCAATAGAATATAGTATATCACCTCGTATTAGATTTTGAACACTTTCAATATCTTCCAATCCCCATTCTTCGGCTGGTCCTCTTACATAAGCATCGGCAAAAATCTCTAATATCTTAAAAATTAAATATGAACTTAAAATTCCATGTTGTTTCTTTTCAAAAGATTTGCATAATCTCCAGTAAACTGAATCATCACGAAAAGATTTTACAAGTACATCTTTCAAATTGCTACTAGGGACAATATGCACCTCCATTGACATAAGCTCAAGAAATTGGGAAACTAGAAATTGATGTTCCACGTCTATGGAATATCCAATCTGCCTAGAATCTGGTATGTCAAAGAAATCTAAGACATTTTTCGCCTTTTCATTCAGTTTGCCTAATTTTGACAATGAGTATCCAAGATCGTGACAAAGTGCAATGAGACACCAGATTGAATCTTTCTTTTCACTAACACTTTTACATAAATCTCTTTCCTTCTTATTTGCATCTTTAACAAGCGCAGGTGAATAGTTCTTCTTATCACTTTCAATATCATTAATTAAATACCAGTTTATATCTTTAGCAAGTTCAGGAATCTTCTCTCGTAAAATATACTCCCCTATAAAATAAACCCATAAAGAATGTAAAGTATGGTCCCTATAATGTTGTTCGAGTCCATATAATAGATCTTCAAACTCGGTTGCTGCTTTCAAAAAATCAAGAAGTTTTGAATTCCCTTTAGAGTTTTTATCTATTCCGTTCAACGAAGCACTTGCTAAGTTTTTCCAAAGGTTTCTTCCATGTTCATGAGTTTTCGCCCAGTCCAAATATTCACTGACATCACCATCCTTTTCTTTTGCAGTACTTTCCGCTTTCTGAAAATCATCCTTGAGATCAGTAATGTTTTTCTTTATGTCATCTCTTATATGCGAATCTGAACTAAGAAATTGAATTTCATTTTTTTCTATAAGTTTTGCATACATATCTAACAATGACATGACTTTAATATTTTCCATAGCTACTTTGTAAATATTTTAAAGATTTGTGTATCTCTCATTCATGAAATAAAGAGCTTCTAAAAATATATATTCTAGAGCCTTATAATGAAATTCCATAGCAACCTTTAAATTTTGTTCAGTCGGTACTTGTTTAGAATTATCACTTACTTTTATAACCCAATTATCTTCAATTTTGTCTTTCGACTCAATTAAACCATGTTCATTTACTTTTAAGCTAAGTAGAGGCTTCGGTCTGAAACAATCGCACAAAATGGTGCTGCCACAGATTTTGCACTTGTCTTTTTCCGTGTCATCAAATCTATCTTTAATATAAGCACCATAAATAATATTACCTTCTAGATCCCAAGTATTTTCACCGCCAGACGGCAATACAGAAAAATCGATATAAAAGTTAATATTTAGTTCTTCACCAACAAAGAATTTTATTCTTTTTGGAAAATTAACCGGCATATTGACACATTTATTTCCCATAATCTGCAAAAGGAGAAGATATATCTCTTTCAATACCTTTTGATTGTCTTCATATGACCTAATTCCACTCTCTAAATTATTGAAAGCTTTTAGGGCCTTCCCTGATAATTCGTGTATTTTCGTCTTTGATAAATCAGAAATATTAATCTTTTTAGTTTTTTTCGCTACCATAAGATTTGAGTTTTAGTAAGTTAAATTTGCTTATTAGCTATTTCAGTTTCCCCTTTTTGGTAATTATAATATTTTCAATGATTTTTATTTCTTCTCCATTTAACCCATAAAGTTGATACACTAATTCATTGATTCTATTTTCGCAATAATCAATCTTGCTTTCAAGTTGTAAAATTTTTGTTTGCAACCTTGCTTTTGTTTTTTCTGCATTTAATTGTAAAAGTTGGTCAACAAGTTTGATTAATTCTAACTGGTTTACTTCGTTTTCAACTTTTATAGGTAGTGATTTTAACTGTCCTACTTTTATTTGAGGAAAAGCATCGTTACCCTCGTCAAAATAATTTTTGATATAAAAACTGATTAATTTGCTACCTAAAATTGCAGCAAGATAATTGACTGAAAGAATTGTGTTAAGGGGTTTTGTAATATAAACCTGTTGGTCTGCAACTGTATTTTCTTTTTCGATTGTTACAATAAGTGTTTCTCCCAAAATTTTTCGGGAGTAAATCCTATCGCCTTCAAAAAACTTTTCGTCTCTAGGTTCTGCTAACCATTTTCCATAATTGATATATTCTTTCGGCTCTACCTTTGTAAAGCATTTAAGATCTTTCCCATAAACAAATGGTTTGTATCCCAATTTTGGATGATCAGAATGATAAGGCCTTTCATCTACATCTCTTTGAGTTTGTTTACCTACTCCAAAAGCTGATTTACCAAATCCACCAACTCTGTAAGCGTGAACTCCTCTTGTAATTTCAGCAATTTCTCCCAAAGGTGTATTATTAGTTTTAATTTTTTCAAGTAAAGAATTACCGCATTTAGATAGTGAGGTTGATATAGGTTTTTCTCCGTTTTAGTATTCTGAAAATTCTAATTCGCTAATTAATGTTTCTTTTGAATGGTCTAGTTTTGATATAGTATAAAAACTTATATTTCGTTTCCCCTTCCTAAGAATAAAAATGACAGTATCAACGGTTAATCCCTCAAAGACCTTTATCTCTGGGACTGCAATTTTAAGTTCAGCTGCATTCATTAAAAGGAATTTTCTAGTTGATGATGAATATATGTTTGTTAGCCAAACGTTGGGCACAATAAATGAAACATAGCCTTTGTCATTTACAAGGCGTATCCCTTTTTCCATGAATATAGAAAAGAAATCAAGTTGGTAGGGTGAGCTTTTATAATGGCTGCCCAAATAGGATTTCATATCATCACTTATACCTAAACTTTTCCAATCTCTTCCGAAAACATAAGGGGGATTACCTATAACAACATCAAAACCACCATGATTAAAAACGTCAATAAAGCCATTTTGCCAATGGAATGGCTTAATTTTTTTCTCGTCTCCGAAATCAAGCTGACTATCGTAAAAATCAGTGTCTACTAAACTATTGCCATCTTTAATGTTATTGTCTAGTGTTGGCAAAACTCTTTCATTAAATAATCGAAGTTGAGATGCTATACTTGCTTCGGTTTCACCTTCCAAGCACTTTAGTAACAAACTTAATTTTGTAACCTCAGTAGCATTGACATCAATATCAACACCGTAAATATTGTTAATAAGGATTCTTTTCTTTTCTGAGGTGGTCAGATGACCATCTGGAGTTAAAGGATTTTCTTTATTTCCTTTCGATATTTTACCATAGTTTGAATAGTAGTTTTTATGCCAATCCAACAAATATTGATAAGCACCAATTAAAAAGCTACCACTGCCGCAGGCAGGGTCAACTATTTTTATTTTGCTTATTTCTTTCGGTGTTTTTCCGTTAATGAGTATTCCAATTGTATTTTTTACGATGTATTCAACAATGTATTGAGGTGTATAATAGACTCCTCCTGCTTTTCGAACCTCAGGCTTTTCTTCAATCTTAGCATGATGAGCTGGAGTAATCCTGATAACTTTTCCAAGAAATTGCTCGTAAGCACTGCCAAGGATTTCAACAGGAAGAACCGAAAATTCATATGGGCATTCAGGATAATAGAGCTCGTTTATAATTGTCTTGATAATCTTATTTTCAATTTTTAGAGTTGTGCTGATGCGATCTTTTTTAAGATCAAATAAACCAGAATTGTATTTTTCATCTGCTTTTCGGAAGTGTTCGAAAAGATTTGAATAAAGGTTGCCTTGCTTTATTACATGCTTAAGATTCCCATAGGGTTCAATACTTCTATCCTCTGCAATTCGGAGAAATATTATACGGTCAATTGTTTGTTGTACTGCAAAATTTATTTCGTCTTCGTCCAGATTTTTGTTATTCCAACTTATGTTAACGGCTAAATAAGTTCTCCATTTGTCAAGAGAATCTAAAAAGTCCTTATCAACGGAAGTTGTCCCTTTTTTGTGAGTATCACTCAGAACGAATTTATCAAAACTTCCTTTCAGAACTTGCTCCTTACTGAAAGTCTCCCAGATAAAATCAAATTCTTTTATATAATCACGAAAAGTAAAATACTTGAGTCTGGCGACGGATGTTTTATCATAAAGATCCGGCTTATTTGTACAATCATAAATTGCAAATTCTTCAAAATCTGTAATAATACTTATCGGAAGTTTTGCACTCCAACCGTATCGTCGTACCTGGTAAGCAGAATGTATGTCATCTTTAACAGAGATACATGGTTTTTTTGCTTCCACGAAGAACAATCTTTTACCACCAACAAGTCTAAAGGAATAGTCAGGAGCCTTGGTAGCTTTTCCAATTTTTACCTTGTCTTCCTGAATAACTTCTCTATAAGCTTCAGCATAACCTTCTTCGTTGTCAATATCCCACCCTAGGGCTTTAAAAAATGGATCAATAAAATCCCGACGCGTTTTTGTCTCATTATAATCCGGATTTTTATAAGAGTTAAATTGCTCATCAAACCTAGTCACAAGGTTAGATATTCTTTTTTTTGCAGTTAATTGATCTATCATTTCATCTTATGGTGACAAACAGTACCCAGTTTCTATTTTGTTTTTATACTTTCTATAACCTTATCGAATTGATATTGTAATAGCTGGTCTTTATTGTTATTTGTCACACTAAATCCCCATTCTGGCCTACTCTTTTTTCCATGATAGTCTCGGTTTACTAATAGTCTATTAGGGCTTTCCCAATCAAGCGAAGGAACGAGCAAGATTTCAGGTTCTTGAAAATCTTGAAACAATACTATAGTCGCCAATAGATTTGATCTAAGTACAAATTTGTCTTTTAGAAAAAATATATAGTTATTATTTCTTGCAGATTTTACTTGAACATCAAAATATTGATCGTTTATTTTTGCAATAAAGTCGATGCCTTTATCATCAACTTCAGCTGTAAATACATAAAATCCATGTAAGGTAAATTCCATTTTGGCATAATACTCAGCATATCTTCCTATCTGCAAATGGTTTAAAAGTGACCAAGTATATTTATCCATTGGATTTGAACTTAAAAGATGTGCAACTTAATATTTGTGTAATAAAGTAACACATAATTAGTCAATGTAAAAGTTTATTTCATTAATGATGAGTGGATTTAATATTTATAAAATGGTAATAATCATAGAAGATACCGAATTAAAGAGGGTAGGTCTGGGTGACCTAGGCTCGGGTGAGGGGGGAGATCTTTCTTGTTTAAACCATTATTGGCTATTCAACATGTTCTGCGTAGTTTTTAATTCGATTTTATTTTCTTTTATATATTTCTCGACATAATCTGATATTGATTTGGGCATACTTATCCAAGTTAATCCATCTAACTTAGTCCCTCGCCAAATGTACTTATCATTTTTATGATATATTTTCTCTGTAGCAAAATCTAAATAATTATAGTAAATATAGATATATCCTGCTGGTATTGTGTCATTACTTGAATTCTGAGGATAATTAGGGAAATGGAATCTTAAGTTCATCTGTGTTTTATTCGTTGAAGGAAGATCATCTACACCCAATAGGTTATCTGTGAGATATTTATAATTTATAATCTTATTTGAATTATCCGTAGCAAAAAATATAACCCCTAAATTAAAATTCTTTGCAGGTCTTTCACCACTATTAGAAAATGTTATTTCAATTTTATTAATGCCATATTCTCTTATCCATTTAACCTCTTCCAAAATGTTTATATTTGGCGCATTCTCTTTTATTTTTAAATCTTGTTGTCTATAAATTCTTTCTAATTGACTATTAAGCCGGTTAAAATTGTTCAAAATGTCCTTTCGTCTCTCAATTGAAATGTTAGTTTTAATCTCCAAAGAATCTAATTTATAACTTAAACTATCAATACGAATTAATGTTTTTTCAATCTTTTGAGCGCTTGTTTCAACATTCCCAATAATTTCTTCTGTATTACCCAATGTTTTATTTTGTGCACTATCCCTCTTTCTTTGTTCATTTGACGACCTTATTACTTGAATGATGCCAATTAATAAAGCGATGGATGCCGTCAATATGAAAATTTTACCTCTCAAAAATATTTTAAGCTTTTTTCCTTTCCTAGACCATAAATTGCCAGTAATGGGTATAATTGTTAAAGAAAGCGTTAAGAATATAATTATTGCATTAAGAACATTATCCATTTTCAAGAACTTTTATGGATTACCTCTGTGTTAAGAAGAATTTTCAGATTATTTTTTTACTTACCATAAAGGTAAACATAAATGACATCTAATGGTTTTAAAGAACATATAAATTAAAGTAGTAAAAAAGATTATATAGTTTTCACAAATAATTAAACATTAAGTCCTACTTGATTAATATCATGATATTTTGAATCGTTTATTAGTGTTACAATTTGATAAAGACTGTAAACATTTAACAATCGAAAATACCATTAAGGGGGGTAGGTCAGGGTGCCTAGGTTCGAGTGAGGGGGGAGACTTTTCTCCCCAGGTATAATCCTGTTATTAATATTATTGGTGTTATTCTTGACCTATGATTCATAATAAACCATTATCTGCAAAGGAATAATAATCTGAATCATAGATTATCAAATGATCCAATAATTGAATATCCAATAGGTTTCCGGCTTCTTTTATTTTTGCAGTTATTTTAGAATCAGATTCTGAAGGGTTAAGGTTTCCGGATGGGTGGTTATGTGCAACGACCACGCCGGAAGCAGAAGCCAAAACAGCATTTTTAAAAAGGATTCTGACATCTGTTACGGTCCCGGATATTCCTCCTTTTGAAAGTTGCTCTATCTTAATAACCTTGTTTGACCGGTTCAGAAGGATATAAAAAAACTCTTCATGGTTAAGGTTTGCAAAATAGGGAAGCAATAAGTCTTTAACATCCGCTGAAGATCTTATTTGATCAAGATCCTTTTTTATTAATGCTCTTTTCCGGAATGACTTGAAGTTTTCAAGATTTTGAGTTTGCGAATTTGAAAAATTATAAAGGTGTTTTAATTCTTCCGGAATGGTTTCAAGAATTTTATCAATTGAAATATTGTTTAAAATATATTCAGATTTTGTAAGTGCGTTTTTCCCTCCTAATATCATGCTTAATAATTCTGCATCTGTAAGGTTGTTTGTATTAATAAGATTTTTCATTTTAATAAGAATTAAGGATAAATACTAATAAATGCATCTTCCGAATTGCTCCCCCGGAACGGGTCTGGTTTTAATGGCCTTCCGGCTTGCTTCCCGGGCTTAACTCATATTGAAAGGCCGTCAGGCCTGCCAACCCCGGAAAGTATTTGCTGAAAGCTCTGTTTTCCTCGCCTGGCATTTCAAAGATCTTTTTCTCGGCTCACGCCTCGCGCTCGCGCTTTTGTTAGTGACTAACATATATCTTTACTCACAAAAACGGACGAGTAAGGGCTTCTTACTTCTACTCATAAATTTAAACAGTACAAAAATAATGACAGGATTATATCCTTTTCCAGAGCTCAAAAGGTGATTTAGAGCTTTTATAATATAAGAGCAATTTATTACCAGTTTTATTATTCGTAATTACTTGACATTGAATTCAAACTGTCATATATTTGACTAAGAATTGAGAATTAATCTTTAACAGAATCACTGCAGGCATTGAGTCTAGAAGATTGGTATTTCTAATAAAAAAGAAAGGAGGTGGATAGATTTTTCTTATGAAAATTGAATTTTTATGTTCAACTAAAAGATTGGAGGCAGAAATGAGAACACTTAAATATGGTTTGTTTATTTTGGTTGTTTTTATGATTGTACCAATTACTCTTCTGGCGCAGAATAAGGAGGTACCAATTACTACGTCATCCAAAGAAGCTCTAAAATATTTTATGGATGGCAGGGATAAATTAGAGAGCGGCGAAAGTCCGGCAGAAGCTATTTCACTTTTTGAAAAAGCTATTCAGAAAGATCCTAACTTCGCTAAGGCTTATCTCTATCGTGCTCAATCCGGAGGAGGCTATAATGTATTCCGACAAAACCTGGATAAAGCTGTTAGTCTCATTGGAAAAGTATCTGAAGGAGAAAAGTTAGAAATACAATATTCACAGGCATCTGCTGATGGCAACGGTCAAAAACAAAAAGAATATCTTGACCAGCTTCTTAAAGCTTTTCCTACTGATAAAAGAGTTCATCAAAGCGCAGCTTGGTATTATTCAAGCATCAATGATTTTGATAAAGCAATAGTACATTTTAATAAATCCATTGAACTTGATAACAAATATGCACAGGCTTACAACGGTTTAGGTATCGCTCAAACTGCGTTAAACAATTACCCGGAAGCAGAAAAAGCTTTACAATCTTATATCAAACTAAAACCTGATAAACCAGATCCATACGATACCTATGGTTACCTTCTGTCAAAAAGTGGAAGGTATGATGAATCCATTGTACAATATAAAAAGGCACTTGAGAGGGATCCTGCATATTCGTTCTCATTGACGGGTTTAGGTAACAATTATATATTTAAAGGGGATTATGAATCAGCTCGTAAATATTACCAGGATTGCTTTGATAAAGCCTCTGATATTGACTGGAAATTTAATGCTTTATTTTATAAGGCAACATCTTTCGTGCATGAAGGTAAGATCGAAAATGCCATAACAGCTTTCGATGAATTTCGTGCATTAGCAGAGAAAGAAAATCTTGTTCCCTACGCAATATGGTCTTATGCTTATCAGGGATATGTGTACTCAGAGTCGGGTAACCCTGCAGAAGGAATGAAGTTTTATGACAAAGCAATTGATCTCCTGGGGAAATCAAAACTTCCGGAAGCTGATAATGAAAGTATGATTACTTATTCGTTGGCTTGGCATGCTTATGAACTTGTATTAAATGGTGAATTGGATAAGGCGATGCCTGAATTAGAGAAATATAAGCAAAAAGTCGAAAGCAGAATGAATCCCGGCGAAGAAATGGATCTTAATTCCATGTTTGGATTATTTGAAACCAGGAAAGGTAACTATGATAAAGCTTTGGAGTATTTTGCCAAAGCAAATACGGAGAGCCCAATGAATTGGTATTATACAGCATTAGCTTATAGTAAAAAAGGTGATAAGCAAAATGCGTTTAAACTCTTTGATAAGATAGCAAAGTGGAACGTTAACAGCCTCGATCTTGCGCTTGTCCGTAAACGTGCTATGGATGAATTAAAGAAATAAGAAGAGCATAAGAACTAAAGTCCGGATTGTGTTTTTCCCTTAACCACGGCTTAAAAGCCGTGGTTTTTTTCAAATATGTAAATGATGTAACTTAATAAAGCAATTATGTAACTACCCGGATTACAGACAGACATACCTTTGTGAAGTAATTGATCTCTATTTGTTTTTGAATGTGACCAATTAATATCATTTCTAATTATAGTAACATAAATTAAATAAAATTACAATCATGGGAAATCTACTTTATGTCATCGCCGTAATCCTAATTGTCGCATGGGCAATCGGATTTTTTGCCTTTAGTGCTGGAGGCATTATTCATGTTCTTCTTGTCATTGCAGTTATTGCTATTTTATTCAGAATTATTTCAGGCAGAAAAATACTGGATTAATACACAGATTAATTAAAAAGTTAATCATTTTAAATCAAATAATTATTAAAATCAAATTTATGAAAAAATTCATTTTTTGTTTAATGGCAATAATCTTGTCTTTAACATTTCTCCCGGTTCAATCATTTGGTGCAACTAAAGAAAATCCTTCTTCTCCGGTTGCCACAAAACCTCCGGAAACGACAGAATCAGTAGAAGCTAGGACCTTAATACTGAGATTAGACGAAATAAAAGCAATGGATATGTCAAAATTGAAATCGGCAGACAAGAAAGACCTGCGTAAAGAAGTACGTTCCATCAAACGCGAGCTTAAAAGTATAAGTGGCGGCATTTATGTTTCAGCCGGTGTATTAATTGTTGTTTTGATTATACTTCTTGTTTTATTGTAAAATATTAACGACAATAAATTAAAATATCTGATTGTCTCACCGGCGATCAGATATTTTTGTTTCGGGTATTTGTAAGAAATAAGTTATAAAATCAAGATTTTAATTTGAAAAGATTTAATTTATCGAGCCGGAAAACAAAACGGATTCTTTCTTTTAGTGATCCTGCTATTGCATTAATGTTGTCAGATACAATAAAAGGGAAATAAACCTCGAAAAAGTCCCAAATTCCAGCCTTTAGACCTGCTTCATAGAATAGAGTTGGTTTAACACTTGTCCCGATACCATGGTCATTGAGTAATAAATTAACAAAGGCTTTAACAGGTATCTTTGAAACTTTTCCCGGCAGGCCGCTGGTTAAAGAGAGTGAACAAACCCAGCGGCTGTATCCTAAGCTGTCATTGACAGCAGTTACAAGTCCGCCTTCAGACAAAGTCATCTGTCTCGAAAAGAAGGTTTTTGGAAACTCGCTGAAACGGTCGGGATATACCCCCTCGTATAAATATTGTTCACGACCACCTCTGCCGCTTGCAGAAAAAGAATAATATGGATCCGGGGAGGCATCTTTAAGCATCGATCCTGCAAACGCTCTTAATTCCAGGCCACTTTTCTTTCCTCCATAGCTATACTTATAGTTTAGTTCTATGGATGTCTTTTGATACGACTTCCCTGATTCCAGAGAAACTAACATATTGAAAGGATTGATTATCCCGGTTCTTTCCAGAAGGTATCCGAACTGCAGAAATGAACGCATCTTAGCTTGCATGAGAGATTCAATCTGATTGAGATCAGATGCTGCAATGTAGTAACCAAATATCTTCTGATTAACAGGATTAATCACTCTATTGGATCTTAAATAGAAGTCTAATCCTATTTTTGCTTTATGATAATCCTGATTTCCGGGTACTCCGAACTGTTCTCCTTCAATAGTAAGCGATGCAAGTCTTATGAAACTATTATATGGAATTTTGTTAAATGAAATTTTTCCATAGCCTGTAAATGCCTGATTACGGAAAGAATAGAGCGGCATGACAAAATATTCAACTGGTTTGGGTATGAGTGACCCATTTTGTAATGCAACACCGGCCATAAAGCCATCTGCACTATTCCAGTAAAACGACGGGAAATAAATTAAATATCGATTATCCGGATCTTCAACAGTATATATGAGCTGAAATTTAACAGGATCTGCTTTTCGGAAAACACCTGATGTATATATGTTGTTATTAAGCCTGAATAACTCAGTCATCTTGTGGTCAGGATCGATCCTGATCCGGGAAAAATTACCCGGTTCAGTATTGATCCATTTCTGCCCGCCAAAACCCTCTTCCCATTTTTGCGATAAGACTGAATCTTTCTTTAGTTCGGCTATCAAAAATGGCGCTTTTAACTCTCCCTGGTTTTTAATCAGCACTTTCCCATCCCTGAACCCGGCTATCTTATAATCGAGCCTTTTGGTTGTACCAAGAAAATCATCAAAAAACCATGAGAGATCCTTATCTGTATGAGATTCAAAGGCATACCTGAGATCGTCGGGGTGGGGATGTTTGTTTTCCCAGGAACGGTAATAATCATGCATTATGTCATCATAAAGTGAATCTCCAAGGTAAGCCCTGAGGTAGTTGAATCCCATTGAAGCTTTACTATAGATTATACTTTCATAATTATCGTAACTGTATTCAGTAGCTGAAAGATTTATACTCTGTTCAAGGTTTCTGCGGGCAGGAATCAGCCATTCGAGCTCCTGAATCCGTTGTACCGGCATATCATTTATGTGGAAAAATGCAGCTATTTTCTTGTTTTTTATACTTAATTCCCAAAGCTTTTTCTCCGGATATCTTTCATGCATATATCTTGTTTCATTTGCAGTTGCGATGCTTTCATCCATAAACGGGAACCTGCGTTCGTCTGATCCTAATGCCGAGTAAAACCAGTTATGGCAAATCTCATGTGCTATTACGTCGTCGAGAAGATAAGAATCATTTGCCAGGCCAATTACGGTCAGACCCGGATATTCCATTCCTGCACCTGAATTCAGAGCACTCTGAACAGCTGTAAATGTGTTATAAGGATAGTCCCCGTTCCATTTTGAAAAATACCATATGGCGTTATTTTCGTATGAGACAGCATTCCTCCAGAGATATGACTCCTGGTTAGTAAACATCGCCCATGTGGTTACCTCCCTTCCTGATTCAGGAAGCCTGACATTTCCTTTCAGCACATGAAATCTCTTATCTGCAAACCAGGCGAAATCATGGATATTGTTCTCTTTATACTCCAAAGTTTTCATTTGTATTGATGAAGGAGGAAAGTCTTCCGACACATAATCAGGGATTCTCATCCAGGCGGTATCTGCAGCAAGCTTATCAAGCCATTTTTTCTCTTCTGAGTTCTGAAGGTTTCCTGTTGCGCCAATCACATAATTAGCCGGTAACGTAATGCTTACATCAAAACTGCCATATTCCGAGTAGAATTCACCCTGGTCCAGATAAGGTATCTGATGCCAGCCCGATCTGTCATAAACCGCTGGTTTGGGATACCACTGAGAGATCTGGTATGATTCACCAATATGACCCAGGCGGGATGTTACACCTTCGGGGATCTTAATATGAAAGGGGGTAGTTATATGGATAGTGTCACCCGGATTAAGTGGTTTATTAAGCAGAAGTCTGCAGATATCCGGAAAACCCGGCAAAAGATTCCATTTAATACTTTGATCTCCAACAGCGAATTTTAAAGAATCTATATATCCTCTTAACCTGGGATCCTTGAACAATTTCGACTTTCCATTTCTTTTTAATAACTCTTTGGCTAGTTCCGTATTATTGTCCGAATATGCATTGGGCCAGAGATGAAAATATAAAAAACCGAGAGTGTCCGGGGAATTGTTAATGTATTCAACAGACTCATATCCTTTCAGTTCATGCTTCATATCATTGAGGGTCACATGAATTTCATAATTTACTTTCTGTTGAAAATAAGCCTGTGATGATACTCTCAGAAATGGGATGAGAGTTACAAAGCTCAGGAGTAAATATTTCCGGTAAGAATATTTAACAGGAAGTGCAGACAAACTTTTCAATGGTGAATATTTCATCGCTTAAAAAAGATGCAAGATAGAATTACATTAAGTATCTGACAACATTTTTTTCATGTCAAGATATATAAATTATTTATTGATTTTTGTATGACCTTTAACCAAAACAATCTCAGGTGGAAGCTGGATTAATTAAAAAAAACAATAACTTTATCTTTAAGACTTTTTCATGTTAAAATCTAAAATCAATTAATTTATGAAACATCTTATTATAATATTTCTGTTCGTATTAAATGGTATAACATTTTCGCAGGTATCTGAAAACTCAAAAACCAGCCTGGTCAATATATTGCCTGTACGTGGTTTTTGTATTGCGGCTCCGCAATCAAAGGAGGTCGACCAATTCATTAAATTCATTAATGAAGAACTCGCACCGCGGTCAGTAAATATCCTTATCCTGAGGGTGGATTATAATTACCAGTACGAGAGTCATCCTGAACTCCGCGATTCAATTGCCCTTTCGAAAATGGAAGTTAAAAAGCTGGTTGCGGTATGTAAAAAGAATAACATACAAATTATACCGCAGGTTAATCTGCTTGGACACCAGTCGTGGGCCGGCAAAGCAGGGAATTTATTGAAGGTTTATCCTCAATTTGACGAGACTCCATTGGTGAAGATGCCGGAGAAATATGTGTGGCCAAATGCTGACGGACTATATTGCAAGAGTTATTGCCCCCTGAACCCTGATGTGCATAAAATAGTGTTTGACCTTATTGATGAGATATGCGATGTATTTGAAGCTGAGGCATTTCATGCAGGCATGGATGAAGTCTTCTATATAGGTGAAGCACAGTGTCCACGTTGTTCCGGAAGAGATAAAGCAGAACTGTTTGCAGGTGAAGTTCGTACTATACGGGACCATCTTGCATTAAAGGGACGTAAGCTGTGGATATGGGGTGACCGGCTGCTCGATGGTAAAACAACAGGATTAGGAGAATGGGAGGCAAGCTATAACAATACATACAGGGCAGTTGATATGATTCCGAAAGATGTGACAATATGTGACTGGCACTATGAACGCCCTGACCAGACACCGGTTTATTTTGCAATGAAAGGATTGAGTGTAATTACGTGTCCCTGGGGGAATGCAGGAAATGCTATACTTCAGGCACAGGATATGGTCAGATTCAGAAACTCATCCACCCCTGAAATGAAAGATCATTATTTGGGCATGATGCAAACAATCTGGTCGGGTGCCGGCCAATTTCTTGATAATTATTATGGAAGGAAACCGGAAAATTCAGATAATTCGCAGGTAAGTTGCTTTAAAGCATTATTTTCTGAAATTCAGAGAATCTCAAAATCGCAATAAAAGGTTCTGAAGAGAATGACGAACGATTCACGGCTCACGACGCAGGGAAATCCAATTCTTTTCTTCCTTGAGTTGTATGTCTTGAGTCTTGTGTCCTTTGTTCTATTTATAGGTACTTGTCATTGAAGATGGTATGACTATCACAAAATCAGCCAGTCCCTTGTTTTCATCGCTTATTTTTTCAATATCGTCCTGAAGAACAGCGGAGATTGTTACAACTTTAATGGAAGGGTTATATTTATTCAGGTACCAGAGAATTCCCATATGCCTGTCGGAATGATAGCTGCCATTAAAATGAATTAGGGTCTGACCTTTCTGCCAGTTATTTACGATTGAATTTGCCATGGTTGCATCCTTTATTGCCTGAGCTTTAGGGAGGTTTTCACTCACCTTTCCCTCCATTGATCCGCCTATTGAACTGCCCATTGAAAGCATATCTTTGTAACAAGCCAGCTCCGGGTCATATTCAATCGGAAGAGGGGCAATATATTTAAGCTCTTCGGGGGAGATCTTCTGAAGTGCCTCAAACCCTCCTGAGGAAACGACTGCAGCATATCGTCGAGGGATATTTGTTGCCACAAATTTTAACCCGTTTTCCTTTGCAAAATTCAACAGAGGTTTATAATCAGTTGAATAATTTTTCCATAAACGGACTTCACTCTCAAATGAGGTCTCTTTTATTATTCCTGCAAAATATTCATCAATAAGTATTTGATTATCTTTCTCAAACATTTCAGCTGACATTATAAGATCCTTTCCTTTTTCTGCAAAAAGACCTTTTGTTAATTCAAGCTCAAGCCAATGTGCGATAGGGTTATCGTGCAGCTCACCAAAAAAGACAACATCTGACTTGTTTGCAGCTTTTAGAACATCCTCATAGTCAGCTCGCTTGCCTTCTCCTGTAAATATTTTATAAGCCGGCTTATCCTGTGAAAATGACTGAAGCGACATCGTAAGAATGAATAGAATTGCGGGTAATTTCATTTTGAGTGATTTATTTGTAATTGTTTAAATGGGGAGTTAAAGAAAGAAACAATAATCGGAATGGCAATGTTCATCAGGTACTTAAAAAGAAAGGGACATGCCACGGCATGTCCCTGCAATCCATGTTAAAAAACCTATTTTAATCCAAACCGATAGCTGAATTTAACAAGGAACACATTATGAGGTATATTTTTACTCTTATTAAACAGATCGCCCACATTGTTGAAAAAATCCATCTGGCCCGAATCGCTGTTATAACTTCTTGTCTGGCTCCAGACAAGGAAGACTGTAGATCCAGGACTGTATTCCCATCTTACCACAAGGTTTGAAAGGAATTGCTTCACATTAAAATCATTGGTCCCCATTGTGTAGTCAGTTTTTCCATCAAGGTTTTCATCTATATCAAAATGATCTGTGTCAAATGTTATCTGATTATTGGTATAAGTATAGAACCTGTCATGGTATCTGTTTGCCATAGGATCACTTATAAATTTATAATTGTAATACTTTCCGGTTGCGACAAAAGGTTGTCCCCAGTATTGGAAAGTAAGATTCGGACTAAGGTTAAGATTCACTCTGAATGATGTACTGATAGTTTTCTGATTTATACTTCCAAAAATATACCTGGCGGTTCCATCATACTCCGTTTGGGTCACATACTGCAGCTCTGAATATGATTTATTGTATGAAGGACTAAGAGTAAAAACAAGATAATTAGTTGGCTTGAATGTTATATCCAGTTCGGTGTATAAGTTATCAGAGCTGTTTTCAAAACCTTTTGATCCGTTTGTAAAAACATTGAAGACCAGTTTCTTACGATTATCAGTTGATAACCCGATCCGTGGATTGACGCTGCCGGGCAATTTCATCATTGGTCCGCCACGAAGCATATCGGTGGAAAGTGAAGAAGTGTTGAGACTGCCTCCGGTCCATACATTCCAGAAATTTTTCAGAGTTATATTTGCATTCCATTCATAACCTCCTCCGACCCAGTCTCCTCCAAAATTATTAATGGAATAAAAATCAGAATTAAGATTAAAACTCTTATAAATCCATTTTGGTTCGAATTGGTTGTATCCGGCCCAAAGGACATAAAGAATCTGATCAGTTACACGCATGTAACCCAGGTCGTTGGTTTCAAAGCCGGGTGTTTTCCATAAGGCTGCACCCAGAAAATTCCAGTGTCCGTTTTGTTTCATTATCTGCATTCTCCCTCCTGCACCGCCAAGAGAAGTCCTGTTTGTATCCAGTACAGCATAGTTTTTATCGGGTCGCTGGAAATAATGTGCAGAAGATTCCTGCGTATTGGTGATTGCTTTTTTAGAACCCTCAACAAGGCTAAATGCAGTATTGAGGTTAAACATCCAGTTTTTATTCTTAAAGTATTGTGTAAAATCAATTCCTCCAGTGTATGCTGCCTTATGCAAAACGTCTGCTACATCAGCATCGAGTTCCCTGTTTGTGCTGGTAAAAATCCCGCCGATTAATGTATTACCATTGTTAATGTCTTTTTGTATCCGTCCAATAAAGTAATTTGTAAATGGCTCAACTGTTGACAGTTTTCTTCCGCCAATTGTATCAATTTCTGCATTTTCCTGCGATGTCATCGCCTCAACAATTCCAATAGAAAGTCCGTCTTTTGTCTTTCCGGTAAGTTTAATTGCACCGAGAATATTAGTTCTGGTCGGTATGTCAGCATACCATCCGTCTTTAAGGTTGGGAGATACTTGTGGCTGTCGGCCTATCCTTCTGGAATAGAAAAGGTTATCGTTTCCAACTCCACCATCTCCAATACCCAGACCAAAATTTGTGATATTGTTTCCTTCGATAAAGAAGGGACGCTTCTCTGTAAAAAAGGTTTCATAAGCTGAAAGATTTACCACAGACGGATCGGCTTCGACCTGGCCAAAGTCGGGATTGATTGTCAGGTCCATTGTCATATTATTTGTAACACCTATCTTGGCGTCTATGCCGCCGTTCAATTTTGACAATTTACCTGTTGCCTGGAAAGGATTTTCCGGTACTGCCTGAAAAGTTTCTGTCTTAGCGACGCCATAAGGGGTTACATCGAAAATTTTCCGTGGTTTAATCTGCTCTAACCCTTTTAGTTCACCAAACAGATGAACCATTCCGGCAGCATCTCTTGGAATATGTTGCCAGAAAGTTGTTTCATTCTTTCTGTATAAAATTCTTGCTACATCCAGCCCCCATACTACACCAGAGTTTTTATCAAACCTTACCTGGCTGAAAGGGATTTTCATCTCTGCAACCCAGCCTTCTTTGTTGATTGACGTTTTTACCCACCAGTTCGGATCCCAGGATGAATCTCCGTTTCCAGAGTCATTGGTAAACATCTGGTCGTACTTAACCCCTGCAGAACTTACTCCAAACAGGAAACCCGTGCGAAGATCATGAAAACTATCAAGAATTATGCCTACGAGGTCTCCATCAGCCTCATCCCGTCTTGTCAAACGATTAACAATACTATCAGGTGAAGTATCATATGATTTAATTGCTACATAGAGATTGTCATCATCAAACAATATCTTGAATTCAGTCATTTGAGTTTCCGGTCTGCCGCTGTACGGCTGATTTTGAGTAAAACCACCTGCCCAGGTACCGGCTTGCCATGCTTCATCGTCGAGAATCCCGTTGATGATTGGAGGGGTAGTTATTTGTGTTGCTTTATATTGCTTCTTTTCGGGATCCTGTCCAAAAAGAACCGGCAGAAGCATAAATATGAGAAGTATAGTAATGAAAATTCTTTTCATGCAGAATATTGATTTTATAGGTTTCTTTGTAAAGACGTATAAGAAAGAATTTTGATGCAAAGAATCATCTATTTTTATTTTTTCTAAATAAAGTCAGGGGTGATAATTAATACAGACATTCTGATGGGATTGCTACCCTACTCATAAAGCCGGATAAATTCAAATGTATTACCCGTGTATTCCAAAAACTTCAGGAAGTCAGTTTTTGAAATAACCAATGAAGCGGTGTTTATATTCGGATGAAAGGTAAGCCTGTCAAATTCATTTAACTTCTCATCTATAAACAGATGAACGTGTTTTTCTGTGTCATTAATCAGACCGAATGGTGAAACAGAACCGGGTTCGACTCCCAGATATTTTCTTAGTCGCTGATCTGAACCAAATGTAAGCTTCCCCTGCTTTAACTGTTTCTCAAGATCCCTGATATTAAGTTGTCTCAGGTGTTCAAGGATAACGAGATAATGTCTGTTTCCTTTATGATTTCGAAAGAAGATGTTCTTACATCTTCCTGAATTGTAGTTTTTCCAGTGGACCTTAGCATCTTCAATGGTCGCAAGAGGAGGATGTTCATGATACTCAAACTGAATATTCAGCTTTTCGAAAAGCAAATAAAGTTCTTTTTGTCCCCTCATCAGGAATCAGCTTTTTTTGGGATAAATAAAAATTCCATTTCGGCAAGTATTGCGATATCCATTCCTCCCTCTTTCAGGTCAATATCTCCTTCTTCATAAAACCATTCAACAATAACCGGTATCCCATGTGGGATTAGTCTCTTCAACTCTGTAAAAATGTCATACAGGAATTTCGCTGAGGATGAATTGAAATAAACTAAATCGGTCTGAAATTTTAGAGGGTAATCGGGTTTATAATTTTTATACTTTCCTTCAATAATTTCATTAACGAAAACTACAACCCACTCAATAACAGGATAATACATTGCACGAACATCTTCAGGGGAAGATATTCCACGGATGAGAAAAATATTTTCCTGGGGTGAAAAATGAACCTCCGGTGTTAAACTTGTCGGACTGATATAAAGTTTTTGTATCTGCATACCTTTTTACAAAATTGCTTCAATAATTTAATAAACCCAAATCTGTTTTAATATTTTCTCAAATTACAATAATTTATTCATTTCAACCTCCTGGCAATAGCCTGTATCTTCGAGGAGTGAACTTTTTGAATAAGCATCAACTGCCAACCTGTCGCATATTTCATTTTCAATGTTATTATCGTGTCCTTTTATCCAAACAAACCTGACATTGTGTTTCCGGTAGATCTTAAGAAACCTTATCCAGAGATCCGGATTTTTTTTCTTTTTGAAAGCTTTGGATTCCCATTGGAACACCCATCCTTTCTCTACGGAATCTGCAATATATTTTGAGTCGGTGTAAACAACTACCCTGCTACCGGCTATTTTCAGGGTTTCCAGTCCTTCAATAACTGCCAATAGCTCCATCCTGTTATTTGTTGTAAGCCTGTACCCGGCCGATTTTTCAAGCCTGTGCTTCCCCGAAATAAGTACAACACCATATCCTCCCGGACCCGGGTTTCCGCTTGAAGCTCCGTCGGTATATATTGTTATTTCACCTGGCATGAGGAAGTACAAGACCTGAGTTGGTAATGAAAAGCTTTATTGCAATCGATAACAGGATGACACCGAAAACTTTTCTGAGAATTTGCAGCCCGCCTGCCCCCAGTATTTTTTCAAACAATGAAGTTAATCGTAATACAAGATAAATTACTACCATGTTTAAAACAAGCGCAATAAAGATATTAATTGTGTGATATTCTGCTTTCAAAGATAGAATTGTAGTAATTGATCCGGCACCGGCGATTAACGGAAATGCTATTGGAAATATTGAACCTCCACCTTGTGACTCGTTTTTAAAGAGTTCTATACCAAGGATCATTTCCATGGCTATCAAAAAAATGATAAAAGAACCGGCGATTGCAAATGATGATACATCAATTCCAAAGATGCCAAGTAACGGGCTGCCTATGAATAAAAATGCCAGTAATATTAAGAATGAGACAAATGTAACTTTGGCTGATTTAATTTCACCGGATTTGGCTTTAATATCAATTATTATTGGAATTGACCCTGGTATGTCAATGATTGCGAAAAGAACCATAAAAGCTGCAAGAATCTCAATCAGGCTAAAATGCATAGTTAAAAATTTCTGCAAAGATAAGCACAAAAATGTTAAAACCTTCAATCTCTTATCTTCATGAACTCACCCCTTAATCCCCTTTGTTTTTTTGCCCCCCAACCCCCATTTGGGGGAAGGCCGCTCTTGCTTTGCCGTAGCGGTTACGCAAATACGAAGGAAGCGGACAGGGGGCATTACTCTCATAACAGGAACTACGTTGGGATGGCAAAAAAATACCCC
>OCZT010001665.1_pt1 | contig 22992 bp, 16 predicted proteins | sample 1539031 | NCBI WGS metagenome assembly OCZT01 (sample SAMEA3539308, study PRJEB22396) | soil metagenome | biome: tundra; feature: field; material: soil | place: USA | collected 2010-05 | depth 0.15 m | reverse complement strand
AGTCATCTATGCTGAGTTGAACACCGAGCTGCTTGAGCCGGTTGAGAATGTTGATAGTGGCCTCGGCATACTCCATTGCGGCACTCTCAGTTATTTCGAGCTTGAGCGACCCTGGTTCGATACCCGACATCTCAATGGCGTTTTCGACGTCATCAACAAGCTCGTCGTTAGACAAATGCTTGCCCGAGATGTTGACGCTGACAATGAGGTTGTTTGTTGCCGGGTTGATCTTTTGCCACCTGGCGAGCTGCTGAGTGGTTTCCTGCAAGATCCAAATGGTGATAGGAATTATGAGCCCTGATTCTTCGGCGATCGGGATGAATTTATTTGGCGGTATCGGACCAAGCTCGCCGTGCTGCCAGCGGAGCAAAGCTTCGACGCCGAACAGTTCTCCATCGGTCAGCGAAACCAGCGGCTGGTAAACCATCGACAGCTCATCGCGATCGATCGCGCCGCGAAGATCGTTCTCAAAACGGACGCGTTCGAGGAACTTTTCGCGGAGGTCCTTTGTGAATACGGCGACACCGGTGTTTTTTTCCTTGGCATAATGCATGGCGATGTCAGCATCGCGAAGAACTTCTTCGGGCGTACTGTACTCGGCATCACATGGCGCGATACCGATATTGACCCCGATCGTTACATGATTGCCGCTAAGAGAAAATGGCTGTGAAATGCTGTCGTGTATACGACGGGCGACCTTTTGAGCTTTTCCCGCGGTCGTTAGATTTCTTAGTATTATTGCAAATTCGTCGCCGCCAATCCGGGCGACCAGGTCAGTCGCATTTACCATCCTTACAAACCGTTTCGCGGCTATCGTAAGGATCTTGTCGCCCAGCGTGTGCCCCAGGCTGTCGTTGATGTTCTTGAAATTTCGAATGTCGAGAAATAGGACGTAGAACGTCGCCGACGGGTCTTCGCTATATTCCCTGATCGACTCACGAAGCTTGTCTCCGAAGTGTTTTCGATTCGGAAGATCGGTAAGAGAATCGAAGAGTGCTGCGTGTTGCAGGTCCTTTTCACTCTTGCGGAGAGCGTCGTTTGCCTTTTCTTCTTTTTCGAGCGATATCCCCAATTGCGATGCGTGCCGTTCGGCCTCACGCCGGCGCTTGCGTTCGGTCTCTGCCTTTTCACGCTCGGCCGACTCAGCATGACTGATCGCATTATTTATTTCCGCGATCGATTGTCGATAGCTAAGGTACGCGATGCCAAATGCGGCGAGAGCAATTGCCGTCGTCACAAAGTCCGAATAATGGATGAATTTGAATATTATGCCGGCAACACCTGCGCCGACGAGTTGGGCCAGTGAACTCGAGAAACAATCCCTCTTCCACGATTGCCAAAAACTCGCGGCGTTCTTTAGGCGTTGGAAAAGCGCCGCAAAGAATGACGCTCCGACAAATTGTGTTAGGGCGAGAATACCCAGCGCCTGGATCAAGTGTCTTGTGTCGGCGAAATTGACAGCCCCATGCCACTGTACAAACATCGTCCACACCCAATAGGAAAAGGTGGTCGAGATCGCGGCAATGGATGTATTGGTCGCGATCATGTAACGGTGGAAATTGATGTTGCCCTTGTATTTGTTGTAGAAGCAATTGGCAACCATCTCCACCGTGGCGAGAAGCACAGCGGCTTCGCCGCCATACGTAATGAAACTGAGGATTATCAGGGCGTCCGAAAAGTTAACGAATAGGCGGGAACGCGGTATCCTCAGCGTCATTCTCGGAGCAACGGTTATCGTCAGAGCGAGAAGCAACAAATATTGCCAGCTAATAGCTACGTTCGGTAGGTTCACGACCGTGACAGCAAGACAGACCGCTCCCGCAAAAATGATCGTACCCTTGGCGTAATTTAGGACAGTTTCCCGGTTCATATTGGGTAGGAGAATCATGCCGAACGGCGGACTATGGAAGTATATAGGGAGAGCGCCCTACTCACCACGCAAAGTTTAACACGTTTAACAAGCGAAAGTCACCAAAAATAAAGGACTTTTGTTGGCTAAATGTATACGCGATATACAGCGTCGCTATGTATAGAAGATACTCAGTCAGCTAACCGTCATTTTCCCAGTAACTTAGCTGCGGAAAGCCTTGCCGATGGATAACAAGTATACATATTTCTTTCCGACCCGTGGAACTTCTCCGCGAGGCCGTCTATTAGTGTAAGTATCTGTATTTGCATCAGTTACGATCGTCAGTATTTATTGGCATGTCTGTGGCACGAGTCTTGTAATCCAAAGGGCATACACAAGGTGGATCGAAATTAAAAATTGAAAACTATTTGGAGAACAAAAATGAAAAAGACACTTGCAACCCTGACGTTCCTGATGATCATGACCCTTGGCTCTACCTTCGCAAACGCCGGTCTCTTATTGAGCGACCGACCGACAACCGATGGTGGAATCGCTCCCTGCAATGCTAAGGCGAGTACCGGCATCATTATCGAATCAGCTATCTTCGGAATTATCATCGAGCGTGCCGGTATCATAATCGAAAGCCCAGGCATCATCATCGAAAAGGCATCGCCCTGCAGTACGACTCAAAAAGACGGGATCATCATCGAGAGAGCAGATCCTGGGATCATCATCGAGTAAGCATCAACGATTTTCCTACCGGGAGGGAATACAAGGGGGATGGTCTGTCGGGAAACCGGCAGGCCGTCTTTTTGTGTAAGAGCAGAAGAGTTAATCTTGCATCGAGTACGTATCCGTCTCCGCGACGCCGGTCGAGCACCGCCACAAGATGCAACTCCAAGAAATTAGATTCTGTACGTTTAATTAATAGGTCAAATTGCAATTCTGTGGATAAATGCACCAGTGATGAAGAAAATACTCTCGATCAGTAGTATCACTCTCGGATTGTTTTTGGTTACATCACCTTTCATTTTGGTTTGCGGCCAAAACAAGAGCGAAGAGCCTATTTTGGAAAAGCAAAACCAAACTGCAGATTTGCGTCAGAAGTTAGCCAAAAGCCAAGTCGGCACTATCCTCTTTGACATGATTTCTACACGGCAATCTAAATGGATCGTTAGCAAGTCGGGTTATATCGCGAGAGATGATGGTAACAGGATGACTTACGTAGATCTGCTAGTAAGTAAGGGTAAACTCTTTCTGGGTATTTCGATTTCGGAGTATGACTCCCCGGACGATGCCAACGAGGCATTTAGCGGTCCGAGAGAGTACGGAGCTAATGTCCCCTTTAGTGCTTACGGTGACCGCGGCGATAAGCTGATTGGAGAGAGGGGAGATTTTATGGCGGTCCGCTTTCGCCAGGGCAATTTCTTTGTCTACATATCATGTCGCGATGAGAAGGCCACCGAGCGTTTCGCTAGGTATGCTTTGGCGGCGATAAAGGAAGTGACAAAAAAGTAGCTCATGCCGAAATGGAATGGACTTATTGATCGGCCTGTCGAGAAACCGGCAGGCCGTCTTTTTATTTGCCTGCGACGTTTTTACGAACGGGGGATAGGTTTCTGAGCGTTTGCACGGCCTCTGGCAAAACACGAAGCACATAATCGACATCGTCGGCCGTGTTGTACCGGCCAAAGCTGAATCGGATGGCGCCGCGGGCGAGTTGGTCTTCGCGGCCGAGGGCACGGATGACTGGTGAAGGTTCTAAGGAACCGGATGAGCAGGCTGAGCCGGTCGAGATGGCGACACCCTGCATGTCGAGATTGATCAGGAGCCCCTCGCCCTCGATCCCGCGAAAGGAAATATTTGAAATGTTTGGCAGTCTTTGCCCGCGATCGCCGTTAAAAACGATATCGGGAATGGCCTCGCCGACCTTGCTTTCGAATATGTCTCTTAAGTGTAAGAGTGACGCGTTTACGCGTTTATCCGCGGGATCGAGTTCAACGGGGGAAACGCCTGAAGGCGTCACTCTTATGTCGGCGAACGCCAATTCACAGGCTTTGCCGAAGGCGACAATGAGGGGGACCGATTCCGTGCCGCCGCGACGTTCGCGTTCCTGGTGACCACCGATGTTTTGGGGATGAAGCCGGACGCCACGTCGAGCATAAAGAGAACCCACGCCTTTAGGGGCGTAGATCTTGTGGGCCGACAGCGATAACAGATCGCAGCCCATCTCTTCGACATCAACTGTTATCTTTCCGCCCGCCTGCACGGCGTCGGTGTGAAACCAGATCTTCTTTCCCGATTCACGCAGGCCCCTGACAAAGCGTCCGATCTCGGCAACCGGCTGCAATGTCCCGATCTCGTTGTTTGCGGTCATTATCGAGATCAGCAACGTGTCGTCGCGGACGGCTGCTTGTACGTCTTCGATCTTAACGATGCCGTTTTCGTAAACGGGAAGATACGTGACCTCGTAGCCATGTTTTTCGAGGTCCTCGCAGACGTTTAGGACAGCCGAATGCTCGATCGCCGAAGTGACGATGTGTTTGCCATGTTTATTATTGGCCTCGACGAGACCGCGGATCGCGAGATTGTTTGATTCGGTGCCGCCCGACGTAAAGACGATCTCGTTTGGGCGGGAATTAATTAACGCGGCAACCTGGTGACGGGCCTTATCGACCGCGGCGCGAGCTTCCTGTCCGAAGAAGTGGATACTTGAAGCATTCCCGAACTTTTCTCTCAGGTACGGCATCATCGCTTCGACCACTTCAGGGTCGACCGGCGTAGTTGCACTGTTGTCGAGATACACGCGGCGAAACATAGTATTGATTATATGCTAAGTTCTGGATGGGTAGTCCCAAGTCCCATGTCCCAGGTCCCAAGTCAGAACCCGAAAAAGTTGGCGGTAGGCAGTGGGCAGTTGGCAGAGGAAGAAATGTCCCACGTCGTTAGTCCCAAGTCCTAAGTCCCGGGTCCCAAGTCCCAAGTTTCATTTATCCGCTTTATCCGCCTCATCTGCTTGATCCGCGTTCAAAAAAAACTTAACCACGAAAGACACGAAAAGACACAACGAACCACCATCCACCATCCACCATCCACCATCCACCATCCACGACCCAACCAATCCATTGCCTCAGCGGCGTATATAAGATAAATTTAAACATTGCGCTCGGGGCCCGCATCAAAACACTGGCCCGGCAGTAGATACCCCGGGAAAAGTTATGGATTTTGCCACAAAAGAGATCTTTAAGCGATATGCGAGCATCCTGGTCGGAAGGCCGATATCGCCTGTTTTTCTAAATATTTTAGTGACGAGTGTCTGCGACATGCGGTGCACGCATTGTTTCTTTACCGAGGAACTCGACGACCGTCCGCGGAAGAAGCTGCAGATGAAGGCGGAAGAGATCGCCCGTATATCCGAAACCCTCGGCGGAAACCTTGGCGTGCTCGTGCTTGCCGGCGGCGAGCCGTTTACCCGCAAGGACCTGCCCGAGATCGTTCGTGCGTTTTACGAGAACAACAAGCTCGACTCGGTTTACCTGATGTCGAACGGCCAGATCCACCCGCGGATATTCCCCGATGTTACCCGGATAATGGACGAATGTCCGAAGCTGAATGTGAGCGTCGCCCTTGGAATCGACGGTGTAAAGTCGGCCCATGAGAAGATCCGCCGCAAAGAGGGAAGTTGGGACAAGGCGATCCATACCGCGCGGACGCTGCAGCAGATGAAGCGTGAACAATACCCGCGGCTCGACATTCAGACGTGTACCTGCGTTATGCATTCGAACGAGGACACGATCTTTGAGTGGTACGATTTCCTGAAATACGACCTCAAGCCCGACAAGGTGAATATCAACTATATTCGCCCACCATCGGCAGATCCGTCGGAGCTCAATTTCGATCACAACCGGTACGCCGAATTGTCGCGCATGATACTCGAGGACACCAAGAGTGCCGCCCTCAAGAACAACTACGGCGGCAGATCGGGCATTTTCAAGGCCGCGGTCGATATCTACATGCACGATGTTATCGCCAAGACCAAGGAAGAGAATAAGGCCCAGCTTAAATGCTACGCCGGCAGCGCCGGTGCGGTGATCTACGATAACGGTGCGTTGTCGTCGTGCGAGAACAAACCCGATGTGCTCAACCTCCGCGATTATGATTGGGATTTTCAGGCCGCCTGGAAAACGAAGTTGATGAAAGAACGAAGGATAGAGGCCGGTGCCGGATGTTTCTGCACACACGAATCGAATTGCTTCTACCCGTCGCTGCCGTTCAATGCAAAGCACCTTGTCAAGATCAAAAGGCTTGAGGGTCAGCTAAAAAAGGCGGCGATGGAGTTGTCGACGCGACAGGCACAAGGTGAGGAAATGCCGGTCGAAGCTTAATTATCACAGTTTTAATTGCCTCCACCTTCAGGTGGAGGGTAGGTTTGTAATAATTGATTCGGGGGCTTTAGCCCAAAAACGTAGCTATATACAAGGAGGGCGCGTTAGAGTTTTATTGGGCTGAAGCCTGGTCACTATAGGTTCGCTAACCTCCAGCTAAAGCTGGAGGCAACTTATGTCCAAATATTAAATGCCGCAAAACACCCCCAAAATTCTCATCCTCTCATCCGACACCGGTGGTGGGCACCGTTCTGCGGCCGAAAATATTACTAAGGGCCTGACGAAATTTTGGAAGGGCGAGTCGGCGGCGGTCCGTACGATCAAGGCGGTTGAGGAGTCGCATCATATTACAGAGAAATGCGTAAGGCTTTATAACTGGCTGCTCCAGAACCGGCAGCATTGGATGAAGTACCTCTTTTGGGCTGTCAACAAGGTACGGCCCGAAACCCGCAAATTCTTTCATAAGCGCTGCATCGGCTATTTCCAGAAGCAGTTCGAACGATGGTGCCCTCACATCGTCGTCAGTGTTCATCCTCTTACCCAGCACATCATTGGCCGTCTGCTAAAAGAGCTTAATCTTTCAAATCAGATCCCGCTTGTAACTGTTGTAACTGATCCATGTTACGGTTTTTGGAAGGGGTGGGCCTGTGATGATGTATCACTTTATCTTGTGGCAAATGATGAAGCCCGCCGGCAGCTTATCGATTACGGCATTTCGCCCGAAAGGATCAAGATCTCAGGCATGCCGGTCGACCCCAAGTTTCACGAGGTAAACGAAAAGGACGCGCAAAACGCACGTAAGGTCTTTGGGCTCGATCCTGACAAGTTCACGGTGTTCGTAAACGCCGGGTGGATCGGCGGCGGAAACATTCCGCGAATCTTTAAGGAACTCGTTCGCGGCGAACTCGACGTACAAGCCATCTTCCTCGCCGGCAAAAACGATAAGCTTCGCTTTGAAGCCGAAAAGATCGCCCGTGGGGCGAAGTTTCCGGTCAAAGTCATTGGGTATTCCGACGAGATCGAAAAACTAATGCAGTCCGCAAACGTGATGATCTCAAAGCTTGGCGGCCTTACAACGTTTGAAGCACTCGCATGCCATCTGCCGATCATTGCGGATGCAACAACACGCCCGATGCCGCAGGAAGCGGGGACAGCCCGGCTCATTTCAGGCTGCGGGGCGGCCATTATGCTCAGGAAGAGCTCCGATATAGTGCCGACCATCCGCAACCTTGTCGCAAACAATGGTGAATACGATCGAATGAAGATCGCGACGGCTACATTGACGGTGCCCAACTCGACCGAATACATCATTAGCGAGATAAACGCTCTTTGGCCGCGGGCCCGGGCGGCCGCGCAATCTCTGTAACGGCGATCTAACAAAATTTCAATTTCCTCAAAACTGACTTGTCACTGCCTTACGATTTATTTAACCTAAATCAGTAAACTATTTACGGAGCCGATTAATTTGAGCCTTTTACTAGAAGGAAAACGTGCTTTTGTGTCCGGGGGAACGCGGGGCATCGGAGCGGCAATTTGCGAGGTATTTGCCCGCGAAGGGGCCGATGTTGCATTTAACTATCATTCGCGTGACGATCTGGCCGAGGACGTTCGAACAAGGGTTGAGGCTCATGGCCGCAAATGCCTCATCTACAAGGTCTCAGTGACCGACCGGTATGGAATGAAGCACCTCGTTCGCGAGATTGCCGACGCCTGGGGCGGCATCGACATTCTGGTCAATAACGCCGCGGTTAATAAGGCGGACAATTTCGCGACCATGACTGATAAATCGTGGGATTGGGTGATCGACATCAATGTCAACAGCCTTTTTGCCGTAACCAAACCCATTTACAAGCGGATGATCCGCCAGCGTTCGGGCTCAATCCTCAATATCACGTCCGTTGGTGCGATTCGCTCGCTGCCCACGTCGGTCCATTACGCGACATCAAAGGCAGCCATGATCGGTTTTACCAAATGTCTCTCACGGGAAGCCGCAAACTTTGATGTTACGGTCAACGGCATCGCCGCCGGCATCTTTGACACCGATCTGGCGAGCACATTGCCTGAACGTCTGCTGCAAATGCACGATTTTTGGGTTGCAAAGGGACGCCTTGGCCGTCCCGAAGAGCTTGCCGAGATCGCGGCGTTCCTCGTTAGCGACCGCAACAGTTTTATGAATGGCGAGATCGTCATCGTCGACGGCGGCGGAGTCACGTAGCACGTAAGTAGTGAAAAAGTGAAAAAGTTTTGCAAGTTTCATGGTTTCTTTACCGACCTTTGCAGCTTACCAGTGGCGAAATAGCTAACTAGCCTTAATTCTGTCATTTAACTGAAGTTTTATAATCCTGATTCTCATGTTTTTGAGATAAAAACGCTAATTTCCAAGCCAAAAATGTACGTTTCGGAAGCAAGAATGTGCATTTCGGGAACAAGAATGCGCGTTTTAGGAGCAGAAATGCGCATTTTGAGAGCAAAAATGTGCATTTTAGAAGCGGAAATGTACATTTAAGGGTCGGGAATGCGCGTTGTCAGGCAAAAGATGTACATTTTGGGACCGAAAACGTGCATTCCACCAGAGAATATGTGCATTTTATAAGTACGGATATTCATTTCAGGAAGCAAAATGTGCCGCTAAGCGACATGACTGAGAGATCGGGAAGCAAAACGCGCTCAATTTCTTTCTATAATGACGTGTATCGAGACTAATTCGGAGGTTTTAACTAAAGAGCCTCACCGCGGGGCTCATTATTTGGGTAGTTCCGATGCAAGGTTGGACAGTCGGGCCAGGATTGTAATCAGCAAACTTAACGAACCGGTGGCATAGCCACAAGAAGTAATTAGAATAAGTTTCCGGCGAGGCAAGCACTCTCCGCAGTGCTGTTGGGCTAAGCCCATTGCCAGCAAACGCCGGGTCCAATAGGATCTAACAACGCAGAAATCGATCGATTAGATCGGTGTTTACCGCGGACCAAGTGCAAGCAGCCCTTCCTGACCTGAAATTGTTTATCCAAGATCAGATCTTTTTGTGGCTCGCCTTTATTTCTCGAGCCTTTCCTTTGCCCGGTCGATAAATACGCCGATCATTTCCGAGATGCGTTTGGTCATTTCGCTGCTAATGAGGCTTTCACCGGCAAGACCGGCCAGGTAATGGAGCTCGCGGGCCGATTTACGTCGGAGCTCGACCATCTGAGAGAACCTTACGACTGTCAGGTCCTTGGCCTTTTCGAGGAATTCGGCCGAATAACGCAGGAAATTTTGCGTCTCGACACCCAGCGGTGACCATTCGACCCGATGGGGTGTGTCTTCCGCTAGCTGGACATCAAATTTTTGCAAGATCTGCCCGATAAAAGGGATCTCGGCCTTCACCTTCCAATGTGCAATGCCCTTAGCATCGGTGTGGACCTGTTGAACGCCCGGCATCAGGTCCGCAAAATTTGTGATGTCGGCGAAGAAATCTCGTACCCGATCAAGGCTTGACCTGACCTCGATGTCATCCGTGTAACCGGCTCGTATCGTAAACATCAAAACACCCCGTTGAAGATAATCGAATTAAAAAAGAGCCGAGTATTCGCACGGAAAATGCCGCGGAAAAACGGTTCCTCTGCAAATAGGATAACATGTCCACCGCCGCGAGGTTCGTCCATGACGTATGATGTCCCCGCCAAAAGGCGTTCGGTGTTGCCTTCCCAGACAAAGCCCGATAGCGTCAGCGGTCTTCTTGGATTCTCATCGAATACTAACGCGTTGCTCCCCTCTTTCGAGTAGCGGAAAAAGTATCCGCTTGCGATCAGTACGGGAAGCTCATCCTGCTCCAGCCCGTATGTCAGGTACGACGTGCGATCGACGGTCGCTCGAATGATCGCACCCGGCAACGCGACCGGGACCTTGTTCGCATCCGCCGAGGGCGACGCTATCGGCGGCAGGCTTGGCGGCGCTCCGTCAGCTTTGTCGGATTTCATCTCTTCGCGCGACGGGTTCGGGTTGGCCTCGGCCGGAGCGTTTAAGGGAGCACGCGGCTTTGCGGCCGGTGTTGGCGACGGCATTGGTGTCGCGGTGGTCTTGGGAACATTATCGGACGCCTTGCCCTTTTCTTCGTCGGCCTCGCTGCCCACAAGCTTTGTCGATGTAAACGCGACGTCCTTTAGAGTGGCAAAGACCGATGCCCCTCGTGCAGTAATAAGCGTGCCGCCGCCCGAGATCCATTCTTTTAGCGAAGCAACGCCGCCGGCACCAAAGGCAGCGAAGTAACGGGTGGCTGAACCGTCGGGCATTATGACGACGTTGTAGTTTTTGAGACCGCCGCCTTTGATGGCGTTGATGGTCATCGGCGTAAAGCTGACGCCGTAGCGGTCGAGTGTCCACCATATAGAGCCAAACGACGTCTGATCGACCGCATCGTCAGCAACGATCGCGATCTTTGGCGCCTGGAGCGAGACAACGCTTTCGCCGCCGACACCGGTGTCGCCCTGGTCGGCATAACCGGTGTTGACGGCCATCACATTGACGCCCATTTCGACGGCGTATTTTGCGATAACATCGTGGATCGCGTCGGGATTGCGAGTTACCCGGACGACAAACGTGCCTCGCGGCCAGTTGCGGCCGGCGGCATTCATTGTTTTTGTCGCAACCGCGACACGAAAGCCGTTTTGCAGCAGCCGTGCGACCATAGCACCGGCCGAATCCGTCACGTACGGGATTATGTATGCCGCTTGCGCGCGGCCGGGGTAACTCCCGCGTTTTGCATTAGCCAATGCCTCAGCCGTAACCGGTGTTCCGGCGGAATTACCGCCGTCCTCGGTCCAGAAGGCGTCGAGTCCGAACGCAAGGGGCAAGGACCAAGCCGTAATATCGTAAAATCCGTAATCCTCTTTCGGCTGGCCGCTCCCTTTCATCTGGTTTCTGCGAAACCGATCCATATTGTCTTCGACAAAAGCCTTGTCCTGCGGCGTGTTTGGTTCGAGAATGGCTTTTGCTAGTATCCGCTGCGGCTGGTTAAGATCGACGATGTACGCTCCAGGGCCGAAGCTCCGGCTTTCGGCAGCGGAGTCGAGTGTCGAGTAGGTGTGTGCCGTCGGCGATGTAAACGAACTGCCGGCGACCTTGACCTCGATGTCCGATCGCCTGAGTATTTCGACCAACTCCGCCGCCTTTACAGGGTCTTTGTCGGGGAGAATGACGATGCGTTTCATCTTCGACCCGGGAAAATCGCGCAGCGCACCGGCACGAAACTCGTAATAGTCTTTGAGCCTGTCGACCTTGTTCTTCGCGGTCACCTCGAGGGTCGTCATCGACGCCGTAAAATGCTTTGCGATCGCCGAACGCAGCGTCGCGATGGTACCGTCGTCGCGTAAATAGCGAAGCCCCTTTGTCCCGCCGCCGTCCGTTTCGTATGTCATGCCGATCGCACCGTTAAGCGACGGGTACATATCCCAATACCCCGGATAAAACGCGTCAAATACATCGCGGACATAGTAGTCCCAGTGGTTGGCGTCAAACGCCCGGGCATTTGCACGGCCGTACATCTCGTTCCATTTTGAAAACGCGGGCTGGGGCAGGTTTGGGTTGATCGGAAGCGAATCGGGCGGGAAAAAGAACTGCGACGGCTGCCCATGATGATCGGCCGATACCTGCGGATGCCATTCCTGGAAAGCCTTCATCATGTTGTGAGTTTCTTTTTGCGTCGCGGCCAGCGTATCGCGATTCAGATCGAAACGGTAATGGCTCAGGCGGCCGTAGATGCTCCAGGGTTCGTGGTGTTCGATCGCACTGTGATTCGGATCGCCGATGGCGACCGAGTTGTACCAGGTGACAAAACGCTCGTGGCCGTCCGGGTTTTCGCTGGCCACGATGAGCACGACGGTGTTTTTGAGAATATCGAGTGTGGCGGGTTCGTTTGACGCGGCGAGTTGGTAGAGCACCTGCATCATTGCCTCGAATGACGCCGATTCGTTGCCGTGGATCGTGTATGCCATCCAGGCGATCGCCGGTGTATTTTGCGCGATCGTGTTTGCGTCGGCGGCCGAGGTCTTTCGAGGATCGGCGAGCCGGGCGATATTCACCTTTATCTCATCGAGCCGGGCCATGTTCTCGGGTGACGATACTGCGATCAAATGCTGCATTCGATGCTCGTTGGTTTCCCCGATATCGAATATCTTTACCCGATCAGGTGCCGCTGTGGCGATCGCGTTTATCACGCTCTCCATCTGAGCGTACGTCGTATGAAAATCACCGACGTCGTAGCGGAGCAGCGTTTGCGGCCGCGGAACATTCGATCGGTATTCACCGCGAGCATAGAAGTCGAATTTTTCCTCAGGCTGGGCCCATAAGCTTTGCATGAACGCGGGTAAGATGAGGACGAAGAAGAGTATCAAGCGCAATTTGTGCATTCGATTCATAAGAGATGTCTTAAATTTTCGACCGGAGAGATTTTAAACGTAAAAGGGATAAATAACGAATGTTCTAACGCCAAACGTTAGCGTCCCACGCAATCATTTGTTGCTAGCCTCGACCTGTTCGAGGAGATTACCGACGTTTTCGTAACTCAATCCTTTTATATAACCCATGCGGCGGCTTCGCACATAAAACTTGGGGGAACGATTTAGATCGTCATATACGCGCAAACCCAGCTCCAACGTTTCATTAACGATCTGTTCGAACGCCTTATTTTTCGCCTTCTTTGCCCGCAATTTGAGCTTTGCCGCAATTTCGTCGTCTATGGTCAATGTAGTCCGCATAACTATACGCTATACATGTTGAAATTCCAGACAGGATGATGTCAATCCAAAGGCTCCATGATGCGCAAGAAACAACAGCATAAGTATTTCTGGTAATCTAAATTCATGGCGGAATCTTTACGTGATGTTTGTCCACAATGTCTTTCGCCGACGCTAAAAGCTTGGAAAGATCTAACCGACGATGAAAAGATGCTGGTTGAACGTTTGCCCCGGTCGGCTGACTACTCACTCATAACAAGAAAAAAGCACCGCTTTTGCACGCGGTGCTGGTTTGAGGAAGTTGAGCCGCCATCGGCACACGCTTAGGGAATAGGACGGAAGCTCCAATCGAAGAACGTCGCCCCGACCGAAGCGCCGGTGCCTAACATAAAGAATCCATACTCGCCGCTTTTCAGCACCCCTTGCGGCGTGACTTTGAAAACACCGTCGCCAACCTTTTCGACACTAACCGGCACAAGAAAATTGCTTGATATCCCAACCTTGTTTGTATACTCGCTCGATTTTCCAACGGTAACCTCGCGGTCGTGCCCCTTTACATCAAACTTGACGAGTTGGAATTGGCTGACCGAGGCGGGGAAATACTTGACCGCCGCCATCGTCCGGTCTTTTTCGTTCAGATAAAAGTAAAACACGGGTGACGGATCGGTCACCACGTATGAGGCGGCCGAACCAGGCAGCTTTGCCTTCTGCTTGTTTTGCCAAATGCCGTAGGTAAGCTTTGTGCCGATCATGCCGGTCGTGTGGCTCGACGTAACAACCGACGGTTCGAGCTCGTTCATTTTCCGCTGGCCGTGGCGTTCGGTGTAATGATATATACCGATCGTGTGTCTAGCCATCGGGTCGTTCGGATCAATGCTCTCGCTGTTGTAAACGGTTGGGGCGGCCGGATTGGTCGGACGCGGGTCCGAAGTCTCGCTATAACCCTGCATCGCCATCAGGATATCCTCGTTGATGCCGTTTTGCTTCAAGCGAATAAGCTCGTTGGTCGAAAGATCGAACTGGTTCTGCGAGCTTCGGATCTTATTGACGATGACATTGGTCGACAAACCGGCCTTCACCATCGTTATCACCGAATCGTTATTCAACACCTCGCGTCCGTTTTGCCCGGTGACGCTTTGGACCATGACGATTGGAAGCATGATGAAAGCACACAGGCAGATAACACGAAACGGTTTCATTAATACATGCATAGAAAATTCTCCTCAGTAGTGTGAGTTTAGGAGAGAGGTATATTCTAAATGCTGAGAGTAAATCAGCAAAGGAATAGTTGTTTTGATCGCGGCATTCATTGTTCTTACGATTTCGCCTCTTTGATGCGATGTATATCGCGCGAGGTGCTGTCGCCCAATAGACGTGGTCAAGGCACGCACCATCTCACGAACGATTGAAGAATAATTTAAATATCCGGGAAAACATAACGCTCGGGCCGTATACGACGCTGCAGGTAGGCGGACCGGCGCGTTATTTCGTCATGGCGAAAAGTGAGGACGATATAGCTGAAGCAATCGCCTTCGCTGCTCGCCGGTCGATACCTACCTTTGTGATGGGCGGCGGAAGTAATGTCTTGATCTCGGACAACGGGTTCGACGGGCTTGTATTGAGAGTCGCTCTCAAAGGCATCGATACAAAACAGCAGCCGGACGGTCACGTTTACCTTACGGCCGCGGCCGGCGAAGACTGGGACGCGTTTGTTGAATATTGCGTTTCGCGCGATCTCGCCGGCGTTGAAAACCTAATCGGCATTCCCGGAACCGTGGGCGGAACGCCGGTTCAAAACGTCGGTGCATACGGTCAGGAGGTTTCCGAGACGATCCACGAGGTGCGGTGCTTCGATAGACAAGAACATCGCATCGTGACGTTAATGAATGCCGACTGCGGATTTACCTACAGGACCAGTATTTTCAATACATCCGAGAGTGATCGATATATCGTTCTCGGTGTTATCTACCGACTCTCCACAGGCGGCGCCCCCAAACTTGCTTACAAAGACCTTATCGATCATTTCGGTGAACGGCGCCCATCGCTTGCCGATGTCCGCGAAGTCATATTGCGGATTCGCAGAAAAAAGTCGATGGTGATCGACGCTGCCGATCCGAATTCACGCAGCGCAGGATCTTTTTTTAAGAATCCGGTTGTAAGCAGGGAAACGCTCGACAAGCTAAGACGCAACTTCGGGCAAATTCCTTTTTTTGAATTTGGAACCGATGTAAAGATACCCGCGGCGTGGTTGATCGAGGATGCAGGATTTAGAAAAGGGTTCGTTCGCGGCAACGTTGGTATCTCGACCAATCATTCCCTCGCCATTATTAACCGCGGAGCTGCAACCGCCCGCCAGATGATCGTTCTAAAAAATGAGATACAAGACGCCGTTCGTTCCAGGTTCGATATTATTTTGCAGCCGGAACCCGTTATGATCGGTTTCTGAATCATGGTTGGTGTATAATTCAAATATTTTCCAGGGGGGAGTCTAAATATGCATGCTGTCAGGCTCTGTCTAGCCTTTCTTTTATCGGCCTCGATATTTCTTTCCGTCATTCCGAACCTTCGCAAAGCAGCAGCCCAGGACCTGGTTGCGACCGAGGACCTTGCCACCGGAGGGTCGAGTGTTTTCGTTTTCCGTGACTCGCGGAAAAAGCCGCAGGTGCGCGCTGCCGGTGGTAGGGTCTCTGCTGCAGGTGGGGCACACAGTGCTCGATCGGCGGCCCAGATAGCCGCCGCGCAGAAAAAGCGTGGCGAAGCTACGCGCCGCCGCGCCGCGATTGCTGCCGCAAATCGAAAGATCGCGCTTTCGAATACACTCGCCGCCAAAGGCGACGAAGCTATGGACAGCAATCAAACAGATCTTGCAGTAAAGGATTACAAGGACGCCCTGGCGGAATATCCAAGGAACACACACGCGTCCGAAGGTCTGAGCAATGCCTTGACATCAAAGGGCATTACGACGGCGGGCGATACAAACAACGAGGCGGCGATCGTTTATTTTGATGAGGCGATCAAGTGGGACAAGCAAAATGACGTCGCCTACGCCAAGCTCGGAGATATTCACTATGCAAAGGGCAGGGATGATCAGGCAATAACAAACTACGAACAAGCCGTTCGGCTCAATCCCGATTACACCGATCTTTACCCCTCGCTGGGAATGGCATATTTGAACAAGGGTGAGATCGCAAAGGCAGAGAATGCTCTAACGAAGGCCGACGGTGCGTCGATCGATACCATAGATACGCGATATCTGCGCGCTATGTTGCTTTTCAAACAAAACAAGAATGCAGAAGCCCTGGCGGCGTTTGACCGGACGCTTGAATTGAACCCGAATTACTCACCGGCACTCGATTATCGGGGGCAGGTACTGGATAGGATGGCAAAGCCGGACGAGGCAGTGGCCGCTTACAAGAAAGCCGCTGATGTCGATCCGTCTAATTCCGCTGCCGCCTTTGATCTCGGGGTCGCTTATTACAATAAGGGCGATTACAACAATGCGGCCGCCTCTTACCAGCAGGTCATAAAGAGTGATCCTAACAATTACCAGGCTCATGCAAATCTTGCGAGCACATACCGCCAGCTCGAACGTTTTGCCGATGCCAACGCCGAATTCAAGATAGCGTCGACAGGCATCAAGACTCCTGATCTTTACAGCGAGTGGGGTTACTGCCTGGGCAAGACAAATGAGTGGGACCAATCGGTCGCGCGGCTAAACACCGCAAAAGAAATGAGTCCGACCGCCATCGATAACTCTAATGTCGGCTGGGCATATTACAACGAGGGCAATGCCGCCAAAGCCGCTAAGAACGACGCGGCCGCAAAGACGGATTTCGAACAAAGCAAGGTTTATCTAAACGCCGCCGTTCAGCAGGACCCGAAACTGGATGCCGCGTTCGTGAACCTGGGCTCAACGCATAACGCACTCGGCGAATTTCAAGAAGCCGTTCGTGTCCTGAATATCGCTCTTGGCTTGCACAGCAATTGGGCCCTTGCGATCAATCAACTTGGTTTAGGTTATCGCGGGCTCAGCGATCTGACGAACGCGATTGCCACCTTCAAACAGGTTGTCGATCTTGATAAGACGAACGTTCGCGGACTCTATAACCTCGGCGAAGCGTACCACGCAAGCGGTAACAACAAGGAGGCCAAAAAGGTCAACGACCGATTGAAAAAGATCGATCCGACTCTGGCGTCAACGCTCGATAACGTGATCGCCGGCCGTGTTGTAAACGCCGCGACCCAACAAGTCGAAAACAAGATACCAAAGCCCAGGATCCCGCGAATTCCATATTAGCGATTGGTCTCATCATCGAACCTTTCGACGGAGTGCGGTGCGGATGACCGCACTCTTTTTGTATAATCAAACATTTGGTTTATGCCGCGACGCGACGACATTCACAAGATACTGATTATTGGCTCGGGGCCGATCGTTATCGGGCAGGCGTGCGAATTCGATTATTCGGGAACGCAGGCTTGCCGGGCGCTGAGACAGGAAGGCTACGAAGTCGTACTGGTAAATTCAAATCCGGCGACGATCATGACCGATCCTGAGATCGCCGATAAGACCTATGTCGAGCCCCTAACACTCGAAACCGTCGCTGCGATAATCGAAAAGGAGCGGCCCGACGCGCTCTTGCCGACGGTCGGCGGGCAGACGGGGTTAAATCTGTCGGTCGAGCTTTACGAGCAGGGAATTCTCGATAAGTTCGGCGTCAAGATGATAGGGGCCAATATCAATGCCATTAAGGTCGGCGAGGACCGTGAGCTTTTCAAAGCGGCGATGGACGAGATCGGCATCCAATCGCCAAAAGGCGGGTTTGCACACTCCTGGGAAGAGGCGGCGACGATCGTTGAAGAGATAGGTTACCCGGCGATCGTCCGTCCGTCTTACACGCTCGGCGGTACCGGCGGCGGTACAGCTTATTACCCCGAGGAATTCGAGGATATAGCCAGAAACGGTCTTGCGGCGTCGCCGATATCACAGATCCTTATCGAGGAATCGATCCTCGGTTGGAAGGAATACGAGCTCGAGGTGATGCGCGACCTCAACGATAACGTCGTCGTCATTTGCTCGATAGAAAACTTCGACCCGATGGGTGTACATACGGGTGATTCGATCACCGTCGCTCCCGCTCAAACACTCACGGACCGCGAATACCAGAACCTCCGCGATATGGCAAAGGCGTGTATCCGCAAGGTCGGTGTCGAAACCGGCGGATCGAATATCCAGTTTGCCGTCAATCCGGCAAACGGCGACGTTCGCATTATCGAGATGAATCCGCGCGTTTCACGTTCGTCTGCCCTCGCGTCCAAGGCTACGGGGTTCCCCATCGCTAAGATCGCGGCCAAATTGGCCGTCGGCTATACGCTCGATGAGATCCCAAATGACATTACAAAGAAGACGCCCGCGTCGTTTGAGCCGACGATCGATTACGTCGTGACCAAGATCCCGAAGTGGGCATTCGAAAAGTTTCCGGGCGCCGAGGACGTGCTGGGGACACAGATGAAATCGGTCGGCGAAGTCATGGCGATCGGTCGCACTTTTAAGGAATCTCTGTTTAAAGGATTGCGTTCATTAGAGGCAGTTAAACCATTGCGTTTACACGATGTTCCGGAAGCCGAGCTGCAACGGAAGCTGGCCCGCCCAAATTCAAACAGGTTCTCGTATATCACATACGCACTGCAGAATGGATACTCGATCGAAGAGGTCCATCGTTTGACGATGATCGATCCGTGGTTCCTCGATCAGTTGCAGCAGGTAATGGAATTGCAGACAAAGATCGACTCCAGCAAATTGGCCGATGTTCCAATCGATGTCCTGCGGCTATCAAAGGAATTTGGACTGTCTGACAGGCGACTATTTTACTTAACCGGAACGCCTGAGACCGAGATACGTAAGGTCCGAAAGGAACTAGGCATATCACCCGTCTATAAACGCGTCGATACGTGCGGAGCTGAGTTCGAGTCCTTTACACCGTACCTTTATTCAACTTATGAAGAAGAATGTGAAGCGGCTCCTACCTCTCGGCGAAAGATAATGATACTAGGCTCCGGACCCAATCGTATCGGGCAGGGAATCGAATTCGATTATTGCTGCTGCCACGCGAGTTTCGCCCTGCGCGACGCTGATTTTGAGACCATCATGGTCAATTGCAACCCCGAAACGGTTTCGACTGACTATGACACGTCCGATCGTCTGTATTTCGAACCGCTTACATTCGAAGATGTGATGAACATTGTCGATACGGAGAATCCGACCGGTGTGATAGTCCAGTTTGGCGGTCAGACACCGCTTAATCTGGCCAACAGACTTCACGAAGCAGGCGTCCCGATCATTGGCACGTCACCGGATTCGATAGACCTTGCCGAAGACAGGAAAAGGTTCGGTGCTTTGCTTGCGGAGCTAAATATACCGTGTCCAAATAATTCGAGTGTCACGTCAGTATCCGAAGCTAAAGATGTTGCAAACACAATAGGTTATCCGGTCATCGTGCGTCCCAGCTTTGTTCTCGGCGGACGTGCGATGGCGATCGTCTACGACGAGCAGTCGTTGGATGAATATATGCGCTCCGCGGTAGATGCGTCGCCGGAAAAACCTATATTGATCGACAAATTTCTCGAACGCGCGGCTGAGATCGACGTCGATGCATTAGCGGATGAAACCGCAGTTGTGATCGCGGGCATCCAGGAGCATATCGAGGAGGCGGGTATACATTCGGGTGATTCTTCAAGCGTGCTTCCTGCCCAAAAGATCGCCCCCGAGCATCTTGAAACGATCCAGCACTATACTCGCCTATTGGCTAATGCTCTGAAGGTCATCGGTCTGATGAATATCCAGTTCGCGATCAAGGACGATCGCGTTTATGTGCTCGAGGTCAATCCGCGTGCGTCGCGAACAGTGCCCTTCGTCGCTAAGGCTACGGGCGTTCCGATCGCTAAGATCGCGTCCCTGGTTATGGCCGGGGATAAGCGGCTGGTCGATCTCAACTTACCAGACATTTTGCCTGTGCCGAAGATCTTCGTAAAATCGCCCGTTTTTCCGTTTAAGAAGTTTGCCGGCGTTGATCCGATACTCGGGCCCGAGATGCATTCGACCGGCGAAGTGATGGGCGTCGGAGCAACGTTTGGCGAGGCATACGGCAAGGCGATGGAAGGTGCCGGTCTTAAACTTCCCCTTGCCGGAAAAGCATTTATCTCCGTCAACAGTGCTGACAAGGGACAAGCTGTGCTGCTCGCACGCCGTTTGAACAAACTGGGCTTTGAACTTATCGCGACCTTTGGGACGGCGAACCGGCTGCGGGAAGTCGGTCTTGAATGTCAGACGGTCTTCAAGGTCAACGAAGGCCGGCCGAATATCGCGGACCTCATCCGCCAGGGCGAGATCGCGCTGATCATCAACACACCGCTTGGCAAAGTATCGTTCTATGACGAACAGGCTATCCGCAAAGCCGCTCTACAATTCAACGTTCCATGTGTTACGACCATCACCGGTGCCGACGCATTGATCGAAGCCATCGGAACCAAGATCGCCGCCAAGCACGTAACCGTGAGGAGTTTGCAGGAGATCCATGGTGGCCGGCTGACGTCGGTTGAGACGACCGCTTAAGCAAAACACCAAATAGCTCTCTCGAGTTTCTGCTAAGAAAAACGAGCATCGCCAAAAAGGCAAAATTTGACCAATTCCAAACTTTACAATAAGTTAGGGTAAATGTTTGATGTTAAAAGAGCTTAGTTTCGAATAAGAACAAATGAGCGATGCGCACGACCGCGAGATCATTGGGGGGCACCTGCTGGTCATTGGCGGTGCCGAAGACAAATATAACGAACGGCGGATATTAAAGAAGTTTCTTGAACTGGCGGGCGGGGTCGACGCCGAAATATTGATCGTTCCCGTTGCATCCGACTTCCCGGAGTTTGCGGCGGATGTATATACGCAGGCGTTCCGTAATCTCGGCGTAACCAATCCACGGGTCCTGCGTGCAACGTCGAGGCAGGACGTTGTTCAAGCGGATGCCGATAAATTGCTCGCGGGGGTAACCGGCGTCTTTATGACCGGCGGCGACCAGATGCGCCTCGTGTCCCTGCTCGGCGGTACAAAGATATCGGATAAGCTTCGCCAAATGGTTCGCGATACAAACATCGTACTTGCGGGCACGAGTGCCGGTGCGGCTGGAATGAGCACTTCGATGATAGTAAGGGGGGAACCGAGTTCCCATCCACACAAAGACGCCGTAAGACTCAGTCCGGGCCTGGGATTTCTAAAAAACATAATCATTGACCAGCACTTTACTGAGCGTGGCCGGATCAGTCGCCTGGTGACCGCGGTTGCATATAACCCATACAACCTCGGTATCGGGATCGATGAGAACACGGCGATCATTCTAGATGGTCATGGAATACTTGAAGTATTTGGCCAGGGTGCGACAACCATTGTCGATGGCTCACAGATCACCTTTAATGAGATTGCGGAAGTTGCTGATAAAGAATCATTTAGCATCTGTGGCGTACAGTTTCACGTATTACGTGATGGCCTGATCTATAACTACCGTGACCGCCACCCGATCCAGCCCCCGAATGCGTTTCTTCTTCCGGACCTAGGTTAATCCTTTATTTGCGAATTTCAATTTGCGATTTGCAATTGCTCATCTTTTAACGCTTGAACCTTACTAAACATATGAATGAAAAAGATTTGCTTCAACGAACGAAAAACTTTGCTCTCAGAATCATTAAGCTAGTGAATGCATTGCCGAATAATCTTGCCGGCAGGACAGTTGGTGGCCAATTGATTCGTTCTGGGACATCTGTTGCCTCGAACTATCGAGCGGCGTGCCGGGGACGATCCAAAACTGAATTCATCGCGAAATTGGGAATCGTCGAGGAAGAAGCCGACGAAAGTGCGCTATGGCTGGAGTTGATCATCGAAAGTAAACTTATGAAGGAATCCCTAGTCATCGATCTGCTCGTCGAGGCAGGAGAGTTGACACGAATAATGGCGTCCTCCAAAAAGACCGCTCGCAGCCGGAAGTAATCAAATTCGACATTCGCAAATCGAAAATCGAAAATAGCTTCATGGAAATCCTCGAGATCCGCACTCTTCGCGGTCCCAATTACTGGAGCGGCTATTGGAAAAAGCTGATCATCATGCGCCTTGACATCGGCGACTATGAGGATCGGCCCACCGACAAACTCCCCGGATTCTACGAAACGATGAAAGAGGTGATGCCGTCGCTCATCTCACACGGGTGCAGCTACCAGGAAGAAGGCGGATTCCTCAGGCGTGTTCAGGAAGGGACATGGGCGGGACATGTTATCGAGCACTTTGCGTTGGAGCTGCAGACGCTCGCCGGGATGGATACCGGATACGGACGCACACGGCAAACGGATGACCGCGGGGTCTACAACGTCGTTTTCAGTTATGTCGAAGAAGAGGTGGGCCGTTTTGCGGGTCGCGCGGCGGTCAGGCTGTTCCTTGATATTGCCGAAGGCAAATCCGTCGAACATCTCCGTGGTGCCGTCGCAACGGATATCCAGGAGATGCGAGAGATCCGGCAAGACGTTCGCTTCGGTCCATCGACCGGTTCTCTTGTCAGAGAAGCCGAATCTCGCGGTATACCATATATTCGCCTCAACGAGCATTCCCTGGTCCAGCTTGGCTACGGAGTTCACCAGAAACGCATCCAGGCAACAACCACGGCGAATACCAACATGATCGCGGTTGATATCGCCGGCGATAAACACGCAACCAAAAAGCTTTTGGGCGACATGGGGGTGCCGGTCCCGAAAGGTTACGCTATACGCCATATAGATGATCTCGAAACGACCCTTGAGCGAGTACGGTTTCCCGTAGTGATCAAACCTCTCGACGGTCATCACGGTAAAGGTGCGACGGTTGGCATCGATTCGCTCGATGATGCCCGTATCGCCTTTGAACGCGCCAAGGAATACTCGCCCTCTATTATTGTCGAGCAGCAGCTTGCCGGTTCTGATTTCCGGGCCCTTGTCGTAAACAACCGGCTTATCGCCGTTGCCGAACGTGTGCCGGCTC
>OCZT010001664.1_pt1 | contig 22994 bp, 24 predicted proteins | sample 1539031 | NCBI WGS metagenome assembly OCZT01 (sample SAMEA3539308, study PRJEB22396) | soil metagenome | biome: tundra; feature: field; material: soil | place: USA | collected 2010-05 | depth 0.15 m | reverse complement strand
GATGGCGATGGTGCGCGCGGCGGCCCGCATGGCCGAGGCCGAGCTCGCGCGGGAGCTGCGTTCTCATGGCGCCAGAGAGCAAGGCCATCGCGGTGGAACGTTCGTGATCCTGGAGTCCCTGGGGCGGGCAGACTCCCTGCTCACGATCGTCGACGGCCTCGGCAAGCGGAAGTCGATCCGCCTCAGCCCTCGTCACAGTGAGATTCTCCTGCTCCTTGCCTCGGCAGCGCGCGGTCTTTCGGGGGACGAGCTGGCCGTCCTGCTCTACGAGGAGGACAGCAGCGTCTCCACGTTGCGCGCCGAGCTCAACCGGCTGCGCAACCTCCTCGGGGAGGAGCTGCTCGCCTCGCGGCCATACCGCCTGGTGGCTGAGCTGACCGCCGACTGGCTCGCCGTCGAGGCCCATCTCGCGGTGGGCAACGTGGCGGCCGCGATGCGGACCTATCGCGGACCCTTGCTGCCGAGTTCGACCGCGCCGGGCGTGGTGCGGCTTCGCGAGAACATCGAAGCGTCACTGCGTCAGGCGGTGCTGGGCAGCCGCGAGCCGGACCTTATGTCCACCTGGACCCGCTCGGCGTGGGGTGTGGACGACTACGGCATGTGGCAGGCCCAGCTCAAGACCCTCTCCCTGACCTCTCCGCTGCGGCCGCTGGCGGCCGGACAGCTCGCCCGGCTTGACCGTGAGCAGGGCCATCTGGGCCATCTGGGCAAAGGTAAAGGTGTAGTGGTCCAGGCTGAGATCACCTCCGGTGGCCGGCGCCAGCGCTAGCGCTATCAGCGGGCCAAGGTCGAGTGTGCCCGTCGCTCCCCCTGCACCGGCGTCAGCCACACGCCCAGGGCGGGGAACACAGCCACCGCTGCGAAGGCCCATGCGAAGCCGAACCACCCTGCGAGCGCGCCCACCAGTGGAGCCGTGGCAAAAGCCGCGACGTTCTGCAGGGTGTTCTGCACCCCCAGTGCCCGGCCGGACCACGCACGTCCGGCGAGCTCAGCCGTGGCCGTGAAGCCCAGCCCGTTGTCCGCGACCGAGACGATGGAGGCCACGGCCAGCGCGAGCACCACCAGCCAGACCCCGGTCGCGGCCGCCGCGGCGACAAGCAGCATGCAAGCACACGCCGCGAGGGCCATTATGCGCATCGGCGCGAGCCGACTACCGACGACATCCGACGGGCGCAGAAATGCGTAGACGACCAGCCAGGCCGCCGACGATCAGCCAGATCACCAGTGAGGCCCCAAAGAGCTGCGGCATCCCGGGACGGGCGTTTACCCAGCCCCATTCGCTGGAGCGAAGGACTCCGAAGACCACCATGCTCAAGCCCACCACCGACAGCCCCGACCCGAGCAGGTCGAGCTTGATCTTCACCGGTGGGACGTCGTTGATCCGGCGCAAGAAAGCCAGGATGACAAGCACCAGGAGTTACTCGCCGGCGAACACGTACCGCCACGACGCGAAGGTCGTGACGGCTCCGCCGATCAGCGGGCCGGCAGCGACAGCCATCGCACCCGCCGCGGCCAGCACCCCGTAGGCGCTGGACCTGCGGCCGGGTTCAAAGTTCGTCGCGACCAATGCCACGATCGCCGGCATGATGAGCGCCGCGCCAAGACCCTCCAGCAGCGACCACCCCAGCAGCAACATGGGAAGCCCCGGCGCCAGAGAAGTGACCAGCGAGCCGGTGCCGTAGATGATCAGCCCCAGGCCAAAGGCCCCACCATCAAGGTGCAGAGCGTGATCGCCGTCTGAATACCCGTGATGGATGTGCCCAGGTCCGAGGCGACAAAGGGCATCGACCCGTTCATGACAGAGCTGTCCAGGGTCATCAGGAACTGGCTCGCAGCCAGCACCGCGAGAACCAGGCCCGAATCGGCGCTCCGCCCATCCGACACGCTCGCGATCGTGCCACGAGTCAAGGCCTCAGAGGAGGATCCGCACCGGTTCTTCAAGCAGCGATATGAACGCGGCCATCCACTGCGCGGCAGTTGCCCCGTCTATCGGCCGGTGATCGACCGAAAGCGTAAAGCTCATGACTGTTCCCACCTTCAGCTTCCCCTTGGCGACGACGGGTCTCTTCAACGCGGCCCCGACTGCCAGGATTGCGGCCTGCGGCGGGTTGATGATCGCAGCGAAGCTCTCGGTGCCGAACATGCCGAGGTTTGTGACAGTCAACGTGCCGCCCTCCAGCTCCTCCTGCTGCAGAAGCCCCGACCTGGCCCGGCCGACCAGGTCGCTGGTGGCCGCAACGACCGCCGACAGGGTCATCTGGCCCACGTTGCGCAGCACCGGGGTGACCAGGCCGCGGTCGGTGGCGACGGCCACGGCGATGTCGACGCCGGAGAACGACCGTACCGCGTCGGGGGCCCAGAGCACGTTCATCGCGGGCACCTGGACGTGGGCACGCGCCGCGGCCGTCACCACCAGATCGTTGACCGAGACACTGACCCTGCCTGAGTCATTGCCCGAGCCCGCCTCTGGCTCATTGAGGCGTGCTCGCAGCTTGAGCAGCTTGTCGACCCGGGCGGTCCCGCGCAGAAAGAAGTGCGGCGCGTCCCGCGTGCTCTGGGTCAGCCGAGCGGCGATGGCGCGGCGCACTCGCGTGTGCGGGATCTCGTCGTATCCTGCCGCGGCCGTTGACGTGGTGCTTGACGCAGCCAAGGCTGCCTGCTCGACGTCTCGTCGTACGATCCGACCGCCCGGACCGCTTCCCTTGATGTCTGCGATGGACAGGCCAGCCTTCTTGGCCAGACGTCGGGCAAGGGGGCTGCTGAAGACTCGCGTTCCCCCTCCGTTGGCCACATCGACAAAGGGCGACGGGGTCGAATTCGAATTCGAAGTCGAGGAGGCGGGGTTCGATGGGGCGGCCCCTGACATCACCCCGAGCTCGGACAGCAGTGCACCGAGGTCTTCGACCTGCTCGCCTGGTTGTCCGAGCAGCGAGATCGGCGCTCCGACCTCGACCACGGCACCTGCCGACACCAGCGTCTTGAGGATCACGCCGTCGGCGTCGGCCGGCACGTCGACGACGGCTTTCTCGGTTTCGACCGTTGCGATGACGTCCCCGGTCCTGAAAGGCGTGTTCTCGGGGATCGGCCAGTGGGACAGCACCGCTTCCACCGCGTCGGCTGCCACCTCGGGCATGCGCAGCAACCGGGCCATGTCAGGACGCCGTGATCTCGGCGAGCCGCACTGCGACTTCCTCGCTCTTGGCGATCGCCGCCCGTTCCAGGACCTTGCTGATGCTCGGCGAGGCCTCACCACCGGTCACTCGTTGCACGGGCTGATCGAGCCAGTCGAAGAACCGCCTCTGGATCTCGTCGGCGAGCCAGCCTCCATAGGACGTCCCGAGGGCGCCCTGTTCGGCGATCAGCACGTTGTTGGTCTTCTTGATGCTCTTCCCAATGGTGTCCCAGTCGATGCTGGCGCGATCGAGCCAGCGCAGGTCGATCACCTCGGCGTCGACGTTGCCGAGCTGCGCGACGGCTTCAAGGACGTGGTGCACCATCGCGAGGTATGAGATCACGGTGATCTGTGATCCGGTCCGCCGGACGGCAGCCCTGCCGACGGGCAGGCAGTAGTCGAGGTCGCCCACCGGACCTTCCCCCGTTGACGTGTAAAGGTCCACGTGCTCGAGGACGACGACCGGGTCCTTGCATCGCAGGGCGCTGTTCATCAGGCCCACATAGTCGAAAGGCGTCGATGGTGCGACGATCCGCCACCCCGGGGCCGTGGCGAAGATCCCGGCGGGGTCCATTGAATGCTGCGACCCGTAGCCGGTGCCGGTGGCAACCTTGCTGCGCAGCACGAAGGGCACCTCGCCGTCACCCCCGTACATGTGCCGGGCCTTGCCGATCTGGTTGAAGAGCTGGTCGGCGGCCACCCACATGAAGTCGGCATACATGAACTCCACCACTGGCTTGAACCGGCCGTCGAGCGCGATTCCGCCCCCCAGACCCGCGAAGGCGTTCTCGCTGATGGGTGTACCCAGGACCCGGTCGGGATAGGCCTGCTTCAAACCTCTGGTGGCCCCGTTCGTCCCGCCGTTGAGACGGTGCACGTCCTCACCCATCACCACGATGCTCTGGTCGGTCTGCATTCGACGAGCCATCACCGCAGCAACTGCGTCGATGAACTTCTGCTGCGCGATCTCGCCCGTGTACGAGTCACGGTCAGCCATGTGAGCGTCACCGAACTCGCTCAGGTCACCTCGGACCCCCACGTCGACGAAGGCCGGGTCCGGCCACTGCGAGGGCTTGATCCGTCGCTGGCCCGGCTTGCCACCGGGCAGCGGCTCGAGAAGAACCTCGCCCGTCTCCTCCATGACCTGTTTGGCGCGGGCGAGCGACTCGTCGATGCAGGACTGACTCAGAATGCCCCGGCGGATCAGGTGGCCTGCGACCTGCGCGATCGGGTCCCGCGCTCGCCACTGCGCTTCCTCCTGCTTGGTTCGATACCCGAACGCGCTCCCCGGGAAAGCGCCGTTCTGGTGAAAGTAGCGGTACGTGTCTGCCTCGATGATGGTTGGCCCATTGCCGGCACGCATGTGTGTCAGGGCCTCCTGCATCGCGAGGTGGACGGCGAGGGGATCCATCCCGTCAACCTTCCAGCTGGGGATGCCGAACCCGGGTCCACGAGCTGACAGTCGCGGCTCCCCGGTCGCCTCGGCGACACTGGTCGAAACGGCGTAGAGGTTGTTCTCGATGAAGAAACAGATCGGCAGGTGCCAGGCAGAAGCAAGGTTGAACGTCTCCAGGGTCGAGCCGATATTGACCGCACCGTCCCCGAAGTAGGTCACCGAGACGGCGTCCGTGCCGGCCTGCCGGTTCGCCCAGGCAAACCCCGCGGCCTGCGGCACCCCGCCTCCCACGATGGCGTTCGTGCCCATCGCACCGGCTTCCTTCCACTGCAGGTGCATGGACCCTCCGCGCCCGTGGCTGTAACCCCGGGAGAGGCCACAGATCTCGGCGAGGGTGCGCAGCAGGACGGTGCGTACCTCGCCGGTGAGCTCGCCGGTGAGATCAAGACCCTTGGGCGCGACGTGGCCGAGCGCCTTGGCCAAGAACTGGTGGTGACCTCGGTGCGAGCCGTTGACGCAGTCCTGACTGGTGAGCGACAGGATGGAGCCGACCGCGCCGGCCTCCTGCCCGATACTTGAGTGTGCCGGCCCGTGGACCAGACCCGCGCTGGCGAGGTCGAGGACGTACTCCTCGAACGTCCGGATCAGCACCAGCTGGTTCAACATCGCGGTAAGCAGCGCAGGGTCGGCGGCGTCCCAGTCGTCGGTCGTGGCGACGAGCTCGACCCACGGGGCAGCCGCGGTGAGTTGTCTGTGCTGGCTCATGACACGCTCCAAGTTGGGTTTGCTACCACCAAGCGTGCCACAGGATGGGATCCAATCTCTAGTCCAGATTGAATATCGATTCCGCTTTACTGCACCACTGATGCCTATCTATGATGTATTGGATCCATTTCACTCAGGATGGGAGCGTCGCAGGTGGGACTGCCAGGTTTGCGTCAGCTCGATCACATTGGGTTCACCGTGCCCGATCTCGAAGAGGCGACCCGGTTCCTGGTCGACGTGCTCGGCTGCGAGTACCTCTACTGGCTGGGTCCTTTCGCCGATGACGGCGACTGGATGAGTGAGCACCTGGGCGTTGACCCTCGCGCGACGGTTCCGGAGAACCGCTTCTTCCGCTGCGGCGGGCAGACGGTCTTCGAAGTCTTCCGGTACACCTGCCCGGACCAGCGCACGACCGTCCCGAAGAACAGCGATGTCGGCGGGCATCACATAGCGCTGTATGTCGACGACCTCGACACCGCCGCGGACTACCTCAGGAGCCGCGGTGTCACCGTTCTCGGCGAACCGACCGCGAGCAAGGGACATAACCTCGGCCAGCGGTGGGTCTACTTCCTGGCCCCCTGGGGGCTGCAGTTCGAGCTCGTGTCCTACCCGAACGGAAGGGCTTTTGACCGGCAACAGACCAAAGACCCGCAACAGGCAAGCGTGAGGCCGTCATGAGCTCCGGATTGCCCTCTGACCTCTCTGATGCACTGGCGGGTCCGGCGAGCCAACGGGTCGCCGACTACCTGCGCCAAGCGATCCTGGGCGGAGACATCAGGCCCGGACAGCGCGTCCGGCAGGCCATGGTCGCCGAACGGTTCGGTGCCAGCAGGCTGCCCGTTCGTGAGGCGCTGCGAATGTTGGAGGCCGAAGGACTCATCGAGAACGAAGCGAACAAGGGCGCGCGCGTTCCACTGCTTGACATGCACGAGGTCGACATCATCTACCAGATGCGTGAGCGCCTCGAGCCGCTCGCGTTGAGCCAGAGCATCCCGCACCTCACCGCGGGCGACGTCCGCGCCCTGCAGCAGATCCAGGACACCATCGAAACAAACTCTGACGTCAACGGCTTTCTTCAGCTGGACCGGGAGTTCCATCTGCTCACCTACAGCGGTTGTCACTTCGACCAGCTGACCTCGATGGTCACCCGCCTGTGGAACTCCACCCAGCACTACCGCCGGATCTTCGTGTCAACCAGCGGACCTGGCCGGATGTGGGTGATCAACTCTGAGCATCGCCTGCTGCTCGATGCGATCGCGCGCCACGACACAACTGATGCTGAGCGCTACCTCAGCGGGCACATCCGGCGAACTCGCGTCGAGCTGGCGAAGCAACCGGAGGTCTTCGGCGACGCACCATCCTGAAAACGACTTACCGTCCTAACGCTCCTCCTCGCGAGGCAGAGTTACCACTGAACAGCGATGTACTTCGACTCGAGGTAGTCGAGCATGCCGTCGTGACCACCCTCGCGACCGATCCCGCTCTGCTTGGAGCCACCGAACGGCGCAGCCGGATCGCTGACCAGGCCCCGGTTCAGTCCCACCATGCCAAACTCCAGCGCCTCGGCGACGCGCAGACCACGCGCCAGGTCGGCGGTGTAGACGTAGCCCACGAGCCCATGTTCGGTGGTGTTGGCGAAGGCGACAGCTTGGGCCTCATCCTCAAAGGTCACAATCGGAGCGACTGGGCCAAAGAGCTCCTCGCCCAGGATGGCCGCGCCCGGCTGGACGTTCACCAGCACTGTCGGCTCGTAGTAGAAGCCCTCCCGCTGCGGGCGCTGCCCACCAACCAGCGCCTTCGCCCCGTCCATGACAGCTGCGCGGACCAGCCCGTCCACCTTTGAGACCGCATCCTGGTTGACCAGCGGACCGACATCGGTGCCCTCGTGCGTGCCCGGCCCGAGCACCAGCGCCGACATCCGGCTCGCCAGACGCCGGCTGAACTCATCAGCCACCGACGCTTCGACATAGAAACGGTTCGCCGCCGTACATGCCTCCCCCGCGTTCCGCATCTTCGCCACCATCGCCCCCTCGGTCGCCGCGTCGAGGTCGGCGTCGGCGAACACCAGGAACGGCGCGTTGCCACCGAGCTCCATCGAGGTGTTCACGACCCGGTCGGCCGCCTGGGCCAGCAGGATCCGGCCGACCTCCGTTGACCCCGTGAACGACAGCTTGCGGACTCGAGAGTCGTGGAGCATGGCGGACACGACCTCGCCGGAACGGCGGGAGGGCAGGACGTTCACAACCCCCGGCGGAACCCCGGCGTCCGCCAGGATCGACGCCATCGCCAGTGCAGTCAAAGGAGTGTCGCTGGCCGGTTTGAGGACGACCGTGCACCCGGCGGCCAACGCCGGAGCGATCTTTCGCGTCGCCATCGCTGCCGGGAAGTTCCACGGCGTGACCAAAACGCAGATCCCGACCGGCTGCTGCAGGACGAGAATCTTGTTGGTCCCCGACGGTGCGGTCATCACCGAGCCTGCGCCACGGACGGCCTCCTCGGAGTACCAGCGGAAGAACTCGGCAGCGTAGGCCACCTCGCCGCGCGCGTCCCGCAGCGCCTTGCCGTTTTCCAGGGAGATCAGGCGCGCGAGGTCCTCGGCGCCACGCATCATCAGGTCGAACGCGCGCCGCAAGATCTCGGCGCGCTGACGGGGGGCAGTAGCCGCCCAGGCTCGACCAGCCTCTTCGGCAGCGTCGATCGCGGCGATCGCATCCTCAACTCTGGCATTCGCGACAGTGGTGATCGTCGCCCCGGTCGCCGGGTTCACGACGTCAAAGCGGCTACCGCCTGCTGCTTGAACCGGTTTGCCACCGATATAGAGGTCGGTCACCAGGGTCTTGAGAAGTTCTAGGGTGTGGGCGCTCACGGGAGTTTAACCTTTCGATGGTGCTGGCTCTGGCCTTAGCGGTTGCGGCTCTGAGTCGTTACAGACCTCAGCTATTCCGAACCTCAGTAGGGGTTGGCGATGAAGAGCTCCTGGGCAGGGAACAGGGTGAGAAGGCGTGGGCCGTCATCAGTGACCAGGACCTCTTCCTCGATCCGCGCTGCGGAGAAACCATCGCTGGCTGGGCAGTATGTCTCCAGCGCGAAGACCATGCCGGCCTGCAGCTCGACCGGCTCCTTCATGCTGTTCAGCCTCGAGATGATGGGCCGCTCGTGCAGCCCCAGGCCCAGACCGTGGCCGAACTGCAGGCCGAACGCGGCCATCTCGTTCTCGAAGCCGAACTCGGTGGCCTTCGGCCAGACCGCTGCCACCTCGTCTGTGCCGACTCCGGGCCTGACCTTGTTGATCGAGGCGTCCATCCACTCGCGCGCCTTGTCGTAGGCGTCCCGCTGGCTGGGGGTGGCGCTGCCGACACTGAACGTCCGGTAGTAGCACGTCCGGTAGCCGTTGAAGGAGTGGATGATGTCGAAGAACGCCTGGTCCCCAGGGCGGATGAGACGGTCCGAGAAGTTGTGAGGGTGGGGGTTGCACCGTTCCCCCGAAACCGCGTTGATCGCCTCGACCTGATCAGAGCCCATCTCGTAGAGCCGTTTGTTGGCCAGTGCCACGATCTCGTTCTCTCGAATGCCCGGCTTCAGTGCCTCGACGATGTCCTGGTAGACGCCGTCGACCATGGCAGCTGCCTGGTTGAGCAGCATGATCTCGTCGCCGGACTTGATCTGGCGGGCGTCCAGCATGAGCTGCTGTGCGTCGACCACATGCAGGCCCTGGCGTTGCATCTCGAACAGGAAAGGGGGCTCGACGATGTCGACGCCGATGGGTGCGTCCGCGACTCCGGCCTCCTCCAGCAGGGCCTTGATCTCCCGGACCGCCGACTCCATGAGGCCCACGGTCGGCGCGATCGCTCCCCGCAGGCCCAGCATCCCGGCCCGGCAGTCATCCTGCTCGAGCCAAGGGGAGTGCAGCCGGTGGTGACGGGCCGCCGACCCAAAGTCCCACAGCGTCGGCCCGTGGTCACGGGTCAGCAACGCATAGCGGGTCATCTTGTCGCCGAGCGCGCCGCCGATCCACGTCTGGGTGGTGTAGCGGATGTTGTAGAAGTCGAAGAGCAGGAACGCGCCGCACTGGCTGGACTCCAGTGATGCCTTGGCTCTGGCCAGCCGGTAACGACGGAGGCGGTCGAAGTCGACCCGCTGCTCGTAGTCGACGCTCATGTGACCCGGAGCCGGCAGCGGAGCGCTCTGGGCGCTCATGACGGGGTATCCCCGCCGAGGCCGTCGTCCACCTCGACGTCCTCGGACTTGAGCTCCAAGCCGGAGTTTGCGGCTTGCAGGTCGAGCAGCACGGCGAAGTCTTCGTTGATGCGACCGCTGCTCACGCTGGCCTGGACGAGCTGGGCGGTGATTGCGGCCAGCGGCATGGGCACGTCAAGCTCACGGGCAACGGCGAGCCCGAGGTCGAAGTCCTTGCGCAGCAGGATCGGCGTGAAGGTGGGGGTGTAGTCGAGGTTCACGAAAGCGGGCGTCTTGTATCGGGTGAAAACTGATCCCATGACGCTGTTGTTGATGAAGTCCAGGAACGCCGATCTGGGCACGCCACCCTTCTCGGCCAGGACCGTGATCTCCGCCAGGTTCTGCGTCACGACACCCAGCAACAGGTTGTGGCAGATCTTCACAAGGCGGGCGTGCTCGCCGTCGCCGACGTAGGTGACGTGTCGTCCTAGGAGCTCGACGAGCGGACGGACTTCGGCATAAGAGTCCGCAGGTCCGGAGCAGACCAGCGAGAGCATTCCTGCACGCACCACCTTGCCGTTCCCGCTGACCGGAGCGGCGATGAAGCTGACTCCGCGCCTGGCCAGTCGTTGACGCGCGGCCGCCGACGCCTCCGAGGACACGGTGGAGCAGTCCACGACATGTCGCGGGGCACGGTCGGGGTCGGCCAGCAGCTGCTCGAGGACCTGGTCGAGGTCGGGCGACGTCGAGACCATGGTGAACACGACGTCGCGGTCCGCAAGGTCAGATGGGTCATCGACCACGGTGACCCCGGACTCGGTCAACGGCTCAGCCTTGGCCCGCGTCCGGTTCCAGGCAGCCACATCCACCCCGGCACGGCTCAGTCGCTGGGCGAGGGCGAAGCCCATCCGCCCGGTGCCGATCCATCCAACTCGCAGCTGTGTGTGGCTCATCGACAGGACCTCTTTCGTGGTTGAGCGGTGTTCACGGCGTCACCGGCTGGTCCGGGGTGGTCGCCGGCTGATCTGGCATGGACGATGCAGCTCCGAGGTACAGGCGCGCGACCTGCGGATCCTGCAGCAGGCTGGCGCCACTGGCGACAAGCCTCACCACGCCCGACTCAAGGACTGCACCCATGTCTGAGGCAGCCAGGCCCGAGCGGGCGTTCTGCTCCACGAGCAGGACTGTGCGGCCGCTCTCGCAAAGCGTTCGGATGCTGGCGAACACGACCTGCCGGGACTTTGGGTCCAAACCGATCGATGGCTCGTCCAGGAGGATCAGGGTCGGATCGAGCACCAGCGTTCGTGCGAGCTCGACCTGCTTCTGCTCCCCGCCCGACAGCGAGCCGGCGTGCTCTTTGGCCCGGGTCTTGCAGATCGGGAACGCCTCGACCGCCTCGTCCAACCGTTGCTGCAACAGTTTCTGGTCCCGCAGCATGTAGCCCCCCATCAGGAGGTTGTCCCAGACACTCATGGCCGGGAACAGGCTGCGGTCCTGGGGCACGTGGACGATCCCCAGCAGCAGCCGCGCCTTGGGGCTGAGCTTGTTGACCACCTGATCCTGGAACCTCACCGTGCCGCTCTTGGGGCGCAGCAGACCGCTGACGGTCTTGAGCACGGTCGACTTGCCTGAGCCGTTGGGGCCGATCAGGCAGGTGACCGTGCCTTCCTCGACGTTGAGGTTGACACCCTTGAGGATGTCGCCTGCGCCGTAGCCGGCGACCACTGAGTCGATAACAAGAATGGGCGCCACTGTCAGCTCCCCAGATAGGCGTCGAGAACCAGGGGGTTGTTCTGCACCACGGACGGCTCGCCGGCAAATATCGGTTTGCCTGCATCCAGAACGATGACCGGGTCGCACAGCCGCATCACAAATGTCATGTCGTGCTCGACGATCAGGAACGTTATGCCTGCGGCGTTTCGCTCACGGATGTGTCGCTCCATGGTTTCGATGAGGACCGGGTTCACCCCGGCAGTTGGCTCGTCAAGCAGGACCAGTCGTGGCGCACTCATGAGAACCGCGGCAAACTCCAGCAGCTTGCGCTGGCCGTACGACAGTTCGGAGGCCAGCAGATCCGAGATGTCAGTCAGCCGGAACTCCTCGAGCAGGGATGCTGCCCGATCCCGGTCCTTTCGTCCTACCCGGTTGGTGAACAGCTGGCGCCATCCATACCCCCCGGCCACCACAAGGTTCTCCAGCACGGTGAGCTGGGGGAAGATGCGGGCCTGCTGGAAGGTGCGAGAAAGACCCTGCCGGTACAGCTTTCCCGGGTGGGATCCGGTGACATCGCGACCGTCGAACTCAACCCGGCCGCCGTCCGCCTTCAGGTAGCCGGTGACGATGTTGAAAAGGGTCGTCTTGCCGGACCCGTTGGGTCCGATGAGGGCTGTGACGGTCCCCTCCTTGACGCTCAAGGATGCACCGTCCACAGCGCGCACCCCGCCAAATATCTTGGTGACCTCGTGCACCGACAGCAGGTCGGTCATCACACACCTCCACCGAGCATCGGGGCGGAGTTCGGCTGGTTCGAGGGCGTCGGGTCCTCGGGCGGGACAGCTGCCGCGTCGGCCCGTTGTCGGCGACGGCGCATCCGGAGGCGATCTTCGATTGTGGGCAGGATCCCGCGTGGCAGGAGCAGGATGATCACCAGGAACAGGAGCGCGTAGACGATCAGATACAGCTGGACGGCGCCCAGCTGATAGGTGAGGAGCTGCTGACCCGACTCCAGGATGACCGCGCCCAGGACCGGGCCCCACAGCGTGCCTCGGCCCCCCAGGAAGGTCATCAGCACTATGGCGATGGTGACCAGCGGGTCGATCGCGAACTGCGGGTAGATAAAGCTTTGGTAGTAGGCCCAGACTGCGCCAACCATGGCAGTGATACCGACGCTGACCGAGAACGCCAGCACCTTCACACCAATGGTGCGTACGCCGACCCCGCGCGCCTTGTCCTCGTCCGCCCTGATGGAAACCAGGGACAGTCCCACCTTGGAGCGCATCGTGGCGAAGGTCAGACCCATGGTGAGGATGAGCAGTGCTGCGAGCACGTAGTAGAAGGGCAGCTCGAAGGTGGCGGCCGGGAACGGGGCTATCGGAAGGGAGGCCCCCTGTGACCCGCCGGTGAGGCCGTGCAGGTTGAAAGCGAGCGTCTGCACCACGAACAGGAACGTAATCGTGACGATGGCAAAGACGTCGGCACGGGTCCGCATGGAGACCAGGGCGATGGGCCAGCCGATCAAGGCGCCAACGAGGCCGACCACAGGCAGCAGCAGGAATGGTTCGTAGCCGGTTGTCAGCACATGGCCCCTGAAGATCAGTGCGACGGTGTAAGCACCGATGCCGAAGAATGCGGCGTGGCCCAAAGACGGGTAGCCGGCGAAGCCGCCGACCAGGTTCCAGGCGCTCGACATCGTGGCATACATGAGGACGAAGATCAGCAGGTTCAGGAACCAGTGCTGCAGTCCCACCACCGGCAACGTGACCACCAGCAGGACGAACACGCCCCCGCGTAGCGCCGTGGGGAGCCTCATATGGCGCCTCTGTCGACGTTGCCGAACAGGCCCTGCGGACGGATGAGCAGGACCATGATGAGGATGACGAAGAAGGTCATCTCCGACCACGCCGGCGATATGGTGGCCGCCACTATCGCCGAGGACGTCGAGACAATGACTCCTGCGATGACCGCTCCGCCGACACTGCCAAGCCCGCCAAGGACCACGATGGACAGCAACCTGGAGATGAGGTCGTAGTGGCTGCCGGGGTAGAACGGGTAGAGCAGCCCGTACACCGACCCTGCGGCCGCGGCGGTCGCCGCACCGAGCCCGAAGCCCAGGGCGGACACCCATTGCGCCTCAACCCCGAGCAGACGCGCTGACTCCGGGTTCTGAACCGTGGCCCGGACCGCGCGACCGAACCGCGTGCGGTTGAGGATCCAGAACAGGAGGCCCAGTGCCACCAGTGAGAGCACGAATGCCCAAAGGCGCACGAGCGTGATCTGGTAACCCCACAAGGTCCAGCTCGAGTTGGCATAACTGGCGGTGATGCTGCGGTACGTGGTTCCCCACATCACGCTCAAGGTTCCTTCGATGAGCAAGGCTATGGCGAAGGTCACTAGCAGGCTGAGCTCGGACTTGTCCTCCCGGCGCAAAGGACGCAGGAAGATCAGCTCGACAACGACGCCGAAGCCGAACATCAGGACCGTCGTGATGGGGATCGCGAGGAACGGGTCCATGCCGAATCTGGTGAACAGCTGGTAGGCCAGGTAGGCCGCCATGATGACCATGGCCCCCTGAGCCAGGTTGACCACTTTCATGATCCCGAAGATCAGGGTCTGACCGGAGGCCATGAGCGCATACACGCCTCCGGTCAGGATCCCGAGGATCACGCCTTGGATCAGCGCATGCACTGATCCTTCACCCTCCCCAGTTGGGTTTGGGGTAGATCGGCTTTGCCTGTGCTATCGCGGCCGGGTAGACAGGCACGAGTTTTCCGCCCTGCCACTGGATGAGGTTGAAGCTGCCCGAAGGAGCTCCGTTGGGTCCCCAGCTGAGGTCGCCGAGCAGAGTAGGCCAGGTGCCCTGGTGCAGGGTGGCGATAATGGTTGGGTTGTCGATCTTGCCAGTCTTGGCGGCCACAGCCTGCAGGACCTGTCCGACGGCATAGGCCTCGGCGGTGGAGTTGTCGATGGTGTCCGCGGTGCCCCCATAGGCCTTGATGTAGGCGGCCGTGAAGTCAGCGCTGCCTGTTGCGGTTGAACCTGGGAACCAGTCGCCGGCGGACATGATGCCCTGGGTGTTCTGGGCACCGACCTTGGAGGGGAACTCCAAGGGAGAGTTGGCACCGTTCGACAAGAACATGAACTTCGGGCTGAACTTCAGCTGCACCAGCGTCTTGACCTGGGCGTAGGCGTCGTTGTTCTGCGTCCCGCCGACAAGGACGTCGGGGTTGGCCGCCACGACCTTGGACATGATGGCCGAGAAGTCCTGGGTCTCAGCCGGGTAGACCTGCTTGTACACGGTCTTGATACCGGCGGCCTCGAAGCGAGCGCGGATGTTCTCCGCGATGGGCGCGGCGAATGGGTCGTCGAGCTCGGTATATGCGGCCGTCTTGGGACGCGCGCTGGCCGGCAGCGAGAGGATCCAGTCGGCGAACACGTCGCCCGACTTCGTGGTGGGGGCGGGCTGGACAAAGAACAGGTTGTGCAGGTTCTGTGCGAAGACCGCAGGTCCACCTCCTGCGGGTTCCAGGAACGAGTACCCGTATCGATTGGCAACCTGTGACGCGGGGACGGTCAGCAGGCTGGAGAAGGGCCCGACGACAAGGTTGACCTTGTCGCGGTTAATCAGGTTCTGGTAGTTCGACACGACCTGAGTGGGGCTGGACGCGTCGTCGACGATCTTCATCGTCACCTTTCGACCGAGGATCCCCCCGTTTGCGTTGACCTGGTTGGCCCAAAGCTGGTAGCCGCGCTGGACGGCCTTGCCTGAGTCGGCGAAGTCACCCGTCAGGGAGACCGACGCCCCGATCACCAGCGGTGTCCCTGCCTTTACCGTGGCTGAGGCCCCTGAGTTGTTCGTACTGGATGCGCAGGCGCCGAGGCTCAGCGCCACGACGGCGGCGAAGACTCCTAGACCACTCCTTCGCCACAAACGATTGCCTTGCTGCATTGCCGATCCTCCATCAAGGGAGTGGGATACCCACGGACGATGTGCCTCATCGAACACACCCAAATGCGAACGATTGCAGTATCATCTCCCCATGTTGACGAGACTGTCAAGAGGCGATAGCGGTGGACTACGATGTCTTCTTCACGACCCGCAGCGTGCATCAGGCACGTCAGACGACAACCGATTGCATCACGAATTGCCCGAGGAGCTCTAAGTGGCTGGCGCAAAAAGGGTCAAACTGACTGATGTCGCTCGTGAGGCAGGAGTACATCCTGGGACCGCAAGTCGGGCACTGAACCGGGCAACCCTCAGCCGGGTCAGCCCGGAGACTGCGCGGCGCGTCTTGAAGGTGGCGCAGCGACTCGGCTACGTTCCGAACACCCTCGCCCGGGGTCTGCGAACGTCCAAGTCGTTCGTCGTCGCGATGCTGGTCCCGGACATCACCAACGCGCTGTTCCCCCCGATGGTCCGCGGGGCCGAGCAGGTGCTCAGCGCGGCTGGCTACACGCTGGTGCTGACCGACACGGACAACGACTCGGACACCGAGCGACGGCAGGTGGAGCAGCTTCGCGCCCGCGGTACCGATGGCTTCATCATCGCCACAGCCCGGTGGAAGGACCCGCTCTTGGAGGAGATCGCCGACCACGGGGTGCCGGCTGTTCTGGTCAACCGCAACATCGGCAGCCGCCGGCTCCCGTACGTCGGCGCGGACGAACGCACCGGTATCCAGCTGGCGGTGGAGCATCTCGCCGAGCTCGGCCATCGACGGATCGTGCATCTCGGCGGGCCTTCGGACACCTCGACCGGACGCGATCGGGCCTCCGCTTTTCGGCAGGCGGTCGACGGCCTCAGACTGCCCACTGGTCCGGGTTCTGTCCAGGTCTGCACGTCGTACAGCGAGGCAGCCGGCGTTGAGGCGACCAGACGGCTGCTTAAGTCGGGCCAGGACATGACCGCCATCGTCTGCGGCAATGACCTCATCGCTCTGGGCGCGCTGTCCGTCCTGGCCGAGGCAGGTATCAGCTGCCCCGAACAGATGTCCGTGGTGGGTTTCAACAACATGGCCATGGTCGACCGGCTAACCCCACCGCTGACGACGGTGCAACTGCCCCTGCACCAGATAGGCGAACTGTCGGCACGCCTGCTACTGGCCGAGATCGAAGGCGGACCGCAGAACGCAGGAGCCGTCCAGAGTCTGCTTGGCGTCCAGCTCGCCGTGCGCGGGACTACCGCACGGCCCCCCGCCGGCTTAGGTCGCTGAGGTAAGCCGGCGACCGAAGCCGGCGTGACCGGGCGGGTCAACGCTCAAGGGGTCGTACGTTTTGGCCGCTCCCCCACTGGCATGACAGGATCGCGGACGTGACCGGTACCTATGCGACGGTGATCACCGTCGTCGCCCTGCTGCTAGCGGGGTGGGCGTTGATGGCTGCCGCAATGAACCGGCGCCCGACGCTCCTGCTTTTCGCGGGAGCGGTCTTGCTGGAGGCGCTGCTCCTGGTTTTCGCGGTTGGCGGAGTCGTGCAGATGACCGGAAGCGACCGGCACTTCGCCCGCGCCGAGTTCGTGGGCTATCTGCTGGGTTGCCTGGCCATACCGCCGCTCGCCTTCTACTGGGCGCGGGGGGAACGATCCCGGTCAGGCACGCTCGTGATCGCACTGGCCTTCCTCATCACCCCAGTCATGGTGCTTCGGGTACAACAGGTCTGGGCGGGTACCGTTGGCTGACCCGGTGGTTGACCCTCGCCCGCGACATACGCCCGCACCGACCGGACAAGGTTTCGGGCGGTTCCTCGTCGCGATCTACGGCCTCTTCGCAATCGCCGCGACTTCGCGCTCGGCGGTCCAGCTGGCGACCGAGTTCAACAAGGCACCGCTGGCGTACCTGCTGTCCGCCTTCGCCGCCGTCGTGTACATCGTCGCCACCGTCTCGCTGGCCCGGGGAGATGCGACCTCGCGACGTCTGGCAACCTGGGCCATCAGCATCGAGCTCGCCGGCGTACTCATCGTGGGCGCCGCCAGCGTGCTGTCTCCCAGTGTCTTCCAGCACCCAACGGTGTGGACCGGGTTCGGCAGTGGCTACGGGTTCGTGCCACTGCTGCTGCCGTTCGTCGGCCTCTGGTGGTTGCGGCACACACGCTGAGGCGTGAGCGCGGCACCGTTCCTTCCCTGAGCTGCCCTTTCAGTGCCGCAATGCAATGGCACGTTGCGCTCGGGCGCCTTCGTCGTCTCCGGCCACGGCAGCGTCATCATGTAAATCGGGGCAAGCGCCCATGCGCTCCCGTCGAGGTGACTAAGACCTGGAGGCCACATGAACGTCCGCGCGGCTGGGTGCGGAGTTCCCAGTGAGGCTCCGCCTCTGACCACCGAGGTGCGTGCTGGCTTGGTGTGTTGGGCGGGAGTCATGCTGTTGGCATGGCTGCATCGTTGACGGTGATTGAGCTTCTCGATGGTCACGTGGCCCTGGACGTGGAGTGCTTGGACCGGGTGTATCTGAACGGCTACATGCCGAATCTTCAGGTCGGCGGGCAGGTGGCATCGTTCATGACCGCGCACCTGGGTTACCCGATTCCCTCGCCCGCGATCATGGAGAAGATGGGCACGGCGTTCCGCCGCACCCGATCCACTTCTTACTGGTCCTGGCCGACCTGTCCCTGGCGCTCAGAATCGCCTCAGGCAGTCATTCATCGCTCAGGTCGCGGCCGGGTGCTTCAGCTGCTGGTCGATGAAGGCGAGCAAGACGGTCATGTACGCCGCAGGGTTGTGCGTGTAGGTATCCATGTGGTCATGGCCGGCTATGACATCCAGCCGAGATTCCTGGTTTGAAGACGCGGCAAAGAGCTGGTCGGCGTTGGCCACTCCCAGCAGGGGGTCGCCGCGTGCCTGCAGAAAGAGGAAGGCGCGGTTCGGCAGTGACCGGACAACGTCCACCGGGCTGAGGCTCGGCAGCACTCCAAAAGCGCGGGAGACTTCGATCGCCGGCATGGCCAGCACCCCCGGCAGGAGGGTGTACCGGGTCAGACCGCCCTCCATGGCGCTGGAGAGGTCAGCGAAGGCGCTGTCCGCGACCAGGGCGCCCACTGCGGCAAGCTCGGGTGCCGCTTCGATCACCGTGGCTGCGCCCATGCTGTTGCCCAGAATGGTCATCTGGCCTGGCAGGTAACCCAGGGAGAGCATCTGGTCGTATGCACCAAGCAGGTCGCGGGGTTCGTTGTGCGCAAGGGTCTGGTTCGAGCCCATGCTGAGACCCGACCCGCGCAGGTCGAACATCAGGACGTCATAGCCGCGGGACAGCAGCTGGCGGGTCATGGCGACGAAGTCGACATCTTCGCGGTTTGCCTGCCACCCGTGAACCAAAATGACGCTGCGGCCGGTGGGGTGCTCTGCGCGGAAGAGCCAACCCGACAGCCGAACGTGATCCACCCTGCTAGAGAACGTCAGGTCGAGGTGGTGGTGGCTGATGGCGCTCGCCGGTACCGCAAATGCCCCCCGCGAGCCCGCGACCACTATCCGGGCGCCCACCACGGACGCAAGCAGAAAAATGGCAACCAGGGCGACACCTGCCGTGGCAAGTTGTCGCGCCCAGCGACCACTGCGCCGCGTTGTGAATGTCATCTCCTTTCATGGTGACACTGGTGAACGAGTCTTTCGGGCAAGCTGGGAAACCCAGCGCAGCACCCCGAGGAACCCGACCAGGACTGCGGCGGACAGGACCAGGACCACAGGCCTTCCCCACCACCACTGAGCTGAGGCGTCCGTGGAGTACACGAAGCCCGCGCCAAGCCAGGCCAGCGAGGCAATGGCGACCAGATAGGCGGTCATGTGCCAGAGGTATACCGGCATTGTCACATCGTTCGCCCGGCTTACGGCCTGCCAGCGACCCGGGTCCGCCAGCAGCCGCTCGACCGGCCGCCGCAGCAGCAGCGCCAGTCCGATGAGCCACAGGCCACTTGCCACCAGCGAAAGCATCGGTGCGTCCATGGTCAGCACGGTCCAGCGTGGGTTGATGAGGCTACGGGGGTAGTACGGGAGACTCGTGAGCGCGGTGAGCATAACCAGGCCGGTGGCCGCCATCCCCGCACACGCCTTGACTGACAGCTGCCGGAGGCTGCCGTCGGCGTAGAAGTACCCCAGCTGGTGCGGGATAAGCCAGACCAGCAGCAGGTTGGCCGCCAGCGGTGCGCCATTGTTGTGCAGGAATGCCTGGGAGTCCGCGACTGCCACGCCAGCCACCATCGTCAGCGGCACCGCCATCCCCCAGCGACGGTGGGCCGCCGCGGTCCAGGGGCTGAGGATCACGACCACCAGGTACACGCCCAGGAACCACAGCGGCCCGAACGGGATGGTGTTACCGATTGCCACATGCCGCAGCGGGGACATCGAAGCGAGCCCCGCTGTTCTCATCAGGAGGTCGACCGCGAGCCACACGCCGAGGAAGATAAAGGTGGGTCGGAGCAACCGGCGGACCCGCCGGGCCAGGAAGAACCCGTACGACTCGCCCCGGCGCAGGGACCGGTTCAGCGAAACCCAGTTCGCGTAGCCCCCCGCAAAAAAGAACAGCGCCATGACATCTCCGGCCCACGTGAGCGGCCACAGCCCCGGAATCACCGAGACGACGTTCTGGTCCACGACCCTGCCATCGTTCAGGGCGGGCATGACGCTCAGCCAGTGCAGCACCACCACCGTGACCATGGAGGTGACCCGGACAAGGTCAATAAAGCGGTCCCTGTCCGGGTCGGTCGCATCGACCTCCGCCGGGCTGTGGTAGGCGCCGTGTCGCATGCCCCCAGTACACCCGAAAACACCCTCTGGGGGCTATGTCAGGCGTCGCGCCGACGCAGGCTGATGGCTGCAAAAACCAGAACGATAACCGCGTAGCCGAAGAAGACCCCCAGCCCGGTCCACGGTGCCAACATTGTGGGGTCCGGGTGCGAGTGAGTGATCGCCTCCCCTGCGTTGCTCGGAAGGTACTTGTTGATCGGGTCCGACCAGGACGTCGGCAGGAACCGTACAAGGATCGGCAGGACAAAGAGCAAGCCGAACAGGGTCGAGATGCCGGCGGCGGTGTTGCGCAGCAGCGCCCCGAGACCGATCCCCAACAGTCCGACAATCGTCAGGAACAGAGCCGCACCAATCACCGCGCGCAGCACGCCGGGGCTGCTCAGGTCTGTCTGCAGGTGCTTGGACGTCAGGATCGACTGACCGATCAGGAACGCGACGAGAACGGTCGGGACCATCAGCACCAGGGTCACCACCGCGAACACGACAGCCTTGGCCCACAGAACCGGCAGGCGGGTGGGCACCGCTGCGAAAGTCGCCCGGATCATCCCGGTGGCGTACTCCCCCGTGATGAGCAGCACGCCAAGAACACCGATCGCCAGCTGCGCGAGAAAGATCCCGCTCAGGGTTCGAGTCGTGGGATCAAAGCCCAGCGCTTCGCGCGGGTCGCGAGGCGGCCAGTGCGACACGGTCACCGATGGCACCAGCACAGCGAACCCGACGATGAACACGACCGCTGCCAGCAAGGAGAAGACCGTCGAGCGCAGAGACCTGATCTTGGTCCACTCGGAGAGCAGGACTCGTGCCTGAGTGACCTTCTTGTGCGCTGAGGCGGGTGGACGGGTCGGGGTGGCCGTCGCAGTGCTCATCGGTCGGCTCCAGCGGTCTCGAGCGAGCTGGCGTCCTCGGTGGTCATCGTGGCGCCGTGGTACTCCACATCGTCCTTGGTCAGGTCCATGAATGCTTCCTCAAGGGAGGTCTGCTGAGCAGACAGTTCGAGAAGGGTGATACCGGCGCGGCCGGCGGCCATCCCGATCTGGTCGGTACTCAGGCCAGAGACCTCCAGCGCGTCCCCTTGCGCTGGCGCGACGCTGACGTCGGGGCCACTGAGGATCGAGGCCAGGTGGTGCGGGTCGGTGGTGCGAACCCGCACCAGGTTGTGGGAGGCGCCGGCGATGAACTCGTCCATGCTGGTGTCAGCGATCAGGCGTCCGCGCCCGATGACGATCAGATGCTGGGCGGTCTGCGCCATCTCGCTCATGAGGTGCGAGGAGACGAAGACCGTGCGGCCTTCAGCCGCCAGTGACTTCAGCAGGTTGCGGATCCAGCGAATCCCGTCGGGATCCAAGCCGTTAACCGGCTCGTCAAGGATCAGCGTGTGCGGGTCGCCGAGGAGCGCCGAGGCTATCCCGAGCCGCTGACCCATCCCCAGGGAGAAACTACCTGCGCGCTTGCGGGCCACCTCACGCAAGCCCACCAGGTCAATGACCTCTTCCACCCGCGCGCGGGAGATGCCGCCGGTCTGAGCCAATGCCAGCAGGTGGTTGTACGCGCTGCGGCCTGTGTGAATCGAGCGCGCCTCGAGCAGCGCCCCGACTTCGTGCAGCGGTGCGGAGTGCTCGCGGTACAGCTTGCCGTTCACACGAACGGTTCCTGCGGTTGGGGCGTCCAGGCCAAGGATCATTCTCATTGTGGTGGACTTACCAGCCCCGTTCGGGCCGAGGAACCCTGTGACAATTCCTGGTTTGACCGTGAAAGTCAGGTCATCAACGGCCCTTTTGTGGCCATAGAGTTTTGTTAGATCGAGGGCCTCGATCATGGACATCTCCTTCGTCGGTGAGTGTCGATAAATCGCCGTACCAGAACCGGACCAGACACCATCGACGTACGGCGCGGGTCAGGCGGCCTCCGCACCGGGAGGCACAGGTACCCGCCGAACCGGCAGGTCTGCATATCGTGCCCGCTGTTCCTGTGCGCTGACTGTGACTGTTTCTCGAGCCCCGCTAGGCTCACACCCCGTCATCCCGCTCTGACGTGCCGGCAGAGCCTTCGGCAACCCTTGCGTGCTCGTAGACACGATGCCGCGCGGCCCGGGCCTAGCTGAGGCAAGATGGCTGCGTGCTAACCACTCTGATGGCCGTTGCCACCTCCAGCTCTGAGACTATGGCCGCCCCTACCGCGCTGTTCGCCACCAAGGCGTTCGGAGTTGGCCGCGGGTTTGCGGTCCTGGTCGTGATCTTCGCATCGATGTTCGGTCTCATGGTTCTTGGCGGACATCTTCGGGCGTCGTCGCAGCGCAAGCGCAGCCAGAAGCGCCCTTAACAACCGAGCTCGAGCGCCTTCGCGCCCGAAGGCGGGGTCCAGAGCGGTCAGCTCGGCTGATGCTCCGGAAGTGCCCAGGCTTGCGGACTCGGAGTCTGCAGAACGAGATCGCCGACGGCCCCCCACAAGGCCCTAGGACTGCCCGCCGTGCGCCGTGAGATCTGTGGCGGCGGCAGCGCCCAAGATGCAGATCATCTGTGAATGACAGGTCGATGCAGCTCGGCCGGTTGCTGATGCCGAGCAGCTAGGAACCGAGATGCGGGTCAGCCACGCCCGGATACGCCGGCCACCACGATCGCACCCGCCCCACCTGGCCAAGTCACTGCGCCAGCTCCATGAAGACCCGGTCAGGAGTCCTGCTGAGTTCGTGAGCAGCAGAAGACTAGACGGTGTGTCTCCTCATTGGCTGACTGTTTGGTCGGGGGCGACTGGGCCGCGGCGGACTTTGGTCAGGATGGATTCTGCGGTGGCGGTCCACACGAGGGGTTTGGGCTCGTTGTTGTGGATCTTCATGTACTCCTCGATCGAGGCGATCAGGTCAGGCACGGAGTGGAATACGCCTCGGCGTAGAGCCTTACCGGTGAGCTCTCGGAACCACCGCTCGACCAGGTTGAGCCAGGACGAGGACGTTGGTGTGAAGTGCAGCTGGAACCGGGGATGTTTGACCAGCCAGGCCAGCACGTCCTTGTGTTTGTGGGTGGCATAGTTGTCCAGGATCATAT
>OCZT010001663.1_pt1 | contig 22996 bp, 48 predicted proteins | sample 1539031 | NCBI WGS metagenome assembly OCZT01 (sample SAMEA3539308, study PRJEB22396) | soil metagenome | biome: tundra; feature: field; material: soil | place: USA | collected 2010-05 | depth 0.15 m | reverse complement strand
ATTACTGGGTGCCAGGCAATCCTTCTGTAGTATTTTTCGCAACAGATGTCCATGATATAGAAGTATCTGAGCAATGTGGCGTTGTTATCAGGCTTTACTGACACTTGACAGATATAAAATATCTGATATAATGGGTTTAGTATGAAATTTGAACTTGTCCATCCGTTCTGGAAAGACTATCCGGATGCCCATCATTTATGCGAAGGAAGCAAGAAGGGAAATTTTAAGTGGAATACCTGGTTTAATAGAGTTAAAAGAATAGGAGATGATATTGCCGATGGTATTGTTAATGTAAACTATAATTGTCCTCAATCTATAAGAGAAAAAGGTTTAAGAGAGACATCATGGCACTTCAAGGGAGCTGCTTTTGAAGCTTGGGGTGAATCATACATTAAGATTTGTGGAAATGATGATAGAATATCTATTTACGATTACAAACCAACGCTTGAAAATGATTTTGGAGTTGATGGAGTAGGCAAAGGATGGAATGGCAAAATTGCTACGGTCCAATTCAAATTTCGTAGCGAACCTGGAGTCCTTCGGGGGAGAAAAGATCATCTAAACAATTTTGTTAATGCTTCTTTAAGGCAATACGAAGTTGATCCAGCGGATGATAATAATATGATTATTTTTACTACTGCTCAAGAAGTTCATTATGAAGAATTAGTGATGAAATGGCGTGGAAAGGTGAAATATATTGCTCCTGATCGGTCGTGGGGGTGCTTCAGTGGGGTATGGAGTCCAAAGCAACAGCCCACCAGAAAAGTTTCATTAACTGCACTTACTGACGACAATCACGGATTTTGGGAATCATTACTGGAATCAATAGGTTAAGGAAATGAAAACTGAATTTTCCATCAGGTGTAGAAATACGGATGCACTATTTCCCGTAAGTTGTCTTTCTGAATTTTTAGATAAAGTATCAGAGTTGCCTCTAGGTGTGTATGTGGCAAAGGAGGCACAGAAAAGAGAAGCATTTGAAGCCATTTGTGAAATGTTTCTAAAAAAGTATGGAGAGGATACATTTAACATAACTGATATAAAACCAGTTAAAATTCCTAAAACTTCTATAAACTTCTGTGCAAAAGACAATGAAGGAGTGCCTGTAGCAATTCGATGTATATTTTCCAATGGTGATGAAGAACTAACTGGAAGCAAAGATTTGGCAGATTTTTTTGTTGACGCAATGCTTGTTTGTGGTGTTCCGCCGAAAGCTGCAAGAAACATGATAGTAATATCAAATTGCAGAGCTGTCAATGAATTTACCCTAAAGAATTTTCCAGGAGCAGATCAAACAATATTTGTTCTTAGAGATTCTCTTGAGCTGCTTACAGACAACGAGGAATTTTGGAATGATTTCAAAATAGAACTGCCTTACGAAGAAGATCAAGATTATACCAGAACGCCAATAACTCGCAGGCCGCATCAGATTGTTGCTATTGAGGCAATGCATAGAAGTGAAAAAGGCGGAAAGGTGATAAGCCCGTGTGGTTCTGGAAAAACAGATATAATGATTGAATTTGCCGTTGAAGTTTCTGCGATAAGCACGTTGGAAAAAGATGCTGCCAATTTCTTGGTTCAATTTCCCAGGCTTTCATTAAGCAGCCAGCAAACGCAAAGATTTATTGATGGCTTTGTATCCCACAGAATTGATGCTCAGTATATTACTTTTCATTCTGCTGATATTTCATGGGATGATGATTACTTGTGTAAAATATTAAGAGCAAACGGGATGCCTGATAGAAAGATTATATCCTTCAAAAGAGGGCAAGAGGATGAAGTTGCATATTTAATAAAAAAGTATAAAAAAGATAACATCCCACTTGTTTGCTTCGGGACATATCATTCGTCATGGGCATTAGGAGATATATTTGACTATCTTTTTAGAGATGAAGGACACAATATAGTAATGGGAAGAATTGATAAAGAATCTCGACGTGCTTGTTGCGAACAGAAGGCCAAAAAGAAAAGATTTACGTTTACTGCTACTCCTGTAAACACTATAGGTCCCAAAGGATTCGGGTTTCAAAACAAAAAATATTTTGATGATTTAGTATATGAATACGAGGATAGAAGAGCAGTGAATGACGGCGAAATACTTCCGTTCACGCTTAATGAAATAACTATACCAGAATATGAATGCAGGAAGAATAAGAAAAAGCCTAAGTCTAAAGAAAATGAAAAAGAAGTAGAGCTTGATAGAGATCCGACAGCGATGGCATATGGAATAATAGAGGCTTTCAAGATGCTTAGAGAATATAATATAAAATATTCTTCCAATTCACGCCTGATTGGGCAAAAATTACTTGTTGTCGCTAGCAGTGAACTTGAGAAGGAAGCAATCTTAGCTACTTCTGAATTATTATCATTTATGGGAGAAGGAGTAAGAGTGCTGGCCATTTCTAGTGCTGGTTGCTTTTATGACAACGGAGTAATATATGATGGATATGATTACAGAGATAAATTTGCAGATGCTTTGGATAGTCTTGCTTCCAATGAAGAAGCTATAATAATTAACATTGACATGATTGGAGAGGGAATTGATTGTTCCGGTTTTACAGGAGCAATCGTTTTCGGGTCTCTTAGGAATGAAAAAATAGTGCAGGTTGTAGGGCGGCCAAGGAGATTGTATAAGGGCGATAGGATTAGACTTTATAACAACGAATGGCCTGACATAAGAACCATGTGCAGGGAAAGAGTAATGGTAAAGCCTTTCGTACATATTTTTGTTCCAAAATTCGGCACGGATGACAGCTTGATAAGCAAATTTCAAGAGATTGTGTCCGATTTAGATAGACTGATTGGAACTAAGCCATTTAACTTTGATGATAATACTCACCCGGCGGTAGAAGAAAGAGATGTTGATTCAAATTGTGCTCTAAATGGCGAAAAATATGATATGATTAAACTGCAAACTGATTTGCTTGCAGGTGTAGAAAGATATATCATGGCGCATGGCGAAGTTTGATTATGAGCATAGATTTTAGTAAACTTACTCAATATGATGTCGGTAGGCTATCAAAAGAAGAACTTGATGAAGCAAAACTTCAATTATTGAGAGAAAAGCCTAAATACAGAGAAGAAGTTTTTTCCAGCAATTTTGTTACTGGTCATATTGATGAGAAAAGGTCAAGATTTGCACAAGGCAATCACACGCCATTTTCTGTTGGCGATGACTTATGGGAAATGTTTGATGATATAGATGACGATGCCACAATATATGTATTAAATGGTGAGCTACTTGACAATCCTCATAAACGTGGTATAATTACTAGGTATGATATTAGATTGCATAGCGATAACACCGCAAAGAATGACAAGGCAATTAAAATATACTACAGAGGCGATAGGTCTAAGGTTTTCATACTTCCGAAAGGAATCTACGGAGTAGGCGATATGGCAACCGAGAAAATTAAATCAAAAGGTATTCTCAATCCCCCTTACAATGCGAAAAAGGGTAAAACGTGCAATACAATTACGATATATCCAGATCATATAATAGATGCTTGGAAGAAATTCGATGAAATAAGTGCTTTAATACCCGCTAGATGGTTTCAGTGTGAAACAAAGTTTAATGATAGCGGAGAAGATTTTTGTCAGTGGATGATACACGAATCAGGCTGGAAAAAAGCGATATATTATCCAAACACTGACCTATGCCCAAACGCTCAAGTTGAAGGCGGGTTTGTCGCTGTTTATTTGGTAAAAGGATATAAAGGGCCGGTTCAATTCAAAATCAAAGGAGATGTTGAATTTATAGAAAGAGATTTCAAATCTATAGGGTGTATTTTTCGTTACAAAGAATGGGAAAACATTACCTTAAAGGTTTTGAAAAAGATTAAAGAATTTGAAATGCCTGTTTGTTCTTTGTTATACCGAAGGAATGGGTGCATAGGAACAAGCGACCTAATGATAAAAAATAAGAAATCTTCAAAAAATGACATTGTTTGTCAAGTGAGTGAGAAGTGGCTAAAGAAACATCAAACGAAATGCGGCTGGATAAATAAAAATGATATAGATTTAGATTCTTGCGGTTATGGTTGCTGGAAGGTAATAAAACCATTAGCAGATGGAAAGAGCTGTAATCCTGTTAATGGATTTAGAGTTTGTCCACCCGATCAAGTGGCGACTGGCAGTTATATCAGATTTGATTTTGGTTCCAAAAGCAGTTGTTCAGATTTTATTAGATTTATGGAATTTGATTTGAATAAATTTTTGGCTGGTATCAGGAAGGCTACTCAATCAATCACTTCTGCTTCTTTTGAATACATTCCCCAAATGTGGCGAAAGTTTGCTTCAAGCGAAGAATATAACAAGTTTTTTGACCTATCGGATGCAGACATTGAAGTGATAAGCCAGTTTAATAGGCAATAATATGCAACTTGGATCAGAAACAGATTTTACTGGGTCAAAGGTTTTGCCAAAAGTCAGAGACCTGGCAAAAATTAACAAACATTATAGTGATGTAGAAAATGAGCAGTCAGACATAAGAGAGTTTGGGGAAGTATTCACTCCCGCGGAAGTAGCAAGGGATTTGGCATCTTTGTTTGATGAAGAACCGAAAAATGTTGTTGAAATATTTTATGATACTAGCTGTGGAAACGGCAATCTTCTGATAGAAATTTTAGAAAAGAAAATGAAAGATGGCACTCCCTATGATGAAGCCATTTCTCAAATTCGTGGTTGTGATATTAACGAAAAGAATGTAGTTGCATGCCGAAAAAGATTGCTTTTAGGATATACAAATCCAGAGTGGGTAGCCATTCTAAACCATAACATTATTTGTGCTGATGCTTTAGATCCATACCATGTTGGTTGGAAAGAGACTGGTTATATGTGGGATCAAAATAAGAAATATACCGATTTGTTAGAGGCTGGATTTTTCTTACTGGAAGAAGGCATAGTAGGCACTTGACAGATATAAAATATCTGTTATACTGGTGTCAATGTTAAACGTAATTACCACCGAAAAATCTCCTATCAAACTTTGGGTAAGCAATCCCGAAGAAGGAGCCCTTAAGCAAGCCAGAAACATTGCAAACCTTCCGTTTGTACACAAGTGGGTTTCTTTGATGCCTGACTGCCATCAAGGATACGGTATGCCGGTAGGGGGAGTCCTAGCCGCAGATGGAGTTGTAGTTCCAAACGCTGTTGGAGTGGACATAGGATGCGGAATGGTTGCCGTCAAGACTCCCATTAAAAGCATTCATACGGATGATCTCAAGATAGCGATGGGTAGAGTGCGTGAAGTGGTACCTGTTGGGTTCAATCATCAAACTGTTGACCAAAAATGGGCAGGATTTTCTTGTGCCCCTAATATTCCAATTATTCTAATAGAATTAAAGTCGGCTCAGAAGCAGTTGGGTACACTCGGCGGGGGGAACCACTTTGCGGAATTTCAGGAAGATGAAGAAGGCAACCTGTGGGTTATGCTCCATTCTGGAAGTCGTAATTTTGGATTGAAAGTGGCTAATGTCTATCATAAAGTTGCCCAAGAACTTTGTGAAAAGTGGCATGTTCCGTTGCCTGATAAGGACCTTGCCTTTTTGCCTGCGGATTGTAAAGAAGGAGATGAATACATCAACGCAATGAATTATTGCTTAGAGTTTGCTCAAGCCAATCGTGAAACTATGATGCAGAATATCCTTACAGTTTTAGGGGTAAAACCTGTGTCATCGGTAAATATTCATCATAACTACGCAGCTCTGGAAAACCACTACGGCAAAAATGTGTGGGTCCACCGCAAGGGAGCCACCCGAGTGCGTGCTGGTGAGTTGGGGATTATACCTGGCTCAATGGGAAGCTCCAGCTACATTGTTGAAGGATTGGGCAACCCTGAAAGTTTCCACTCTTGTTCTCATGGCGCTGGCCGCAGAATGGGTCGGAAGGATGCTGAACGGCGTCTTAATCTCGCTGAAGAGCAAAAAAAGATGACTGGCATTGTTCACGGATTAAGGAACATTGAAAACCTGGACGAGGCTCCTGGAGCCTATAAGGATATTGATGAAGTTATGGCTAACCAAAAGGATTTGGTTAAGATTGTGGTTCGCCTTCATCCTATTGGTTCAATCAAAGGCTAAAATGAATACAAATGGGTTTAAGATAGGTGATGTCGTAGAAATTGAGCCGTTTGGAGACTGCCCTACACATCGTTGCCATATTGAGTATTTTAAGGAAACTGGTGGTGCTATTTTCGCTATGGGTGATTGGTTTTCTGATGAACCAAAGCCGCGTGGAAATTGTGTTCAAGACACAGGCTTTGATGTGCGGTATATCCGAATGGCTGAAAATGAAAAATCAAGATCAAATTGAGAAACTCATTCACGATGAATGGGAAAGAGCAAAAGACGGCCAGCATTACATTTGTGATGCATGCGATGGTATTAGATTTATTGGTCATTTGCTTCATCTTATGAGTGGTGGAACCGAAGGTGAAAAAAATGAATGTCTTTCAAATCGCAAACTTGACAAATAGAAAAACTCTGATATACTTTCACTATGAGGAAATTGATCGCCGAAAAACTCAATGAATTTCTTGATGAAAGGTTGTCAAGATTTCCCAAAGTCAGCAAAAAGCAAAAAGATATATGGGTAAAAGCTTTAGAAAGCGAGATTGCCAGTTATCTCGATGATAACGAAATATTTTACACTACAAGACCTGATGATATTATAGAGTATTTAACGGGAAACTAACACAAAATTATGAGTAAATATTGGGGAATTATAGTGGCGAGTCATCCGCATGTTTTTGCGTTGGGTTCGCATGATAACTTTGACAAGGCCGCTGGATTTGCCAAGGACTACGTTGATCGGAAGAACAGAGAAATTCAGGAGGATGCCGTAAAGAACAGTATCGCCGATAATGATCGGCGGTCTGATTATGATTTGCTCTGGGTGTTGGATGAGAATGAGCTGCGATCTTTGATTGGTGAAGTCCACCGCCCCATTGTCATGGCACGGCCTGCTCGTGAAGCAGTTGGTGTCGAAGCCCCTATCCGCAGGGGGGGTGCTGCTGATGTTCACCCCGTCATTCCAGCTCCAGCAGAGGAAGAAGAAGAAAGTGCTGTGGATACAGCCGGTTATGGCGGAGTTTAACATCAAATGAATTTTCTCCCTTGGGCTTTAGCATTAGGTGTGTTTGTAGGAAATTGGCTCGTAGTTCCTTTTTTTATTAAACGCAGACCATATAAGGATGGATTTTTCATAGGCGTCCTTGCAGCTATTTTTAGTTTAATTTTTTATGCGTTTTTTGATTTTGTGTTCTAATGAGATATTTTATCTATAGCACACGGCAGAGCGCCTTTATTAAGTTCATCGGAACTAAATGTATTTTATTTGGTAGTTTTGATGGTGCTCAAGATTTCTTTTGTAAAGAGACTGCTATTCATCACGCAAAATGTCTCGGCGTAAAAAGCTGGGGACTGATCGTTCTTGAAATAAAAAACATAAATGTTTCAACGTAGAGGAAAAGAGCACATCCGTTATATCCATAGCATGGCGGAAAAAGAATGGTGCCATAATAATTTCAAGATACCATTCACCACCTGTCTTAAGTATGCGATGGAGAGACATATTGAATACATTCTTCAATTAGAAGAAAAAATGGAACGTTTTAACAATCCTAATCCTCCAATGGCACCGAGAATAAAAGATTTCGCTAGACCAACTTCAGCATTGAATGAATAAAATGTATAAATATGATGAATTTCATAAACTGGACAGGTTTATGTTCCATATTTTCGACTTCATTGCCGAATTTCTATCCAAAGTTAAAGAAAAGATTGTATATGTTTATTCTTGGATAAGCGGAGTTATTCGTTGTATGAGGGGGTTGCCTCGTTATCCTGACTTGCCTGTTTGGGTAGGTAAGGAAAAAGCATACATGAAGATTTACGAACATGATTAAGAAAGCAAAAGAAACGTTAAGACATCGCATTCATCGGGCCCTGATGGTCTGGGCTCGCACGATTGATCATCGTGTTGGACACAACAACAGCGACAAACCTGAAATCCCAGTGTTGACAATAAGTGAAGCATATATCTCAATGGTCCTTAGATCATCTTTCATTTTAATGAACATAGCATTTTTCGTAATCTTTGTATTTAACACAATTCATCAATGGTAATATGAGCATGTCCGATCAGGAAATTCACAACCGAATCCTTGAAGCTATAAACAATCTAAATGCATCAATGTTAGACATTTTGGAACGTGATGTAAATGTAACATTTAACGTATTTGAAATGGAGTCCGAGTTTATAAAAACAGCAGGTTTACCTGATGAAGCAATTCAATACGATGTTCAATGTGGCCGCGGATTAGTGAGAATAAATGTTGAATGGACATTACACCATTTATGGCAAGAAGGGGCGATTAAGAAGGTTGGTCCTAACACTTATCAATCTCTTAAAGGTGACAAAGCACCATACAAAAGCACTATAGTATCTTCTGGAATCAAACGATACACCAAAGCGAGGGGAGAAGTCGCTGCCTCTGTAAAAATACTGAAAAGTATCAATATGGCAGAGGATAAAATCTTTGAGAGTTTAAGGGGTGCCAAGGCTTTTCAAGACATTCCTTCCATTGTCATTTATCAAGCCATAAAGATGGCAAATCAATCACTATCTACTACTTGACAAATAAATAAAACCTGATACAATATTTTTATGACTACTACTATTAAGGCTTATACTCTTATAGAAATCCTGATTGTTATAGGTATTATCGCTTTGTTGGCGTCAATGGCTATTCCTAACCTGATGAAAAGTCGAAATACTTCTAATACTCAGGTGTGCATCAGTAATCTAATCAATATTAACAATGCTATCCAGCAATGGGCTTTGGAAACTCGCCCTTCTGAAAATGCCCCTATTACTTTCACCGATATTAGGCCATATCTAAGCGGTAGAATTGTTTGTCCTTCTGGTGGAAAGACATTTGGGGATAGTTATTCCATTACTACTATAAACGATAAACCCACTTGTAAGAGATCGCCAAGCACTCATAGAATGCCCGAGGATAATACTCAATGAAGCAAGTGTTCCTAATGTTGATTACAACTATCATTGTCAGTTTGGTTATAGCTTTGTTTGCCAGAAGGGCCAGACCAGCAACACCATTGATGGATAATGCTCGCCACACATTCCACAAGATTGCCATTTTGTTTTTGATATACGTTTGTCTTTTTGGATGAAATTATGAACCGAACACAAAAAGCATACGGCATCGCCAAACGGATGAAAAATTCAATGTTCGTTAATCCATTTATGATTAGCAGTGTAGTTATAGCTCACTGGATAGATGAATTGGTGAAAAATCGTATTCTTGAAGCTCCTACTGCTTTGTCTGAATATGGTGAGAACATATACGCTCTTTGTTCAGAGTTTGATTGGCAAGTTGAAGATGATGAAATACGAAAATACTGTGAAGTAAACATGTCAGACAACACAGAAGAAGAAAAGGAAATATTTTTCACAATCATTAAAGTAACAATAATGGAACAAGGTATCAAGATATGAACCAAGATCAAATAGATCAAATGAAAAGAATTTCGGAAAACATTACTGAGTGCTGGACCCGAATCAAAGCCAAAGCAAGATCCGAGGGCCACATAACAAATATTGAGAAGTATGCTCCTTGTATCACTGGAGCCCTTAATAACATGGAAAACTTTCTGATAGATATTCAACATCTTGAGGAAACGGATAGAACCGCAATAAAGTGTGGTTGACGGTTGACAATATAAAAATTCGTGGTATAGTGTTAAAACAAAGACAAATAAAATATGTGTTTAGCAATATTCAAACCAGCGGGTAAACGTGTCGCAAAAGATAGCCTTCGGGCGGGATTTTACGGCAACTGTTCGGGAAGCGGATTCGCCTATCACGAAGATGGAAAGCTTACAGTGGTAAAAGGCTTATTTACATTCAACGAGTTTTACGAACAATATCATGCGGCTGAATTGAAACATGATATGTTGGTTCACTTTCGAGCTGCCACCCACGGCCCTCTCAATGCTGCAAACTGTCATCCATTTGCTATGTGTAATGGATCGTTCGCAATGATCCATAATGGCATCTTTCAGGTTGATATGAGAAATCGGACGTTGTCTGACACCGGCAACTTCTGTGAACAAATCCTTGAGCCAGCAATCCTCGATGGTTCTTATAAGGATAAGGAAAAGATTTATGCACACCCTCTGTGGGGATGGGGAGTGGTAGTCCTCATGGGTGCCACCGGCGAAGTAATCTTCTACAATGAAAAGATGGGCTCGTGGGATGAGGGCGTTTGGTATTCCAATCAAGGTTACAAGTGGGGCAGGTTCAGCCGTGCGATACATGAATTTTTATCTAAAAAAGATGCTGAAGTCCGACCTCAGGAACGGGCTGCTTACATTCCTTATTGGGAAGGCGACTAATATGAAATTCAAAGCATCAATTATAATAAAGTATGAGATAGATGCCGCTGATATGTCACATGCTGAGGCAATAGCGGCTCAATGGCAAGAGGATATGGCTGGCAGTAATGACGGTAGCGAAATTATTGCCAATGCCGACTTAACGGTTGTGCCATTGGAAAAATAGATGAAAGTCCCTTACACCAAAATCGTAGCGGTTTCATCTGATGAAGGAGGCGTTGACATCAAGTTTCGCCCGAAAGGAAGCGATCTTGGAGATATTCCTATGACGGTTCACATTTGCCCGCATGATAATTACATCCACCTTTCTTTATCTGGTCTTGGTGATAAGCAGATAAAGGTAGATAATTCACAATTTGGGGCCAATGTCGCTAATATAGCATTTGGAGAAGCATAAAATGAAAGCCACGGTATTTTTCAATCCGGAGAATTTAAAAGAGTTTCTGGCCGAACGGATGGATATTTTATATTTGTCATACACACGTAATGACAAATATTATGGTATAATAGAACTTGATATTGACAGCACTTGGAAATTTGAAGTTGTTTTTTTGGCCGAAATTATCGAAGTCCGTAAAAAAGAAGGCAGATAGAAGTGGCAGTATGAACCACTACGATTATTCAACATCTACATCTGTTGGTTATCAAACAGAGAATGCAGCAATCTTTATCTTTCTCATATTTGCTTTTATTGTTTTAATTCCCTACCTTTGGTGCCTATTGACTGATTGGATTGGCCGAAGATTTTATGATTGTACATTTTTACAAAACCATTTGCATTCCCCTGAGGCTACCCCTGAAAGTAAAACGTGGAAACCTTATTTAGAGAAACACGTTAAGAGATATAAGCATTATCACGGGCATTGAAATTGACAAATTGGAAATGTCTGATATTATGGAACTGTGAAAGTCCAATAATGAAAAAGATTTTTTTTGCTATTAGATGCTTGTTCAGTCGCCATGAATTTCCAATCGAAAAGATGGAATTTGTAGATAAATTGACAAAAGTTGGTGGAATTAATAAACTAACGGCACTTGGCGGAGTTAAATGTGAGTGTAAAAAGTGCCACAGGACCTTCCGGGCTGCGTATGGTTTTGCCCTACCAGGCCGATTGATATAACGTCAATGAAAACTTTTTTCAAGAAACGACGGATGCACAAGTATGAGTGGATTAGGTATGTCGCATTACATACTGGGTATGTTATAGCCATACTAATTGACCCTAAGCACGTGCGAATTTACGAAGTGAAAAGAGGCCAACGACTTAAACCTATTAGGGGTGCCGTATATCCTCTTGGTCCTAAACCGCATTTGGTTGCGTTTACTTTACCCTGGAATCCCGTTGGACAACACGATGGTTGGCTCCAGCCATCAAAATCCTCACCATGCGTATGAAACCAGGCGATAAAGTTGTCTATAATGGCATCCGTGATTTCTGGTGTATTGCTTCTGTCAACAACGCCAGAAATTATCTGGTTGTTGGTCACAACTATACTTTAAAAGAGATTAAAATAGCATACCACCGTACTCTAATAAAGCTTCAAGAAACTGGTAATGCAAACTTTGTTGCTGATTGGTTCTCAAAAGTTATATGAAACTTCCATCAACTTTCAATGGTGAAAGTCAGTGTTTCTACAATCATCACAATGGCTATCACTACTTTGTTAGTCCGTTTCAAGGCCAGTGGGATGTGATTGAGTCGCCTTCAACACCAGATAGGTGGAATATGGATAATATTAGTTTGGCAGTAGTAAAGGATTTGAGAGCGGCAAACTTTATTGTTTATACTTTTTCACAGGTTAAAGAACCGAAGGAAGAAAGATACAGAAAAATAGAGCCTAACTTTGCCGCCATTTGTCAAGAGACCCTGAAAGGCGTTCAGAAAATTTTGAGAAAGAGAAAACCATGATCAAAAATTACGCCATTGACTATTATGGTTTATCAGAGGACAAGAAACGTGATACTGTCCGTTGGCGTGCTATGGAACCAATGGTTGCCCAAATGGTTAAGTTTTTGGAAATGGTTGTGGCAAATGAGTTGAAGGAAAAAATATTTACGGGAACTGACTACAACGATCCTAAAATCATTCATCTACTTGGCTTGAAAGGTTGACAGATATAAAATTTGTGGTAAAATTGATTAACAAAAGAAAAAATCTATGGGACTTTTTGGAAAAATACTCGGAACAGCGTTGGATGTTGTAACGGCTCCTATCGCCGTCGTACAGGATGTGATACCTGGTGCAGGTGGATATATTGACGGCAACCGAAGCAAGACAGGAAAGAAAATTGAGGAAGTTGCTGATGATCTCAAAAAAGTGCGTAAGGACATTGAAGATCTCTAATTCCAAACTCAAATGAAAACAACCGCCCAAGAACTTCTGGCTGCCATCAAGGAACACATTGCGGTTCAGAAAGAAGAAACAAGGATGATAAAAGGGTATCCAGCCGGCGGGTGTAATTCTGAGGATGCGTGGGAGGAATTTGGTGATAGGGAAGAAAAATCTGATAAAAACCTTCTCCGGTTAGCAAAGTGTAAGATTTAATATGAAGAACCACAAAAAGAAACCAGCACAGAAGATCAATGCCAAACTCATACGAAAGGTGAATAAAGCGTTAAAGGGTGCTGAGAAGTTGATGACTGATTTGAGGCGTATGTGAAAATTATGCCTATTGACATTAAATTCGCTCTCCAAAAGTTAAAGGAGATAAACGATAATAAGCCTGCCTGGGGAATTACTGGTGAAGCCGGTTATATTTCCGGCAAGGCAATGGCACGTCTTCAAGAGGAATATGATAAAATTCATAAACAAGATGTTGATGAATTAAACGGTATTATCAAGGCTTTATCGCGGGTTCCGCCAAAGACTTTCTTTAGTTGAAAGAGTATGAAAGCTGTCAAGTTAGTCAAAAACTGGAAATATACAGCTTGGTATAGCAGAACTAAAATCACTTGGAAAAAGGGAATGATTATCAAATTAGGAAAGGGCACTCACATTATTAAGGGCGAAGGTCTATACATTCCGAATTTCTATTCTTATGGTCAAGCCGAACTTATACCGAAAAAATACTACAAAGAATTATGATTTCTGATTAATGAAATACCCAGACATAAATCAATACCTTCGTTTCTGCTCTAAGACAGATTTGTTGAAAGAAGTGGTTAGAAGGATACTGGCTCTATTGACAGGATAGAAAAACTTGGTATAATGGAGATATGAAAACCGACTTTGCCAGTGTCAAGATTGGAAGTAAATACAAGGTGCTGCCTACCGACCATACAACTCGCTGGGCGAAACGTTTTGTTGGAAAAATTGGAGTGTGCGAAATGTCAAGGTCTTTTACTGGAGCAGTTCTCGTCTTTAATACTCATAAAGAGGTAATTCCCTTTGATGCTTTACAACCAGCATGAAATTGAAATTTGAAAAACCGGACCCTCGCACAAAGAATGTTTATCTCATGGCAGGCGATGTCCTTGAGAAGGCAATCCGTTCTGCCCTAAAAGAATTGGCTTTATGTGAGAAAAACATGAATGATGCCATTCAGGCTGTTTTCTCAGCATTTTATAATGGAATGGGAAAGGGATATAGAGGGTTGCCTTACGATGACGGAAAAGCAGAGTGTGGAAAATACATGGCTACGGCCAATCCCGAGACTTGTGAATTTAATCTTTACATGAAGATTTTGTGAAAATAGGAAAGGGCAAATTATACTGGGAAGGACCTGAACAGCATTGGGTTCCTGGAGTAATATGGTGGCCTGGACTTGATGAAAAAGGCAATACCCTAAAATCAGTAAGGGTGCTTAGATTGCCTCGGTGGTTATTAAAAAACTTCTTTTGTTTAATAGGGTTTCATACCTGGACATACGAAGGGCCAGAACGTAGTTGCCCTTGTGGTAAGCTTCAGCATATGTCAGGTTATAATTATATAAATGGTCAAATGCCGATGCAATATAGGAAAATATGTTCAAGTGGTTGGTAAAAAGATTTAACGATTACTTCGCAAGGCTGGAACGTGAACAGGCAGCAGAAGAAGCGAAATGGAATCATATGTTTCAACGTCTGTGGGAAAGCAGACAAAGGGAACGTGATGAATGGATTGCCTCGGAAAAAGAACTTAAAAGGGTAAGGGAAAGGTAAGGGAAAGAAAATGTAAGAGTAAAGGTTAATATGCGTATTATTCTCATATTGGTTATGGCAGCACTGATCAAATTCTTTGGATCGACGCCAAGGTGGATGATCATTTCATTTTGGAAAACTTATAGATAATATGTCCAATCAATTAGCATTCGAGCAGTTGAGTAGGTATAACGAGCAAAAGGCTGTTGCTTTAGAAAAAGCCATGAGAACCATACAAAAATCTAAGGCAGAGATTAACCGCCTTCGGAAGGCGTCTGATGATGTATTTGCTAATATTGTATTTGTTAGATCACAACTGGGAAAAGCCAATAATGAGATCAACCGCCTTAAAGGTGTGGTTAAGAGGCTTCAATGGAAACTTGAGCAGAGGGACAGAAATGATGATCCAGAATGGAAACCTGGCGATGTTCCATTTCGGAAATACGTACGTTATGAACGTGATTGATTTATGAAAAGAGAATCATTATCTATTCGCCTTCGCAAAGCCTGTTATTACGGAGATTGTTCACTAAAAGATTTATTGAATGAAGCCGCCTCCGCAATTGAAACACCTAAACAAAAAATATCAATTCCAATTTGGCACAGACTTTCGGTTGACGATAACTCCGGCGGTTCAACGGAGAAAGTCCGCTGTAAGTAAGAGGAAGCGTGGCCGGAAGCCAACGGTATAATCCTCTGACACATAGAGGTAAATCCGTAAGGGTATCCCTACTGCTATACAGGTAAACGCCTTTGAGCGTGAGTTAATGCTTTAACAGCATCCCCTGTATAGAAGTGGGGATACCTACCAATTTTATCAAAACCAAAAATATTATTCTGGTAAGTAAAAATGGAAAAAGGATAAAAGAAGCAGAGAAACTTTTATATCCCTTAATTTCTAAATATGGCATTGATACGGTATTGAATGGATTGCGTAAGATTTTAACGGAGCAAAAATAACATATATGGAATGGTTAGTTATATTCTTTTTGGTAGTTGCCGTATGGTTCATTTTGGGTGCCGTCTATTATTGTGTTGGCATTACGCCTCCAACGCCAATTCTTTGGATAATAGTATTTCCTTTTTGGATATGGCGAAAGGTTAAGAGAAAGATTTATGGATACTACACCCGATTGGATTGATAGAAAGAATGAGGTTAGCAAGGATGCTTTTCTTCATTTTAGAATGAGAGATTTGGAAATGGCACACAATACCATTAAAAGGTTAAAGGCAAAGGTTAAAGATTTACAAAGACGAAACAAAAATCTTCTTAAAATGATTTATGAAATCGGAAATTAAATCAAAATTACTATCTTATGTAAGGCGGCTAAAGAGTAGTAAAACAGAAACTATCCAAAGAATAACTTCTGCTATATCAGGAGATATAAATGTATATTTATTGAAACCACCTATAAAAAGGTATAACGAATGGTTATTGGTTCACGAAGCAAATATAAAATGCCCTCTCTGTGGTAAAAATAAAGCAGAGTTATTTGGTCCGGCTCATTATTGGCACTCAACCGAAATGATATGTTTTAACTGCGGTTTATCTACCCAAAATTGGCGACCAGGTAAATTACTTATTTCAGAAATTAAAGAGCAGTGGAAAGAAATAAACAATCTTACATTGAAACAGATAATTCAATTTGGTTATTGGAGCCATAAAGATAAATAAATATTATGAAAAGAAAACCCTTTGAATATTACAAAACTGCCGCATATCCCGCATGGGGTGCTCAATGGGTAGTTCATAGTACGATAGATTATGATAATCCGCAAATAAGATACTTTCGGGCAGTGGTAGAAACAAGAAAAGTGGCACGGGATCTAATAAGAATGTTAAAGGGTAAATACCCCCCTGGTAAGTGGGAGGGTACCAGTCCCGCGTAAAATAGAAAGATACTATGAAGGCAAAATATAGAAAAGTAAAAGAGGGGGCTATACTAACATGTCCTTATTGTGGTGGAAAAATGCTTTGTGAAAATAAATATATTTCTTTCACCAAATCTGGCATAACTATAATGGGAAATTATCCCTTAAATCTTTATCTAAATCATTGTGGGCATCTTTTCTTTATTTCTGACGATAAAGTAACAACAGTAAAATAGATAGAAAAAATAAAAATAATCATTTGTAAATTAAAACAACTGGTTTGAAAAAATTAACCTTGTACTTATGCGTAGCTTCCGAGCAACGTCAGTGGCGCAGGAAGCGAGCAAAGGGAAAACCAGTAAATAAATATAGTACTAATATATCTATAAGAAATTGCGGTGATGGGTTGATGGTCCGAAAAAAACGAAAGCGGTTAGCTTTAAGCATTTTAATAATCTTCAATTTTTGTTCCTAAATCGCAGCAGAAATTAGGAAATTTTTCATAAACAGGTAAACCGCTGAAAATAGTGATTTTAGCCCTGGTCATACCATTAGTAGGGGGTATGAAATCGCTTATACCATTAGTGGTATATAGGGGAAGTTTGTTGTATAGGCGGGTGGGGAGCATATCTGTATTGTTTATGGAAGGCAATACAACCCCGGTAGGCAATGCCGTCAGGTCCTCTACCCTGGTCGTATTGCCGACTGTCTGGCCTATTATCGTTGGCCGCCCACGTCTTTATGTTTTCTTTACTGATTTAATAATACCAAATATTTCTATTTTGTCAACCCCAGTTAAAAATACTCTCAGGTTGACAAATCCAATAGCATCGTGTATATTGGACAATGGGAGAGAGTTTAAGAAAGTTACTGGCTTTTGCCACGTTCATTTGCCTTTGTGTCGTAACGTATTTTCTTTTCACTAATTCGTATATGACCGAAGGCGTTACCACCCCTTTAATGTCTGTGGCAGATAGTAAAGCAGCAGGTGATGTAGCTTTATGGTTAGGTTTTGTTGACATCGCATTGTTTATTTTATTGTTGTTTCTCAGCCCACTTTTTAGAATCATAACAATACTAGGTATAGTAGTTTGTGGAGCAACGGCTTTACTACGTAAGATTAGTAAGATGGTTGACAGATAAGAAAAAACTGATATACTCTTTTCAATGGAAACGAAGATTGGTTATTGTAAAATTATCGGTTATAGTGAAGCAATTCGCCTTATATGTAAAGCCGAGTGGCTTCCTGTAGGGCAAGCGTCTGATGGCACTAAAGCATTTTGGAATACTAAAACAGGTCAACTTCTCACTATAACTAATGGCGGCAGCTCATGTGAAATTCGCACAGCACCAAAAAGTGAGTAAACGATTCTTTTGGTAGAATGATAGAAAAAAATACATTGCAGAAACTGATCGGAGATATACTGGTCCTATGCGATAAAGCGAATGCTGCCAAGTATGGTTCTGATAGTTATAAGGCGTCAAATAAGGCTCTGTGGAATGCGATTTTTGCCTTGGATAAAGGAGCTCACACTGGCCTTCATTCGGTTGCTCCAGGCCGCTATGTTCAATTTCCGCATCAAGGTGGATACGCTCGGTATATTGTAACAAAGGTTGGCAAAGTAAATTGCAAAGTGACACGATTGCCTTGGGCAGATGGTTACAAGTTTCATCTTGAAAGCGATAAGGGCGAAATCGAAACGAAAACAATCGAAAGTGCTTTGGCTCAGGAAGACATAGTGAGTAAACTATTTAATGCTGATGCTGGTGAACGTGCCAATGCTTTGTTGGTTCCATATAGAGAAATGCCTGGTCACGCTTTTTTTCCTCCTGTTGTTGAGATTGAAGTATAAAAATATGATTGCAATTAAAAACCTTCTTACTGAGGCTTCCTCATGTATCTCTGCCGGTATTGGCTGGACAAAAGAAGCTAAAATGATTTTAACTAGCACCGCTGATGCCTTGGAAAGAATGGCTAAAGAGAATAGTAAAAGCGGTTGGTCCACAAATAACAATAAAGAAATGCTAGAAAAGGCCAATCGCATCCGGAAGTTTTTAGCTGGAGATAGAACATCAGGCCAACTTTTTGGAAGCGGTTAGGGGCGATGAATGACTGCGAAAGCAGTGCGGATCTTAAGTGGTCCCTTTGAACGTCTAAACCGCTTTCTTTTCCTTCCAATCCTCACCAATAGTAGCAAGCAATACTCACCTTGATATTTAGTATCGGATTCAAGCCTTGCTCTATCATCTTAGCAATGGCTTCAGACAATGTTATATCGTAGAAGTAATGTCCGTGCGAAATGTCGCCGTTCTCTACAAAAGAAATTGCTTTAAAAACTACGTTTTTCATAGCAGTATAACTTCAATGATTTTTAGATTGATGATGACAAGAATGATGTCAGCAATTATTACGAGAACCGTTCCGGCCTTTACAAAACCGATTGCGACTTTCGTTAGAGTTTCATCCTTCATAGAGCATCTTCGTCTTTCTCTATAGCAACCACTGGCAGTCCCGCCTTAACCCTGACAGGCTTGGACTTCTTCTCAATTTTAACCACCGGTGGCAATTTAGGAGCGGGTGCTTCCGTTTCTTCTGTAAAATCAAAATCCACTTTAGCATCGGTATATTTGGATAAAATAATGTTGTAAGCGTTTTCAAGAATGGTTGCTTCACTACGGCCTCGCCCGTGGCCTTTAACATTTTCATGCGGCAGACACTTTGGGGCCGGTGTATTACAAGTAAGGAAACCGCCAAAGGCCTTATCTCCTTTATGGAGAGAACCATCACCCCATTCAATAGTCAAAGGTAAATGGCAAACTGGACAAAGGTAATCACTTTGATTTTTCATTGATTTCATATTACTATACATTTCCAATATGTCAAATGGATCACCATCTGGATAGAATATGTTTCTGGTATGAAATTAAATGGTAGTTGACATATAAAAAATCTCTGATATAATTTGAGTATCGTAAGACACAACAAATGAATACAAAATTATGGAAATACTGAATGCCCTAGGCACCGCGGCGCCGATTGTTGCCCCGGAGGGAAAGTCCGCCCCTAAAGCGGCAAAACGCAATAATGTTCCTGCTATCTTGGCCCGCAAATCCCTCGCCGGCAAGTGGCAGAAACCCGGAGCTCCGCCGAAGACTGTCCTTGGCTTGACTGTCAACCGCAAACGCGGGGCCTTCACCAAGGCGGACATCTACGCCTTCAACGGCGAAACCATCAGCATGCTGACTATCACGAAGCGCATCAAGGCCTTGAAGAAGGCCGGCGAGCTCGTGAAGATGGCTGAGAAGGCCAAGCACGAAGGTCCTGGCAAGCCCCAGGATTTGTATAACTTCGACCTGAGCAAAGGGGTTCCGAAGAAACAGCGGAAGACTCGGAAGGATAAGGGCACCAGCGTCCCGGATCTGCCCGTTGTCATTCCTGAACCTGCGGCTCCCGTAGCTCCGGCCCCCGTTGTCGAAGCTCCGGCGCCTGCTCCGGTTGAGCCTGCCGTCTAAGTCACGACTCCGGACCTAAAGCCCTGCTGCCTGTAATGGGCAGCGGGGATTTTCCGTGTCCCTCTATTGACAAAATAGAAATCTTTGGTATAATAAGATATGATTAAGAAAAATACTGTGGTTATCAATGGTCATTCTCTAGAAAGAATTGACCATCCTAAACATGCGGATTTTGATTTCAATAAAGGATTTAACTGGCAGACATACCATAACAGCAAGATCGTGGTGTTTTCTTCTTTGAAAAAAGCGAAAGAATGGGCAAAGGGAAACTAAAATGCTTGAGATTACAATTTAATATGTTCACCCTGCTTGGAATCATATTCCAAAAAGCATCTGGCAGAGTTTGCTGCTGGATTTTTTACGTTCAATGATGACATAGTGGGTACTTGACAGCCAGAAAATAACTGATATAATCTGAATATGGTTAAAAACATAGACATACGAAACGGGTGGGTTTTATTGTTCAGTAAGCGGGATGAAAAATCTTGGTTCCCATTATATGATATGGAACCTATGGATTTCATTTTAAAGCGATTCAAGGAATTGGGAATTGCTGTATTCATTCTTTCAAAGGGCAGTTGTAAATATTTTGTTTTTCCATCTGAAAAAGATGCGACAAAAGCAATTCAATATTACGAAGGAATGTATAAAGGATGGTCCAAGGAAATGAAGCAATCCTCTGGAATGATTGATTTGGAATGGCAAATTGGGCCCGCTCATAATTATTTAAGCAAAGATTATTACAAAAAAGGTCCTAATAAATACTTCAATGAAGATAAAGAGAGAAAAGACACAGCAACTGGCGATGAATGGAAAGATCAGGTTGATGGGTCCGATGGAAATGAATGGAAAAATGGGTAGCACTTGACAGATTAGAAATAACTGATATAATAATATTATGAACTTAGGACAAATTAAAGAAGCATTGGCAAAGTTTAATCAGGACATGGATTCTGCTGAAGTGTTTTTCTTGTATGCTGCCAATGGGCAGAGGCATGTGGACATGACTTGTGGCGTTGGAATTATTCCAATAGATGATACCGCTCATATTGCCATTGTTGGATTGACGGAGATGGAAAGGGTCAAACAAGCAACTGGAGAATTGCCAAAGGCGGGCGATAAAATGTCTGCGGGTGAGCCGCCATGCATTGAAGGGGATGAGTGGAAAAATAATGGCGGTTAACATGAAAAAGATAACTGTCAAATGGCTGATAGAGCGTCGAGCTTGCGCCGGACAAATCAAGCATTTTCAAGAATTATTTGGAGATGAAGCGGAGATTACCATAGACAATCTCACAAAGGCTGTATTCATCGGACTAAATCTCAACTGGTTAGCCAGAGAATTGGGAATAAAAAAATTTCAGTATCAAGCACAAGACCAAAAAGCTGTGTTAGACTTTTGGAAGCGATTCAATAAATTTTAAAGCACTTGACAGGATAGAAATCTGTGGTATGGTCCCCTATAATGAAAAATAGGGAGATGTTAGACAAGTGGCCCATGAAATTCCTGGTCTGGAACTTAAATGAGGACACTAATGTATTCTGGACCGATTTAACCACTCTGGAAGATAATGGCGAAGGAGTGCTTATGGACCCGTGGGGGCAACGAATAACCCTTAGAGGAGCAAAGCGAAAATTAAATGGTGGCGGCGACGCTATAGAGTTTCATATTACCAGCGAATTTCAGGGATACCCTATCGAACTTGTCATATTAAATGAATAATAACAAAGATTCTGATTTTGTCAAGGGTTGACAATTCCAGTATTTCTGTTATTCTTATTTTAACATGATTCAACAATTCGATACATCATTGCTGTTAGAACCCCAGAAGGATCACGCCATTAAACTTGCCGATTCCATTTTCTACAATGGTGTTGCCTGGGATGGTAGTGAAACTGGGACAGGAAAGAGTTACGTTGGCGCGGCAATTGCCCGTAACTTTGATGGACCAATCGTTGTTGTCGGCCCGAAGCAAATTCTTCGTAAATGGCGGGAGATCCTGCATAGCTTCGGTAAAGATGCCGTTGTCTATATCAATTTTGAGAAATTGTGCAGAGGCGGAACGCCTTGGTTAAAATATCGTAAAGTAGCGAAAAAACCTGCCGATAAGGTTATGGCGGAAACTTCCACAAAGAAATTTCGGCGTTTTCATCCTGATGAGAAAGCGGCCAAGTATTTCAATGCCGTTCTATATTTCCCTGCTGGTGCTTTGGTGATTGTGGATGAATCTCATCGTTGTAAAGGAATTAATAGCTTGCAGGCTGGATTTTTGATGAGCTTGAAACGTCAAGGCTACAAAGTTTTGATGCTTAGTGCAACTCAGGCATGTTCGCCTCTCGACATGAGAGCCTTTGGTTACGTTGTCAACCTTATTCCTACCCCTGAAATGAAGGAATATAAGAGGTTCTGCTTAGACAGCGGAGCAGAGGAAACCGGTCACTATGGAGCCATGACGTTTAATGATGGCGACGATAAAGCACGCCGAAAGATGGCTTCGGTTCATCACCACCTGTTTGACTTCAGCAAAATTGGTTCTCGGCTCACTCGGGATGAAATGGGTGACCTGTTTCCCGAGAATGAAGTGATAGCAGAAGCTTACGACATGGGTGAGAATAGTGTTCGCATCCAGCATGCTTTTGAGACAATGGAGATGGAGATCGCACGATTTGAGAAGTCAACATCAAATTACCAAGCTCACATTTTCGCTGAGATTATGAAAATGAGGCGTCGGGTAGAGCTACTGAAAATTCCTACTTTAGTCGAAATGGCGGAAGATCTGGTAGATGAAGGCAAAAGCGTCATTGTCTTTGTAAATTTTACCGAAACCATTGAAACCATTAAAGAACGGCTTGAGCTCTCTCGCCGTTTTCGAGACAACAATCTCATCGGCCTTATTTATGGGGGGCGGACGCAGAGGCAGAGAGATTTTGATATTGACGAGCTTCAAGCGGATAGACGCCGAGTGATGTTGGTCAATCTACTTTGTGCTGAAAGCATCGGGCTGCACGATATTACGGGACGTTATCCCCGTGCTACTCTGGTCAATCCTTCATTCAGTGCGATTAAGGTCCT
>OCZT010001662.1_pt1 | contig 23005 bp, 20 predicted proteins | sample 1539031 | NCBI WGS metagenome assembly OCZT01 (sample SAMEA3539308, study PRJEB22396) | soil metagenome | biome: tundra; feature: field; material: soil | place: USA | collected 2010-05 | depth 0.15 m | reverse complement strand
TTCCGCGCAAACCGGCCGTTCCGGGCCGCATCATGCCCGGCTGGATCAGGCAAGGTATAAATCCCGCATCACCATACCCAGCAGCCGCCGCATCACCAGAAAGACCCCGGTGGATCCGGGTTCCGCAGTAGATCCGGCATGTCCCAGTGCCACATGCCAAATGTGAACGGACCGGACCCGCCCGCCGACTGACCATCGAAGCGACGATCCAGCTCTGAGGGTAATGGCCGCTCCCGCCACCGTACGGGGAGCGGCCCACCCCGGCAAACCAGCCCCTATCGCCACCGCGCCGGTTAACCTCATCCCGGCCACCACCCACTAACCCCGGCCACCCCGGCAGGGGAACGCGGTCCGCCGCGCTGGCGCGCGTCGGACCGCCCGGACCTAAGGGCGGCCGGGAGATCGCAGCTATCGGGAGCCGGAAGGAACTGGGCCAAGGGCACGTTTCGCGCGTCACATGTGATGCCCCATGATCTTCAGTGGATCTATTCGCCTGCCGGGAGGATGCGGGCAGGCCGGGTATGCCAGCATGGACCGCATGCCTCCCGTTCCCGAAAATGGCGTTCTGCCGGCAGATCCGCCCAGGGTCAACGACTATGACATCCTCGCTGAGGCGTACACGGCCGAGAACGAGGCCAGCCTCATAAATGCCTATTACGCGCGGCCCGCGATCCTGGCCCTGGCCGGGGACGCGGCCGGCCGGCGGATCCTCGACGCCGGCTGCGGCTCCGGCCCGCTGTTCGCGGCGCTGCGCGACCGGGGCGCCATCGTGACCGGCTTCGACTCCAGCACCGGGATGCTGGAGCAGGCCCGGCAGCGGCTCGGTGACGGCGCGGACCTGCAGGTGGCCGCCCTGGGCAGCCCGCTGCCGTTCCCCGACGGCGCGTTCGACGATGTCATCGCGGCCCTGGTGCTGCATTACCTGGAGGACTGGGGGCCGGCGCTGGCCGAGCTGCGGCGCGTGCTGAAGCCCGGCGGCCGGCTAATCGCATCCGTCGACCATCCCTTTGCCATCCACGGAATCCAGCGCCAGGCCGGGCGCAAGACCGACTATTTCGCCACCTACAACTGGACCGAGGACTGGATCATGGGCGGCCAGACCGTCCCGATGAGCTTCTGGAACCGGCCGCTGCACGCGATGACCGACGCCTTCACCGCAGCCGGCTTCCGGATCTCCGTCATCAGCGAACCGCACCCGGTGCCGGAAGCCCGCGAGCTGTTCCCCGGCGAGCTCGCGGCCATGCCGAGCTTCCTGTGCTTCCTGTTCTTCGTCCTGCACGCCGGCTAACCGCCGCGTTCTTTGCCAAACAGGATTTGGCGGCGACGCGCTTCCCCGTGCACCGGATCCACCGCCAGGCCCGGATCCACCACGCAGATCCCGGTCATGGCGCCGGGAACGAGGCCGACGGTAAGGCAGCCGGGACGGACGCGGCCAGCGGGACGCCAGGGAGCGCCACACGCAGCATCAACACCGGCGCCATCATCTCAGCCGCTACCACCACGGCCCGGCGCTCGCCGCCTGATACCCGGCTCCCTCCACAGGAGCCGTACCCATGGTCCACCGGGCCGGCGGGCTCGGGCTAGGCGCGGGTGAGGGTGCTGGCTTCGACGGCCAGCCGGAGGAAGCCCCTGGCCGGCTGAACGTCTCGCCCATGGCACGACCTGCGATCTGAGCGTTTGCAGACTTGCGAGCTGCCGCTATGCACCCGGAACCGCAGACAAATCAGCCGGGCGGCTAGGAGGTCTCGGCGTCCAGGGTTTCGGCGTCCACTGTTTCGGCGTTCACTGGGGCGAAGGCCGCGGATTCGATGCCGGCGGCGCGGAGGCGGGCGACGTTTCGGTCGTCCAGGGCGGAATAGGCGCGGATCTCGTCGGGATAAAGCTCGCGTTCTCCGGTGGCCGGCAGGCCCCGGGCGAGCGCGGCCGGGTCGACGGCGGCGCGGTAGACGAACGTCGCGTTGCCCTCCAGGACCGGGCACCACCGCCCCAGCCGAACCCGGAGCGACACCGCCGCCATCCCGCCGGCGTTGCGGATGATGACGCGGCGTTCGGGGTCGATCCGGCCCGGGAGCGAGTAGACCGCCCGGGAGGCGGCCATGCCGGAGCCGCACGAGGCCGTCAGCCCGGCACCGCGCTCGAACGTGCGGACGAAGACCTCGGTGGAGCCCAGCGGGAGCAGGACCGACAGGTTAGCTCCGACCGGGAACACATCCCGGCGGGCGGCGATCCGCTCCCCCATCGCGATCAGGCCGGACTCGGCGTAGGAGTCGATGAGGGCGACCAGGTGGGGGTTCGGGATGGTCACGGCGGTGAATTCCAGCGCCGGGTCGAGCTCGGGCAGCCGGGCTCGGATCAGCGGGCTCCGGCCGGCCACCACGGGTACCTGCGGGTTGAAGTCGACCGCCGGGTGCTCGAGGCTGATCTGACGGACGCCCTGCGCCGTGGTCGCGCCGCGGCGCACCGTGTACTCACGCTGGCCGCTGCGCACGGTGACCGCGTCGGTACCGCGCAGGTCCAGGACGACCCGGCCCAGGCAGCGCATGCCGTTCCCGCAGAACTCGGCGGGCGAGCCGTCCGGGTTGAAGAACCAGGCCTGCGGCACCCGCGGCCCGGCGTCGTAGAAGTAGATGCCGTCCGCGCCGAGCGGGCCGTTCCGGTCGCACAGGCGCCGGACGAAGGCGTGCAGGTCTGACTCCGAAGCGAAGTCGCGCGGCCGCATGGCGACCACGAAGATGTCGTTCTTCGAGCCGTGCGCGTTCAGGATCTCGACCATCGCGCCCACCCTATCTGTACCGCCGGGGCTGGCCGGGCTGTTCGGGGCTCAGGCGCTGAAGGCGTCCTGCCACGATCCGGCGGTCGCGCCAAGCAGCGCGCTGCCGCCCGTGCCGAACGCTGGGTAGGTGGAGAACCGCATGCCCTCGGCGTAGTTCCGTAGCGCCACCCGGGACCGGTCGAGCATGTTCGTGGGCAGGTTGCCGGCGGCGAACCAGCGCACATCGGGCGAGGTGTACTCGCCCTCCCAGCCCGACACCGTCAGGAAGAAGACGATCCGCCCGCTACCGGAAACATCCTGCATGACGTGCGCGAGCGACACGTTCCCTGCGCTGATCACCACGCCCGCCTCGGCCGCCGCGACGCGGACCGCCGTCTCGACGATCGTCTCCCGGTCAGCCAGCTGACCGGTCGGCGGTTCGTACGCGCCGTCGCCGTAACCGGTGTTGGCTCGCTCCCGCAACAAAATACGTCCGTTCCTGATCAGCAAAAGGATGACGTCCACGACGACCCTGCGACGTTGATGAACGTCGACAGCGATCGCGGAGTCGCCCGCTCTGCTCATAGTGACCGCCTCGCCGCGCGCCCCTGCCCACCCCAGTCCTGAGCCCCTGCCCGGCGCATATTCGATGTCATACGCACTGCCCAGGAAAGAGAACGCTACCCCCGGCCGGCTGTGGATCGCCATGTGCACAAGGCCCGCGAACCTGTGGACGGGCGAGGGGAAATGACGGGCGGGCTGTGGACACAATCGCGTGCGAGCCTTGGCCGGCAGGCCACGCGGGCTGTGGATTATCGGCCCCGCATGTGGACGAGCCGGGGCGAGAATAGCTGAAAAACCACCGACAGCAACGTAACAACCCGTTACTCATCGTAGCCGCCGAAGGGCGGGCAGATGGGCTCAGGTCTCGTCGCGGTGGCGGCGGCGGAGGGACCAGAGCTGGGCGCCGCGCTCGACTTCGAGGGCCGCGGCCCAGGGCAGCCGGGGCGGGCCGAGCTCGGTTCGCAGGCTGGCGGTGGCCTTCCTGGCCAGCTCCGGGTCCCGGGCGGCCCGGCGGGCCAGTTCGGCGGCCCGGGCTGGCACCTGGTCCGACGGCAGGGCCTGCCAGGCCAGGCCGAGCTGCACCGCCCGCAGTCCCGATATCTCCTCGCCGAACAGGCCAGCCGCGGCGGCGGTCTCGGCGCCCGCGCGTCCCGCGAGCAGCGCGAAATGCCCGCCGCCCGGGTGCAGGCCGATCCGGAGGAAGCCGCTGATCAGCCGGGCGTCCTCGGCGACGATGCGCAGGTCGGTGGCGAGCATCAGGTTGATCCCGGCGCCGACCGCGGCGCCGCGGACCGCGGCGATGGTCGGCACCTCCAGCTGGCCGACCCGGGTGAAGGCCCGGTAGATGCCGCCGAGGGCGGCGTACCGCCGTTCTTCCGCCGGGTCGCGGCCCAGCTCCTCCAGCTGGCCTCGCTCGGCCCCCGAGCAGAACGTGCCGCCGGCCCCGCTGATCACGGCGGCCCCGACGGACCGGTCGCGGTCCGCCGCCTCGCAGGCCTGGACGAACTGGTCCGCCAGCTCGTTGTTCAGGGCGTTCCTGGTCGCGGGCGCGTTCAGCGTGATGAACGCGACGCCCTGGCTAATCTCAAGATCGATCATGGCGGCAGTATCTCCGGTCAGCAGTATCTACGATCAGCTCAGGGGTTGGCGTGAGGTCACGATGCGGACCGGAGCTGTCCGCATCGCTGTTTAGGGTGGGTGGCATGGCTGACGTGGACTGGAACTTCCAACTGGCTGAGCAGCTGGACTGGCACTGGCGTGAGTACCTGCGGCCGCGGCTGGACGGGCTGACCGATGCGGAGTACCGCTGGGAGCCGGTGGCCGGCGCCTGGAACGTGCGGCCGCGCGGCACCGGGACCGCACAGGTCCAGGCGGGCGCGGGCGAGTTCGTCATCGACTTGGCCATGGCAGAGCCGGATCCGCCGCCGGTGACGACGATCGCCTGGCGGCTCGGGCACCTCATCGTGGACGTGCTCGGTGCGCGGACGGCGTGGCACTTCGACGGGCCACGGGTGGAGTACCAAACCCACCGCTACCCGGGCGACGCGGCCACCGCGCTGGACCAGCTCGACACCGCCTACGCGGCGTGGATCGGGGGCGTGCGCGGGCTGGGCCCGGACGGGCTGGCCCGGGCCTGCGGGCCGGCCGAGGGCCGGTGGGCGCAGGCGCCCATGGCCGAGCTCGTCCTGCACATCAACCGGGAGATGCTGCACCACGGGGCCGAGATCGCGCTGCTGCGCGACCTCATACCTATGGCGCTACGGCGGCGCGATCATGAGCGGGGCCTGACCATGTACACCAAGGTCCAGGCCGGCGCCAGCATGGCGTGCCAGGTCGACGACGGCCGCGGCAGCGCCGTCGTCATGCGCGACCCGGAAGGCAACGAGTTCTGCGTCGTCTGACGCTCCTGACCCGCGGCGGGCGGCGTCAAAGGGAAACCGGTTCGCGGCGACCGCGAACCCGGCTAATGCGAAGGCGCCGCCGCCAATAACGAGCGCGGGAAGCCGCCGGCCGGGCCGGATCTGCATGCGTTCCCGCCGCTTATCGAGATTCCATTCGCGCCTTTTTCCTAAGTTTTCCCAACATATAGCGACGCCCGCGAATCACCACTAACATGCCTCGTACCGGACTGCGCTGCACGTGCAGCACGGTGATTCGCTGCAGGTGGCCTGGACTGGGGAGAACAGCCGCCCGCGCCCAGAACGTAAGCACGACCTGGGACGGAGCAGCGGCCGCACGGGACCCCCGGCAGGCCGCACGGGCAACGCGGGAGGCTGTCGAACGTGGTCGCGCAGCATGCCGGAGCGCCGCCTCCTTCGCCGATGCTGCTGTCCGGGATCGTGCCACCACTCGCGGAGTCCTTCTACCAGCGCCCGGAAACCGGACTCGCGCTGAGAAGCAGCTTGTATCCAGGCGATACGGTCGTGCTGACCCAGGCCGAACCGACCGCGTCCGGGCCGGCCGGCCAGGGGGGCACCGGCAAGACGCAGCTCGCCGTGTCCTACGCCTACGCGCTGTGGAGCGTCCGCGCCGTCGAGGTCCTCGTCTGGGTCGACGCGGCCAACCGGGAAGCGATCATCTCCGGCTTCGCGGAGGCGGCGCAGGCGGTCGGCGCGGGGGCGGGTGCCGACGCGGCCGCTGACGGGTTCGCCGCCTGGATGGCGAGCACCAGGCGCACCTGGGCGCTGGTCCTTGACGACCTGACCGACCCGGCTGACCTGGAGAACCTATGGCCTGCGGGGCCGGCCGGCCAGGTCGTGATCACCACGCGGCTATCCGGTGACGGGCTTGACGCGCTGACCTCCGCGGCCACCCGGAACGCCGGGGGCGGGCTGGGATTGCCGGGCGGGCTGGGATTGCCGGGCGGGCTGGGATTGCCGGGCGGGCTGGGAGGGCTTGGGACGGGGCCGCCTCATCTGCGGATCGCGTCGGTGGGCGGGTTCAGCCCGCGCGAGACCCTGTCCTACCTCAGCGCCCGGCTGACCGACTATCCCGAGCAGCGGCTCGAGGCGCTGGACCTGGGCGACGACCTCGACGGCCTGCCGCTCGGCCTGGCCCAGGCGGCGGCCGTGATGAAGCTGAGCGGGCTGAGCTGCCGGGAGTACCGCGTGCAGTTCGCCGAGCGGCGCGAGCACATGTCCGGCGTGCGGGTAGCCGGCGTCTCGGCGGCCGTGCTGGCCACCTGGTCGCTGGCCGCCGAGTGCGCACACCGGCTGGCGCCCGCGGGGCTGGCCTGGCCGGCCCTGGCGCTGGCCGCCCTGCTCGATTCACACGGGATCCCCGCGGCCGTGCTGACCAGCCCGGCGGCCTGCAGCTACATCACGGGCCGGCCGAGTGCCGCCGGGGGGGCCGATCAGGAACTGGTCCGGGCCGCGATCTCCAACCTGGCCCGGGCCGGACTGGTCAGCCTGGACCCGGCGAGCCCGGTCCGCACGGTGCGGATCCACCGGTGCGTGCAGGCCGCGGTCCGCGCTTACCTGCCGGCCGCGGACCTGGAACCAGCCACGCTCGCCGCCGCCGACGCGCTGGTCCAGGCGTGGCCGGACGCCGACGGCGAGGCCCCGCCCGGGCAGGCCTCGCTCGGGCAGGCCCTGCGCGCTTGCTCGGCGACGCTGCGGGGGGTCCACGACGGGCCGCTGTGGCAGGCGCAGGCTCATCCGCTGCTGTTCCGCGCGGGCCTGAGCCTGCAGGACAGCGGGCTGGCCGAATCGGCCATCACCTACTGGCAGGGCATGCTGATCACCAGCTCCCGGCTGTTCGGCAGCGGGCACGCCGACGCGGTGGTGGCCAGGAACCGGCTCGCCGCCGCCTACGAGTCAGGCGGGCGATTCGGGGACGCCATCGCCGTCTTCCAGAGCGCCCTGGCCGACCGGGAACGCCGCCAGGGCTACGAGCACCCGGACACGATCAGCGCGCGCGGGCAGCTGGCCCACGCCTACGCCAGCGCCGGCCGGCCGGCCGAGGCGGCCACGCTGTACGAGCAGGTGATCTCCGCCGCCAGCCGGCAGCTCGGCCTGGGGCATCCGGTCACGCTGACCGCGCGGGCTCAGCTGGCGCAGGCCTACCTGGCGGCCGGCCGGGGCGCGGAATCGACCGCCACCTACCGGATGCTGCTGACCGACACGGAAAGAATCCTGGGTCTAGAACACCCGCTGACCAGGTCGATACGTGAGAATCTGGACCATGGCACCCCATCCTTATGATTTTGTCATCGTCGGCGGCGGATCCGCGGGCAGCGCCCTGGCGAACCGGCTGTCCGCCGACCCGGGCACGCGGGTCCTCGTGCTCGAAGCGGGGCGGCCCGACTACTTGTGGGACCCGTTCATCCACATGCCCGCGGCGCTGACGTTTCCCATCGGCAGCCGGTTCTACGACTGGAAATACGAAAGCGAGCCGGAACCGCAGCTGAACGGGCGGCGCATCTACCACGCGCGGGGCAAGGTGCTCGGCGGGTCGAGCAGCATCAACGGGATGATCTTCCAGCGCGGTAACCCGCTGGACTACGAACGCTGGGCCGCCGACGACGGCATGGGCGACTGGGACTACGCGCACTGCCTGCCGTACTTCAAGCGGATGGAGAACTGCCTGGCCGCCGCCGCCGACGACCCGTTCCGCGGCCACGACGGGCCGCTGGTGCTCGAGCGCGGCCCGGCCGACGGTCCGCTGTTCAAGGCCTTCTTCGCCGCCGTGCGCCAGGCCGGCTACCACCTGACCGACGACGTGAACGGCTACCGGCAGGAGGGTTTCGCCGCCTTCGACCGGAACATCCACCGGGGCCGCAGGCTGTCCGCGGCGCGCGCCTACCTGTATCCGGTGATGAGCCGCCCGAACCTCACCGTGGCCACCCGCGCCTTCGCCACCAAGGTCATCTTCGCCGGGCCGCGCGCGGTCGGCGTCGAGTTCGGCCACCAGGGGAAGGTCAAGCGGGTCCGGGCCAGCGAGATCATCCTGTCCGGCGGGGCGATCAACTCCCCGCAGCTGCTCCAGCTTTCCGGCGTCGGCAACGCCGGCGAGCTAGGCGGCCTCGGCATCGACGTGGTCGCCGACCGGCCGGGCGTGGGCGAGAACCTGCAGGACCACCTCGAGGTGTACGTCCAGTACGGCTCCAGGCTGCCGGTCTCCGTCGCGCCCGCGCTGAAGTGGCGCAACCGGCCCATGGTCGGCGCCAAGTGGCTCTTCGGGCGGACCGGGCCCGGGGCCACCAACCACTTCGAGGGCGGCGGCTTCGCCTGCAGCAACGACGAGGTCCGCTACCCGAACCTGATGTTCCACTTCCTGCCGATCGCGATCCGCTACGACGGTTCGTCGCCCGCGGGCGGGCACGGGTACCAGGTGCACATCGGCCCGATGTACTCCGACGCGCGCGGCACCTGCAAGATCACCTCAGCCGATCCGAAGGTCCACCCCGCCCTGCGGTTCAACTACCTGTCCACCGGCACCGACCGGCGGGAGTGGGTGGAGGCGATCAGGATCGCCCGGACGATCCTGACCCAGGCGGCGTTCGACGACTACAACGCGGGCGAGCTGTCGCCCGGGCCTTCGGTGCAGACCGACGAGGAGATCCTGGCCTGGGTGGCCCGGGACGCCGAGACCGCACTGCACCCGTCCTGCACGGCCAAGATGGGCACCGATCCGCTCGCGGTCACCGACCCGGCGTCGCTGCGGGTGCACGGCCTGGACGGACTGCGGGTGGTCGACGCCTCCGTCATGCCGTACGTGACCAACGGCAACATTTACGCTCCTGTGATGATGCTCGCGGAGAAGTCCGCCGACCTCATCCTGGGCAATACGCCGCTGCCAGCTGAGCCCGTCGAGTTTTACCGCCGGGACCAGACCGCCACTGCGGGCATGTGAAACGCGGGGCCGTTCGGAATTTAAATGATCTTTCATATCCAGGCACCACGGCAAGGGATTCTTCCGCAGATAACTAGACAGATCGGCCGTCCTCTCACCATGATCGAACTGGACCGGTAATACACGGCGCCGGCGCGCGTCCACCGGGGAGCGAGGAGGGTATGACCATACCCCACCATCTGATGGGAAGTCTCGGTGACGGCGCCGCGAGCGATCCGCTGCCCGAGGCGGTCGGGCTGGTCCGAGAGGCGGCGGACGCGGGTCACCGGCTGAAGATCCTCGGCGGTCTCGGCGTCCGGGTGCTGTGTCCCGATTTCCCGCCCCGGCTGCGCGCGGACTCCGACATCGACCTGGCCTGCCTGGGCAAGACCCGCCGCCAGGTCGCTGACCATCTCGAACGCATGGGCTGCGGGCCTGATCGCCGGTTCAACAACCTGAACGGGGACCGGCAGATGTCCTTCACCGCCCCGTCCGGGCGGCCCATCGACGTCCTGGTGGGCCGGCTGTCGATGTGTCACACGCTGGATTTCCGAGCGTCGTTCGGCTCGGCGTCGCAGGTGCTTGACCCGGCGGACCTGCTGCTGTCCAAGCTGCAGATCGTCGAGCTCAACGGCAAGGACGCGCACGACATCTTCCACCTGCTGTCCGGGCTCCGGGTCGGCCGGGATGCCACCCGGCCGGCCATCGACCCCGATCGCTTCGGCGCCGTGCTCGCCGCGGACTGGGGCTGGTGGCGGACCGTGACCGGCAACCTGGCCAAGCTTCCTGACCTGCTGTCCTCCCAGCCGCAGCTGGCCCCGCCGTACCCGCGGTTCGACGTGCTGACCCAGGCCAAGCAGCTGCTCCAGATCGCCGATACGGTCCCCAAGGGACTCAAGTGGAAGCTGAGGGCTAACGTGGGCGACCGGGTCCGCTGGTACGAACGACCGGAACAAACGGACCGCCGCGGTCTTTCCTAGCTTGGGGAGCCACCTCGCCGGAGCTGGCGCAGGTCAGCGGCCGGTACTACGACACGTGCGCGGAACGGGCGGCCAGCGGCGTGGCCACGGCCGAACTCGCCCGGCTGCTGTGGCACCGCAGCGAGGCCTGGACCACGGCCTAAGCTGGGCCTATGGATCTTCCTGTCAACCCGCCGGTGGCGCCGATGCTGGCCAAGCCCGTCGACGCGATCCCGACCGGGGACTACGTATTCGAGCCGAAGTGGGACGGCTTCCGGTCGATCGTCTTCCGCGACGGCGACGAGATCGAGATCGGCAGCAGGAACGAGCGCCCGATGACGCGCTACTTCCCTGAGCTGGCCGCCGCGTTCCTGGCCCAGCTGCCGGAACGCTGCGTGATCGACGGGGAGATCGTGATCCCGGACGCCTCGGGCCAGCGGCTCGATTTCGAGGCGCTGCTGCAGCGGATCCATCCGGCGGCCAGCCGGGTCGAGATGCTGGCCGCCACGACACCGGCCCACTTCATCGCGTTCGACCTGCTCGCGCTGGGCGACCAGGACTATACCGAGCGGCCGTTCACGCAGCGCCGGGCGGCGCTGGAGGGCGTGCTGGCCGCGGCGGGCTCGTCCCCTTCGCCGCTGCACCTGACCCCGGCGACCACCGACCGGGACACCGCCACCGGCTGGTTCAGCCAGTTCGAGGGGGCCGGACTCGACGGGCTGATCGCCAAGCCCGCCAACGTGACCTACCAGCCGGACAAGCGGGTGATGCTGAAGATCAAGCACGAGCGCACCGCGGACTGCGTGGTGGCCGGCTACCGGACGCACAAGAGCGGCGAGGACCGCATCGGCTCGCTGCTGCTCGGGCTCTACCAAGACAACGGGAAGCTGGCCAGCGTGGGCGTGGTCGGCGCCTTCCCGATGGAGCGGCGCAAGGAGCTGTTCGGCGAGTTGCAGCCGCTGGTCACCACGTTCGACGGGCACCCGTGGAACTGGGCCGAGCACCATGCGGGTGAGCGCACCCCGCGCAAGGCCGAGGGCAGCCGGTGGAACGCGGCCAAGGACCTGTCGTTCATCCCGCTGCGGCCCGAGCGGGTGCTCGAGGTCCGCTATGACCACATGGAGGGCCCGCGCTTCCGGCATACCACCCAGTTCGTCCGCTGGCGGCCGGACCGCGAGCCGGGGTCGTGCACCTACGCCCAGCTGGAGGAGCCGGTCAGCTTCGACCTGGCCGAGATCCTCGGATCTCCGGATGGTCATCATGGCGGATAAGAAGATGGTGCTTGAGCTGGCGGGCCGCGAGGTCACGATCAGCAATCCCGGCAAGCTGTTCTTCCCGCGCACCGGGCACACCAAGCTGGACATGCTGCAGTACTACCTGGCCGTGGCGCCGGGAGCGCTGGGCGGCGCGGGGGGCAGGCCGATGGCGCTCAAGCGGTTCGTGAACGGGGCCGAGAACGAGGCGTTCTTCCAGAAGCGGGCGCCGGCCAAGCGCCCGGACTGGATCGAGACCGTCGAACTCCGCTTCCCCTCCGGCCGCACCGCCGACGAGGTGGTGGTCACCGACGAGGCCGGGCTCGCCTGGGTGGTCAACCTCGGCTGCATCGACCTGAACCCGCACCCGGTGCGCGCCACCGACCTGGACCACCCGGACGAGCTCCGGGTCGACCTGGACCCGGTGCCCGGCGTGGAATGGCCGCAGATCAGGGACGTGGCCATGGTGGCCGCCGGCGTGCTGGCCGACTTCGGGCTGACCGGCTGGCCGAAGACCTCGGGGTCCCGCGGCATCCACGTCTACGCCCGGATCGTGCCGCACTGGTCGTTCGGCGAGGTCCGCCGCGCGGCGGTGGCGGTGGCGCGGGAGATCGAGCGGCGGGCGCCGGACCTGGCCACCTCCAAGTGGTGGAAGGAAGAGCGGCACGGCGTCTTCGTCGACTACAACCAGAACGCCAAGGACCGCACGGTCGCGTCCGCGTACTCGATCAGGCCGGTGCCAGACGCCCGGGTCTCCACCCCGCTGACCTGGGCGGAGGTCCCGTCTTGCGATCCCGCCGAGTTCACCATCGACACCGTCCCGGCGCGCTTCGCCGCCCTCGGCGATCCGTGGGCCGGGATGGACGAGACGGCTGGGTCGCTGGACGCGCTGCTCGAGCTGGCGGCGTCGGACGAGGCGGCGGGCCTGCCCGACGCGCCGTGGCCGCCGCACTACGAGAAGCAGACCGGCGAAGCGCCCCGGGTCCAGCCTTCGAAACAGCGCAGTGCTGACCCGGAGCCCACCGGGACGGGCCGCAGGCAGAGCAAGATGCCGCTGATCGAGATCGCCCGGGCGGCCAGCAAGGACGAGGCAATGGCCGGGCTGGAGCGCTGGAAGGCGCGGCATGCCGGGGTGTGGTCGCGGCTGGAGCCGGCCGACGTGCTGGTCGACGGGATGCGCGGGCGCAGCTCGGTGTGGTACCGGATCCGGCTCAACCTGCAGCACGTCCCCGAGTCGGAGCGGCCGCCGCAGGAACCGCTGGAGGTCGACTACGACCCGTGGGCCGGGTTCCGTCCCTAGCCGACATCCACCCAGTCCAGGGTGCGCTGGACGGCCTTGTGCCAGCCCGCGTAGCCGCCCGCGCGGCGCTCGGCCGTCCAGGACGGCGACCAGCGTCTGGACTCGTGCCAGTTGGCGCGCAGCTCGTCGGTGTCCCGCCAGAAGCCGGTGGCCAGGCCAGCCGCGTACGCAGCGCCCAGCGCGGTCGTCTCGGCCACGACCGGGCGGCTGACCGGCACGCCGAGGATGTCGGCCTGCAACTGCATGCACAGGTCGTTGGCGGTCACCCCGCCGTCCACCTTGAGCACCTCGAGGCGGACGCCTGAATCGGTCTCCATCGCCTCGACCACGTCCCTGGTCTGGTAGCCGATCGACTCCAGGGTGGCCCGGGCCAGGTGCGCGCTGGTGTGGTAGCGGGAGAGCCCGACGATCGCGCCGCGCGCGTCGGCCCGCCAGTACGGCGCGAACAGCCCGGAGAACGCGGGCACGAAGTAGGCGCCCCCGGTGTCGGTGACCTGCGCCGCCAGAGCCTCGCTCTGCGCCGCGCCGCTGATGATGCCGAGCTGGTCACGCAGCCACTGCACCGCGGCGCCTGTCACCGCGATCGACCCTTCGAGGGCGAAGACGGCGGGGTCACTACCGAACTTGAAGCACACCGTGGTCAGCAGCCCGGCTTTGGAGCGGACGATGCCGGTCCCCGTGTTCATCAGCAGGAAGTTGCCCGTGCCGTAGGTGTTCTTGGCCTCGCCCGGGGCGAAGCAGACCTGCCCGACGGTGGCGGCCTGCTGATCGCCGAGGGCGCCGGTGATCGGCAGCTCCCCCGCGAACGGGCCCCGCGGTGAGGTCACCCCGTACGGCTCAGGCGTCGAGGACGGCAAGATCCGCGGCAGCATGACGGGCGGCACGGTGAAGAAGCCGAGCAGTTCGGTGTCCCAGTCCAGGGTCTGCAGGTTCATCAGCATGGTGCGGCTGGCGTTGGTCACGTCGGTGACGTGGACGCCTCCCGAGGGCCCGCCGGTGAGGTTCCACAGCAGCCAGGTGTCGACGGTGCCGAACAGGGCGTCGCCCCGCTCGGCGTCCGCGCGCAGGCCGTCGACGTGGTCGAGCATCCAGGCCAGCTTGCCGCCGGAGAAGTAGGTGGCGGGCGGCAGGCCTGTTTTGTGCCTGATCACGTCGCCCCGGCCGTCCCGGGCCAGGGCGGCGGCGATCCGGTCAGTCCTGGTGTCCTGCCACACGATCGCGTTGCCGTACGGGCGCCCGGTGCGCCGGTGCCACACCACCGTGGTCTCCCGCTGGTTGGTGACGCCGAGCGCGGCGAGGTCCGTGGCCTGCAGGTTCTGCGAGTTCAGCACGGTCATGATGACCGCGCTTGTCCGTTCCCAGATCTCGATCGGATTGTGCTCCACCCAGCCGGGCCGGGGCAGCACCTGGGTGTGCTCGAGCTGGTGCCTGGCGACCTCCGCGCCGGAATGATCGAAGACCATGAACCGCGTGCTCGTGGTGCCCTGGTCCACCGCTCCGACGAAATCGGCCACCGTTGCTCCTTCGCAGCTAATTCCTCCGCAACCCGCCATCACGGAGTAAACACCTGTTCACCGGCAGGTTAGTGTTTGCGGGTAGGTTGACGATGTACATACCCTAGAACGGGGGGAGGAAAGCCTGGCATGGGGAAGGCTCAAGATTCCGGTGCGCAGCCTGATGGGGGATGGTGATGACGAGTAACGGCATTCTCGACGCTCGCGATCGTGACGCGGTGCTCAGCAGGCTGGCGGCCGAACGGTTCGACGTACTCGTCATAGGCGGCGGCATCACCGGCGCCGGGGCCGCGCTGGACGCCGCATCCCGGGGCCTGCGGGTCGCCCTGGTCGAAACGCGTGACCTGGCCTCTGGCACCTCGAGCCGGTCGAGCAAGCTCATTCACGGCGGCCTGCGGTACCTGGAGCAGTTCGACTTCAAGCTGGTCTTCGAGGCGCTGCGGGAACGCGACCTGCTGGTCTCCAAGCTCGCTCCGCACCTGGTCAAGCCGGTGTCGTTCCTCTATCCGCTGTACAAGAAGGTGGTCGAGCGGCCCTACGTCGGAGCGGGCCTGGTGCTCTACGACGCGATGGAGGGAACCCGCAGGCCGGTGCCGCACCACCGGCACCTGTCCGCCCGCGGCGCGCTCAAGCGCGCCCCCGCCCTGTCCCCCGACCGGCTGGCCGGCGCCATGCTCTACTACGACGCCCAGGTGGACGACGCGCGGTATACGCTCACCGCGGCCCGCACCGCGGCCGCGCACAGCGCCGTGATCGCCACCCGGGTCAGCGCGGTCGCGCTGCTGCGCGACGCCGACGGGATCCGGGTGACCGGCGCCCGGGTCCGGGACGAGGAGACCGGGCACGAGATCAGCGTGACCGCGGAGGCCGTGGTGGTCTGCGCCGGGGTGTGGACCGACCTGGTGCACAAGCTGGCCGGCGTGCAGGCCGGCTACCGGGTCCGGATGTCCAAGGGCGTGCACATCGTGGTGCCGCGGGAGGCGGTCCAGGCGGACACCGGGATGATCGTGCGGACCGACAAGAGCGTGCTGTTCTTCATCCCGTGGGCCGAGCGCTGGATCGTCGGCACGACCGACACCGACTTCTCCGGCGACCGGGCCGAGCCCGGCGCGACCGCCGAAGACGTCGAGTACATCCTGTCCGCCGCGAACCGGGTGCTGGCCCGCCCGCTCACCCGCGCCGACGTCATCGCCGTCTACGCCGGGCTGCGCCCGCTGGTGACCGCCATCGAGGGCAACGGGTCCAAGCCCACCACCAAGCTGTCCCGGGAACACGTGGTCGACGTCCCGGTACCCGGCCTGGCCAGCATCGCGGGGGGCAAGTTCACCACCTACCGGCTGATGGCCCGCGACGTGGTGGACGCCGCGGTGGCGGACTTCGGCCGTGACGTGCCGGCCTCGGTCACCGACCAGGTGCCCCTGCTCGGCGCGGACGGCCTGGCCGCGGTTCAGCCCGCGGCGGGAAGGCTGGCCGAGGACTACGGGGTCAGCCGCGGATGCGTGGAGCATCTGCTCGGCCGGTACGGGACCCTCGCCGAGGAGGTGCTCCAGCTGACCAGAACCGACCCCGGGCTGGCCCGGCCGCTGGCGCAAGGCCACCCGTACCTGCGCGCCGAAGTCGTCTACGCGGTCACCCACGAGGACGCGCTGCACGTGGACGACGTGCTGGTGCGGCGGACGCGGCTGTTCATCGAGTCGGCCGACTCGGGCACCACCGCGGCGGCCGACGTAAGCTCGATCATGGGCCGCCTGCTCGGCTGGAACCGCAGGAAGCGGGCCAGCGAGACGCGCCGCTACCTGGAGCTGGTCGCGGCCGAGCAGACGGTGGTCGCGATGGATCCCGGCGCGGTGCCCGAGGCGGCGCTGGCCGCGAGCGCCGCCGCGGGATGAGCGAGAAAGCCCCGCGGGTCTCCAAGGGCTCCCGGGGGCTTCAGGGCACCCGGCGGCTGCTGACGTTCCGGCTCGACCAGGAGCAAAGGCAGCGGCTCAAGGCCAGGCTGGCCCGCGAGGGCCGGACGATGTCCGAGGTCGTGACCCGCGGGCTGCGTCAGTACGTGCAGCACGCGCGCCCGAAGGGGACGGCCAGGGGCGCCGCGGTGAGCCCGCAGAACATGAGCCCGGGCCCGCCGGTGCTGCCCGATCGCATCGCGGCCACCCTGCGCGAGCTTCGCTCGACCGGGCGCAGCGAGCTGCTGTCCGCGACGCTGGCGGCGTTGCACGAGGCGGGCTGGCCGCTGCGCCCGCTCGCCGATGCCCTCGGCATCAGCCGGCAGGCGGTCCAGCGCCGGGTGCGCCGGGCGGCCGCGGCGCTGCGCGAGCACGTCACGAACTGCGAACCGCCGCCGCCGTTTCCGCACCGCCGGATGGCCAGCCCGGCCGGCTTCCGGCCGCACCTGACGGTCAAGATCGACCATTCGCTCCGCGCGTCCGCGCACCGCGCGGCGGCCGACGAGGGCAGGTCGCTCACCCAGGTGGTCGAGGCCATCTTGGACCGGTACCTCAGGCACGGCCTGGCGGACACCGCCGGTAAGGACGCCGCCGGTAAGGACACCGCCGGTAAGGACACCGCCGGTAAGGACACCGCCTGATGCCCGTCACGACGCCCTGCTCGAACGCAAGCACGGCGCGCCGCGGCTGCGGGAAGAGCGTCGAGGCGGCCTACGAGCGGCGGAGCACCAGGATCATGCGCCACGCTGCCACGGCGTCGACGGGCAGGTCGGCGTCGAAGTCTCCGTAACTGGCCACGATGGTGAACCCGCCGGCCAGCCGGATCGCGGCGACCATCTCGGTCGCGGTCCAGAACCGGTTCGGCACCACATCGGTGACCGTCCGCACCGGCCCGCCCCGCTTGTGATAGGTCACGCTGACATGTTCCGTGGTGATCTGCGTGACCGGGTCGATCTGGTCGTGCGCGCCCCAGCGGACACTGACCATGCCGTCGCCGACTTCAGTGTTCCACTCGCTGCTTGTGCGGTGCTCAGCGGCCAGGAAGTCCGCCGGATGCGCGAGCTCCATGATGTAGAGGCCATCCTCGCCGAGGTGACGCGCGACGCAGCCGAGATGCTCGAGCATCTCGTCGAGCGAGAGCAGGTGGCACAGCGAGTTGAGCATGGTGATGGCGAGGTCGACCTGGCCGGGCAGGTGAAAGTCCCGCATGTCCGCCTCGACCACGGTCAGGCTGATCCCGGTCGCCTTGGCCAGATCCCGGGCTCGTCCGCACATGGCCGGGTTGAGGTCAAGGGCGGTGGCCCGGAGCCCGCGCCGCGCTAGTTCACGAGCGTGCTCGGCGGGGCCGGCCGCCATCTCGAGAACCGAGCGCGGTGGCCCGGCATCCTGGCCCCGGTGCGTGCCAGCCCAGCGCAGCAGGGCGTCCACCTCGGCCGGGACGTCACGGTAGGCACACGCGGCCTGGTAGAACTCGGGCTCGTCATAGATTCCTGGCACCCGACTATGATGCCCGAACGATGACCGCTCCCGGGCATCGTGGCTTGTGCAAAGTAACGTGCACTAGCCTCGCGCATCGGCCTGCGGCAGACTGTCCGCATGATGACAGAGAGCCAGGCGCTGGAAACCCTGACGCGCGAGGATCCGGAGGCAGCCGGCGACGCGAAGGCGGCCCTAGCCTGGCTGACGGGCGACGAGGGCATGGAGACGATCTCGCTGCTGCGCCTGCAGGAGTTCCTCTGGTACGCCCTCCCGGTCAAGTGGCCGATGTCCACGCCAGGCCGGGTCGGTGTGGCCAGGGCGCTCGGCCGCCTGTTCATGCTGGCCGGCCTGGAACGTTACGCCGGAGTCTGTTCCTCGGCGGGCACCGAGAGGATCATCACCGCCTACGCGGGCGGGCACGAGGAAGGAATCGCCGCCTACACCGAGGCCATCGAGGAATCGAACGCGGCGCCGCCCGACACCGAGCTGCTCGCCTGGGGTTCGGTCATGGGCGCGCAGGAGCGCGCCGCCTACGACGCCTGCGCGGCCGCCCTCGAGCTGGCCTTCGCCTCAGCCGAGCTGAGCGTAGGCGCGCGCGGCTGGCGCACCAGGCGCGCGGACATCGTCAACCGCTGGCTGACCGGGCGTCCAGAGATCGCGCTCTCCGCCCCGGCCAGCCCGGACGATGACACGGCCCAGGTGATCGACGGCGTGCCGGGCACCGACACCTGGCTGGGACGCATCAGCGCCGAACGCATCGACGCGTGGGCGCACGGACGCCCGGGAGAGCGGTCGCGGCTGGCCCGCGGGCTCATTCCGCGCCTGCTCGAACCGCCCGCGCTGCCCGATGACCCGCTGCCCACGCTGCACTGGCTGCTCAGCCACGCGGACGAAGGCCTGCGCCTGACCGCCCGTCACTACATCGCGCCTGCCGTGGTCACCGAGGCGGTCGACACGTTCGGCTGGCGAGATCAGCTGGTGGGGACGCTGCGCCAGGAACTCGACGTGTTCCCGCTGCACACCCTGCGCGGTATGGCGCAAAGCGAGATGGGGGCCATCCGGCGCAGCCGCACCAGCCTCGTGCTGACCAAGACGGGCAAGCTCATGACCGCGGACCCGGCCGCCAGGTGGCATATCGGCACGGCCGCGCTGATCGGGCCCGACGACGGCCCGCAGCCGGACTTCTCCGTCGCGGTGCGCGAAGCCGCGCTGATGATCATCTTGACCAACGGGCCGACCGGATACGACGAGCTGACCAGGCTGCTCACCGATATCCACAGCGTGGAAGGCTGGGCGTCGGCAGGCTCCAGGGGTTCAGCGGGTTCCGGGGTCGGCGCTGGCCTGGCCAGTGCCGTGCGCACCGAGCTCTACACGCTCAGGCACCGGTTGTGGGCGCTGCACCTGCTCGGCACCGAGCGCAGTTTCACCGCGCCGCTGTCGCTCACCGGCACCGGAGTGGCCGCCGCCCTGTCCGCCCTGCTGGCCCGGGCCTTGCGGCCGCGGCACCACCTGGGCCTCGGATAACCAGCGAAGCGGAAAGCAGCCGGTGTAGTTCTCGGCCAGCGAGGTCGCCGCCGCGCGGGAGGAGACGACGTAGCGCAGCTGGGCCAGCTGCAACTCCTCCCCGAACAGGTCCGCGTGCGGGTCCACGTGCAGCATCGAGGTCATCCACCAGGAAAAGTGCGTGGCCCGCCAGACCCGCCTCAGGCAGCTATCGGAGTAAGCGCCGGCGAGCTCGGCCTGGCCGTCCCGCAGCAGGTGAGTGAGCGCCGTAGCCAGGACGGTCACGTCGGCCAGGGCCAGGTTGAGGCCCTTGGCGCCGGTGGGGGGCACGATGTGGGCGGCGTCACCGGCCAGGAACAGCCGCCGGTAGGCCATCGGCGAGACGACGAAGCTGCGCATCGGCGAGACGGCCTTCTCCGTGATCGGGCCTTCCTTCAGGTCCCATCCCGGCACGCCCAGCCGGCGCTGCAGCTCGCTCCAGATCCTGTGGTCGGGCCACCGCTCGACGTCCTCATCGGCGGGAACCTGCAGGTAGAGCCGGCTCACCTGCGGCGTGCGCATGGTGTGCAGGGCAAATCCGTCTTCGTGACGAGCGTAGATGAGCTCGTCGGTGGACGGCGGCACCGTGGCCAGGATGCCGAGCCACGAGTACGGGTACCTGCGTTCGGCCACCGTCGTCAGGCCGGCCGGCATGGAATCGCGGCAGATGCCATGGAATCCGTCACAGCCCGCGATCGCGTCGCAGCTGACCTCGTGCCTGGCCCCGGCGGAATCGGTGAAGCGGAGCACCGGCCGGTCCGTCTCGAGCTCCGCGACCTCGGTGCCGGAGACCTCGAACTCGATCCTGGCTCCGGCCGCCAGCCTGGCCTGCATCAGGTCCTTGACGATCTCGGTCTGGGCGTAAATCGTCACCTGCCGGCCGCCGGTCAGATCACGGAAGTCGAGGTGGTGCCGCTCCCCGTCGAACTGCAGGTAGATCCCGTCGTGCTTGAGCCCTTCGGCCTCCAGCCGGTCGCCGAGGCCGACCGCGCGGAGCATCTCCGCGGTTCCGGTTTCGAGCAGCCCGGCGCGTTGGCGCGCCTCGCAGTAAGCCCGGCTGCGGTTCTCGATCACGACCGAGTCGATGCCGCGTAGCGCCAGCAAGTGGGAAAGCAGCAGGCCGGCCGGGCCGGCTCCGACGATGCCGACTTGAGTGCGTGAGGTAACGGTCATCTTGATGCAGCGGTACCCGTCGAGATCATGTCCGTAAACGCTTCCAGATTAGCTGTCCCGTTCGGCTCGCCGGTAGGCACTCCGGCGGTCCAGCCGCCGGAGTACGTCTTGCCAGGCTGTCTCGTCGAGGACCATGCCATGACCGCTCCTTGAACTCAAGCGTGCGTAAAACGAACGATAGTTCAGAAAGCGAACGCATGCTGCACCGGTCTATGATGTCATCGACCGAGCCAGGAGGCTCTCAATGACTGACAGCCCAGAACAGGGTCATGACGGGGATTTCGTCCAGTCGCTCGAGCGTGGCCTGTCGGTGATCCGCGCGTTCGACGCGGATCATCCGAAGCTGACCCTGAGCGAGGTGGCCGCCAGCACCGGTCTGAGCCGGGCCGCCGCCCGTCGGTTTCTGCGCACTTTGGTCCAGCTCGGTTACATGCGCAGCGACGGTAGCCGGTTCGTGCTCCGGCCCAAGATCCTTGAACTCGGCTATGCGTACCTGTCCAGCCTGACCCTGCCCGAAGTGGCGATGCCGCACCTGGAGCAGCTGGTCGAGCAGGTGCACGAGTCGTCCTCGGTCTCCGAGCTTGACGGGGACGACGTGTTCTACATCGCCCGCGTCCCGACCAAGCGGATCATGACCGTGACGATCAGCGTCGGGACGAGGTTCCCGGCCTACGCGACCTCGATGGGCCGGGTCATGCTGGCCGCCCAGCCCGACGAACGGCTGGACGAATACCTCAGCTCAGCCAGCCTGCGCGGCCTCACCGGGCACACCATCACCAGCGCGACCGCGCTGCGCCGGGAGCTGCGCAAGATACGGGCGCAGGGCTGGGCCGTGGTCGACCAGGAACTCGAAGAGGGCCTGCGCTCCATCGCCGCTCCGATCCGCGACGCCGATGGCCAGGTCATCGCCGCCGTCAACGTCTCCACCCACGCCGGCAGGCGGACGCTGACCGGCATCGTGGAAGAACTCCTGCAGCCGCTGCTCGCCACCGCCCAGCGCATCGAGGTGGACCTGGCCCGCTCCCGCGCCTCGGCTCGCGCCCGCCCCGACGCGTAGCGCGTCCCGGGCCACGCGTGATCGAGCGGATGACGCTGCGGTAGCTGGACCGGGCCGGTAGCCCGGGACTGGGCTGGCCTGCCACACTTGCTTGCTATGCGTACGCTCGTCATCGACCATCCCCTGGTCACCCACAAGCTCACCGCGCTCCGCGACGCCGCCAGTGACACCGCGACGTTCCGGAGCCTGACGGCCGAACTGGTGACCTTGCTCGCCTACGAGGCCACCCGCGAGATGCGGGTGCAGCCGGTGTCGGTCACCACCCCGGTCGGCGTCGCCCGCGGAGTCAAGCTGGCCCGGCCCGTGCCGCTCATCGTGCCCGTGCTGCGAGCGGGCATCGGCATGCTGGACGGCATGACCCGGCTGCTGCCGATGGCCGACGTCGGCTTCGTCGGGCTGCGCCGGGACGAGGAGTCGCTGGTCGCATCCACCTATGCGGATCGGCTGCCCGCGGATCTGACCGGGCGGGACACCTTCGTCCTGGATCCCATGCTGGCCACCGGCGGAACGCTCGCCACCGTCATCAGCATGCTGGTCGACCGCGGTGCCGCCTCGGTGACCGCGATCTGCCTGCTCGCCGCGCCCGAAGGCCTGCGGCATGTCGAGGAGGTCCTCGCCACCGATGGCGCGGATGAGCCAGGCGAGGCACCGTGGGTGCGGGTGGTCACCGCCGCCGTCGACGAGCGGCTGAACGACCGGGGTTATATCGTGCCCGGGCTCGGTGACGCGGGCGACCGCCTATTCGGAAAGATCTGACGGCCCGGTAGTTCGGGCCCGATAATTCGGGCCGGGCGCCGAGCTCTACCGCGGTGACATAACGGCACTGCCCAGATCCGGGATTTCCCCCCCCAACACCCACGGTGGACGAATACCCACCGGAGAGCCCAGCACCCAGCCACCTGTAGTTAATCAGGACCTATCGGTCTTCGGGTATCCCCGAGTCCGGGGTTACCCCAGGGACCCCCCAGAAGAAGACAATCCGCCCTAGAATATCCAGACCGCTCCGTTAGGTCACAGTCACACCACAGCAGGAAACCGATGCCTTACCCCAACCCCTGGACCACGCCATGCCGCTGAGCGCCCACGTCAGCACGGCATCAGGCCAGAAAATGATGATCGCCGAAGGAAGCCGGCTGGTCTTCGGCCGCGGGCCCGGCGTGGACCTGGCCATCGCCGCCGGGCGAGGGCTGTCCCGGCGAGCCGGCGTCGTGACCGCGATGGCGGCAGGAGCGTGGATCGCCAACATCAGCCGCACCCACGCGCTGTACGTCGAGGGCGATGACTACCGCATCAGGCTGCCGCGGCTGGAAGATGACGGCGAGCCCGCCGACGGCTGGTTCGTGCACACCGGAACGGCCTATGTCGGTTCACGGGGCATGCTCGACGACGAGCAGCCGCTGGCGGTAACGGTCACCGGCCGGTTCGAGGGCTGGTCGCGCCCGGCGGGCGGGGTTAACGGGAGCGTCACGGCGGCTGGGGCGGGGCTGGCTGAGGAGGCCTGGCTCGCTGATGCGGATGGGCTGGCTGAGCAGGCTGCCTGCCTGGCTGAGGGCGCTGGGCCGGCTGAGGGCGCTGGGCTGGCTGAGGGCGCTGGGCCGGCTGAGGGCGCTGGGCCGGCTGAGGGCGCTGGGCCG
>OCZT010001661.1_pt1 | contig 23013 bp, 17 predicted proteins | sample 1539031 | NCBI WGS metagenome assembly OCZT01 (sample SAMEA3539308, study PRJEB22396) | soil metagenome | biome: tundra; feature: field; material: soil | place: USA | collected 2010-05 | depth 0.15 m | reverse complement strand
TACTCCCCACAGGCCGAGAGGAGGGCCTCTTCATTGATGGTGTATGTGGTGGTAATAGACAGGAATGACATACGCTTACTCCGCCTTCGTCGGTTGCTGGTTCTTTGGTTTGCGGCCGCGTGGGCGGGAGATGCCATAGGTCTTAGCAATCTTCCAGACGGTGACCTGGGTGATGCCGTAATCGTAGGCGATGGCGGCATAGGGCTTGCTGGGAGCGGATAGGATTTCATCCCGCACGGCCTCGTAGAGGAGGGTTCGGGCATCATCCATGAGTTGCTGTAGCTTCATTTGCTACTCCAATCGATTTAGGTTGGGGCATTTGGTTTTGCCCTTTGCTAATGCGATTGGTAAAAGGGAAGTTCTGGCAGTTTTGCTTATGCTGGATCGGATCATCGGCTGCAAGTTGTTGAAAATACGGGCGAAAATAAATATTTCGCCGACCTGAGATTCTCGCTAGTGAATGCAGCCAAGCCCAAGGGGTTTCGCGGTCAGATCAGGGAGTGGAATGACAAAAAATCTGTCAATTGGGTGACAGATCGGTGACAGATTTTCTGGAGCGAGTGACAGAATTAGCTCAGTCTATGAGCCAGATATCGTAAGTTATAGATATATATATGTATACCTATTAATAAGAAGTCTATTTATGTCAGAATCTGACAAAAAATCTGTCAAAATCTGTCACTGATTGACAGAGAAAAGAGACACCACTTGGTGCTTGTTTGAACCCAGAAAATGATTCGCGCCCGTCCCTATGACAGTTGACAGATTCTTCTGAATCGGATCCCTGTCTGCAAGTTGACCCGATGCCGGCGGCCCAGCCGGCACGGGCATCAGCTGCTGGTGTTTGTCCAATCTCCCGGTGCTGAACGTCCAAACCGGACCCCGGAATGGTAGACCCTAAAGTTCGAAACGTGCATCGGTCTGTAGTCGACATTTGACATTGTTGCCCAGGGAAATCGGTAAACCCTCGCCTACAAAGCGGGAATGATCCCGCAATCCGCCCATAGAAGGAAGATTCAGCGGAGAGTAGGGACCCCATCAGCTCAGAACCGCATCTCTCCGAATCTACATTTCAAACTCTGACGTGTTGTTGCAACGTAGCCCTGGCCATCAGTTTGCTTCCGTGAAGGCCTGAGCAGTCCGCACAAGTTAAGCTCTTCTGCGAGAGGCCTTAAAAAGATAGATACGGAATGAGATTAGCCTTGGACGGTGCTAATAATAGAGTTCATGAGCGGAATGAGCACTATGTTGACGCCCCGGGAAGCTGCCCGCCTCATCGGGATCAGCTATCCCACGATCAAGCATTGGATTCTGACCGGCAAACTGAAGACCAGCCGGACGCCGGGTGGACATCACCGCATCGCCGAGGCTTCTCTGAAACCTTACCTTGACCAGGACAACCAGAAGTCTGCCGCGGAGTCCCGCGAGCGTTCCCTCTGGGGAACAAGCATGTCCTCATCAATTCCACAGAGGGCAAGGCTCGCTGGCAAACAGGAGAGCTCGACCCGAAGGAAATGATGTTTCACCCGGAGAAGACGGGCACGCTCGATTTGGGATCCTTTTACGCTCCAAAAACTCAACTGGACAAGTCCGGTCATCGCATTCTGTGGGGATGGATTCAGGAGACGCGTCCGCTAGACGAATACAAGGCCGCTGGCTGGGCGGGCATGATGTCTCTACCGCGCGTACTTACACTCGCCGCCGACGGCCAGCTCAGAATCGATTTCGCCGCCGAGGCCAATCGGCTCAGAAAAGGTCAACAGAGACTTGTTATCACGCCGAGCGAAGAACAGAACCAGCGGCAGATCGGGGCCTTGCATATCGAACAATGTTGCGGCGAAGTCCTCTGTTCGGTCCGGATGCCCGCCAACCCCTTCGAACTCTCTCTTTGCGACTCAGCAGCGGTCGGAACCCCGTGGCTCACGTTGAAATTCGATCCACTGAACCCAGGTCAAGTGTGGATCGATTCCAAGCAGATTTCTGTTCTCCCTGACGAAAAGGGGAGTCTGGAACTTCATCTCTATATTGACGGTTCAGTGATTGAGGTTTTTCTAGGCAAGCGAGTTGCTTACACCAAGCGCTTCTATTACCCGGGGAACCATGCGCCGGACGCGAGTTTGAAATGGTTGGGCATGACGACAGGTATCGAAAGTCTCTCAGTCTGGCAATTGTCGCGGATCTCCTCCGATCGGCTCACATCGTGATGTGATTGATATTTCATTGAATCGGAATCAGTAAAATGTTCTCGACCTGCGCTGGAACTATCGTGTGTTTTCTGCAAGCGTGCGTTGTCCAAGATTCCGGCTTAATTCCTGGAGGCTTTGCCGCGACGACGAGCGGGTAAGAGCATCTGGTTGACGCTGTCGATCGAGAAGGCCAACGGGTCGAAGTCATAGCCGAGCCAGTCTCAGTTCCTGGTGCTGTTCGTGGTTGGGGTCAGGATCGCCAACCTGTGCACCATGCAGGGTGCGATCGAACAGGGCATTCTTTCGATGTCTAATCGCCCGCTTCAGGGCCCTTTCTGCGATTTTATTATCTAACGGGGCCACGGCCTTGCGGAGCCAACGCGGACTGCCACAGCGGCCCAGGAAGCTTGGTTCGACGAGGACGGGTGCTGCGAAACTGATCAAACTCACGTTGTAACTGCTCGATCGGCTCGGGGATGGGCGATCTGCTTTGACTGTTCAAAATCAGCCGTCCTTGGCGGCTGATCGAACTTAACAAGGTGAGCTAAATGGCGTCACGCAGGCTTGCCTCTCTCATAGGAAAACTCACAGAGTACATTGACGTTTTACCTCAGGTGTGGTCGTCACCTACAATTCAGCATATTCGCGATCGATCAAGTCCCTTCCAGCGAGGATGAAAATGATCTCCTGCCGGATTTTTGCTACCGCACTAGCACTCCTTTGCTTTGGGCTCGCGACCACTAGCGCCAAAGAGAAAGTCGCCTACATTGACGGTCGCCCCACTGCGATTCTCCGATATGAAGCTCAAGATGCCGGCGTTGTACTTCCCTACGGTAGATGTCCTCGGAATTGCGACAGGTATGGCGCGAGAGACGTATGGGTGTTTAAGCGTGGGCATAAATACTACATGCACTATGACGCTGCTGGACCGACGGGCTGGCTCAGTGCTCTTGCGACCAGCCGCGATCTCTACCACTGGACCGAACATGGGACGGTGCTAACGCTCGGGGCGGCCGGACCAGAAGATGCGGCAAGCGCCAGCTACGGCACCACATACTTCGACGGTAGAGAGTGGCAAATGTTTTACCTCGGTACACCCAATGCCACAGCAGCGCCAAACCGCGTTCCCTCGTTTCCTTATCTCACCTTGAAAGCAACGTCCGATTCTCCCTCCGGACCGTGGCGCAAACAGCCCGAAGTCGTTCCCTTCCGTCCGCAGCCTGGTACCTACTATTCAGCCACGGCCAGCCCCGGACAGATTATTTGTCAAGGCCAAGAGTATCTGCAGTTCTTCAGTGCTTCTGTCGATCGGCCAATTCGTCGGACAATTGGTATAGCGCGAACGAAAGACCTAAACGGAGGATGGCTGATCGATCGAGAGCCTATCCTGCCATTGAGCGAGCAAGTGGAGAACAGCTCTCTCTACTTTGAGCGAGCGAACAACACATGGTTCTTATTCACCAACCACGTTGGAATCTCCAGTGAGGGAGAGTACACCGATGCGATCTGGGTGTACTGGAGCAACGACCTGAATCATTGGGATGCTACGAAGAAAGCCGTGGTGTTGGACGGGCACAACTGTAAATGGTCAAGTCGCGCCATTGGACTGCCATCGGTTGTGCGCTACGGAGGAAGGCTAGCGATCTTTTATGATGCTCCAGGAGATGGCAGGACATCGCATATGCATAGGAGCATCGGCCTTGCTTGGTTGAAGCTGCCACTGGCCCCTCCCAGATAGCGACCGGCACCGCGCTCCATTCAATACTGAATCTCCGGTCGCGAACACTCCTGCATCGGTCACTTTCGCCCAACCGAGCTGCGGTCATCGCCACCATCGGGTAGTCCCAACCCCAGGTGTTCTTCCAGTCCCAATTCTTCATCACGCGCAGCAGCGTGACGCGCATGATTTCGGGATCTACCATTGCACCGTTAAGCATACCAAGCGGCGTTCATACAAAACAACTAGTCTAGCACTGTTGTCTCTCGCACTTCCTTTGCCTGTCCGCGTCACCGGTCAGGCAGTTTGCGGCTTCTCATACTGGGGACTCACACCTTAAAGGGTCGCAGCAGTTAGAATTTTGGTGAGGCAAACCGCCGGACTGCGCACGCCAGCGTCGCGGACATTATCAGAGTGCCGTATATTCGTCCAGCAGGCGCAGATACAACCGATAGTCGTCCAGCGAAACAGCTGGAGGGGTCTGGTGGTCGACGCTGGGAATAAACCCTCCTGTCCGCATCAACGGAACCAATCGCTCGAACTCCTCCCGCATGGCAGCCTCTCCTAGGTGCATGACCAGCTTGTTGTAGTGGCCCACCATCCTCAACGTCGGATACGAATCCCGCAGCGCCATGCCATCCACCTTGGCTTGGCGTTCCAGCGGCAGCACGCCTTCAACTCCCACCGATTGCAGCCACGGCACGAGCCTCGTCACATCGCCATCGGTGTCCACAATCGTGACGGCATTGATCTCCTTGACCCGTTCCAGCAAGCACAGGTAATACGGCGTCATGAACTCGTCGCAGTTGCGGCGGGAAATCATCGGCCCGTGGTTGTAGGACATATCCTCGGCAATGGTGATAAACGTGGGAACGCAGGTTTCGCCGATTTGCTCCAATAGACGCAGGTTATACTCCAGCAGATCCTGATTGATGCGGTGAAGCAATTCCGGCTGATCGGAGTAGGACAGCATCATCTTTTCGAAGCCAAGCAGCGTGCGGGGAAACCAGAAGAACCCTTCCAGCGTAGTCCACACCACGGCTTCGCCCTGCGCCTGGGCTTTGGCCCAGGGCCGCATGACGGAGATCGCGGAACTGTGGTCGGGATAGAGTGAGGGCAAGATGCGCAGGTAGTCGTCCATGTTCGAGACGGTGCCTTCGATGTGGTGCTGAACAGCCTCGATGGTCGGATTGGTGGTGCTGAACCAGAACTGCTTGTAGGGGTCGAGGCCGAAGTACTGCGAAATATCAAACACATCGTTCAACTCCACCGGCAAACCCTCTTCATGCCAGCGGTCGATCGTCAGATCCCACCACATCGCCCATTCCCATCGAGGCAGCCGGTCAACAGGCTTGAAATCCATGATTGCGCGAAAACGCTCCACATGATTCATCACAAAATCCTTGCTTTAATCAAAAGCTTCTTTTCAGCTCTACCCAAAAAACTTTTCGCCTGTGGAGATATCCATAGACGAACGGCAAACGGTGCCTTAACCATTTGTGTTACCCACGGCATTCGATTGGCCTGCTCTCATGGAGCGACCTGGAGGCCTTCCCAGCGGACGGTCCAATTGCCGTCGTCCGGGAAACCTGGTGCGTGCCTTTTCGGCGCACCATCCCATCCCGAGGCCATCATTGCCGCAGCATAGAGCAGGCCGCCGTTTCCAGGCAGGTAAAGCGGCAATGTGTGTTCCATTTGAAAATTGTGCCCGTTAGGCAAATAGGTATTCTTGGCCTCCGACATCAGTAGGGCCTGTACCGCCGTCTCACCTTCGCCCAACCGAGCTGCGGTCATCGCCACCATCGGGTAGTCCCAACCCCAGGTGTTCTTCCAGTCCCAATTCTTCATCACGCGCAACAGCGTGACGCGCATGATTTCGGGATCTACCATTGCACCGTTGAGAATGCCCAGTGGAGCAAGCATGCATGGATGAGACGTATTCAGCCCGGGATCATGGAATGTCCCTGTCGCAGTTTCCGCTGCTACATAAAGGCCATCGCGCGTCGTCAAGGCAGGAAGATGAGTGATGACGTGATCCCACTTCGCGTCACGGTCGAGCCCAAGGCGCTGCCGCCAGAGCTGAGCGGTTTCAAGACCGGAACGCCAGTAGGCCACCTCAAATGTCGGGTTCCACTGGTGTTCATGATCGTCATAGTACAGTTCCGCCGCATCGGCGACCGGCGGTCCGATGCGATATTGTTCCCGATTTGCGTCCCAGACTGCGAATGAGGCCATGAACTTGGCTGTTTCAAAAACGATGTGCTTGTATCTCGTCAACGTCCTTGGGCTGGGGCTTGCGCGGTAACAGAGTTCCGCATAAGAGATCGGATGTGGTTGCTGCCAGATCAGAAAGCACTCCAAATACGTCGGCGCTGGGTCGCCTGCTGGTCCAACACATTTTGGCCAGCGGGCTCCTTCGTAGCCCTGCTTCTTCGCTTGAGCTTGCGCTTTTGGCAGGATCCGCTCGTAAAATGGCAAGCTACGCTCCAAGAGATCGTGGCGTCCCCAGAGCGCAAAGTGCGCAGCGTGCCACCAGTGCATCTCTAGGTGGAATTTGCCGAACCAACTGTTACAAGTCAACCCCGTTTCCTGCGGCGGTAAAGAACCTGCGGATTGAATGCGCGTCAGATACTGCGACAACACAATACGGCGCTCCAACTCGTTCCAGCGGGGATCCTTGCTTTGCGAAAGGTCCATAGCAGCACCGGTGCTCCAGAAGTCGATCCACATTGTTTCGGCTGCGGAGGCAACACTTTCGGCGTCGGGAAGTCGCGGGGGCAAGGTGGACGGCGCGAAGCCGACGATGAACTGCAAGATAGAAGAATCAGATGCTCCAGAGAGATGAAACAGATGCGGCCCATGCTCAGAGAGAGTCCCGCTGCTGGACCATTCCATTGCCGCGTAGTAGTGGTCGGAGTCGAGTGTGCGGGCGAAATCGGCGCGGTGCGTGCCAGTGTGCGTAACAACCGTTTGATGGGCGTCGGGGTGATTCCAGTCCGATCCATCGCCACCGAAGCCGAAGGAAGCGTATGGGAATGCCAGAAGGACGCGGAGCTGACCTGACGCAATCAACGGGGAAGCGATGCGCACGCCAAGTTGCGCGTTGTCAGGATGGCAGGTCGTCATGACCTCTACGGGCTGGCCATCAAATGTAAAGCGGCTGACCAAGTGCCCGGTCCATAAATTCAACTCCTGTCGAATATCTGTCAGATCAGAGAGCTTGGCTTCTTGACCGTCTCTTCTACGCAATTCCATTCCGACTCGCCCAATGTTGAACCGGCCCGGATTGGCATAGAGATAACCTGCCACTGGGCCCAATTCCGGCAGAGACTTCTTGTCTTCGTAATAGAGGTATCCGACCTGCCGACCACCCGTGTCTAGGAATGTAAGTGGAAATTTCGCAAGGGAGAAGCCTTGTGGGTTGGGTGCCGTATGGAATCCCCACTGTGCCATGGTACCCAGCGGGATGCCTTGTCCATATTCGCGGGTAAATGTCTGAAGACCGGTGACATCCGCGGTGAAGGCAAACTCGCCGTTACCGACTGAAAGAGGAGACATGATGTCGACGGCACTCAACACTACGTTATGACGCGAAACCAACGCGCGCCGGTCGATGTGTAGTTTTGAGGCATTTGTGTCTTCAGCTGAAACCGCATTGCGCCAGGTTGCGCTCAGCCGCGCACCAGCGGCGATAAACATCTTAGAGAAGGATCGTCGGGTAATTACGTTGTTCAAGGCGTCTATCATTCTCAGCTATATCCATGAAATGTTACGGCTCGATGGTCGGTTGAACGCAGACATATCTCATCATAGTTTCTCGAGAACTCTGTTGGGCCTATTGTGCACTTGCGACGGTTCCGTTCATGGCGCCATTGCTCACATGCGCAGAAATGGTGACATGAGTCCGAAGTGGAAGATTGCGCGACGAGTCACCGATTTGAACGATGTAGTCGCCTGGATCGTTCTGCCAGGCATGAGTAGCCGTATCCCAATGACGGAAACTCGTCTCGTCAAGATCGAAAGAGACTTGACCTGTTTCGCCTGGATTGAGAACGATTCTCTGGAAACCGCGAAGTTCGTGGACTGGGCGAGGAACCGTTGACTTTGGAGGCGCAACATAGAGCTGTACAATTTGCGAGCCAACTCGAGCCGAGACGTTCTTTACGTTCAATGAAACGTGAAACCCTTGCGCTGACCGGACGGCGGTCAATCCGCCGTAGGTGAAGTTTGAGTAGCTTAAACCAAAGCCGAAAGGAAACTGAGGGGCAATGCCACGAGTATCGAAGTACCGGTAACCGACGAAGATTCCTTCCTTATAGTTCACGTTGTCTTTGTCTGCAGTCCCAATCGAATAGGTGGGCGAGTCTTTTAATTGCTTCGGCCAACTGAAGGTCAACTTACCGGCAGGGTTGATATCTCCTACTAGCGCTTCAGCAATTGCGGTACCACCTTCCATGCCCGGGTACCACGCGTCGAGCACCGCGGGAACGGACCCGATCCACCCAGAAACGGTGAAAGGCGATCCATGCAACAGCACAACAATGGTGCGTGGGTTGAGGTTTGCGATCCTTCGGATCAATTCTGCTTGCCCTTCCGGGAAATCCATATTCTGGCGATCGAGTCCTTCCGTGTCGAGGCCATGATTCCAGCCGCCGACAAAGATGACTGCGTCCGCGCTACGGAGCTTCGGTGCCGCATCGCTAATCTCCTCGTCTAATCGTTCTGCAGTTCGCGGCAACGACCACTCGAGATGCTGCGATGCATCGCCTGTTTTGGCATGGTAGTCAACACGTATGGGGTAGGCGGTTCCCCCTTCGAGGTGAACTCCCAAACTAGCACTCTGGAATCCGTCCGAGGCGTGGTTCGTAAGGAATGGTTGCCCATTCAAATAGAGCGTAGATGTATTCTGTCCCGACAAGCGAATCGTGTAGTATCCGCTTACCGGCGGCGTTAGTACCGCCTCATATTGCGCGCTGAAATTATCCGTGTGGACCAGAGTTGGATCGGGTGATCGCATCTCCCAATTGAAGTTTATCGAAGTTTCCGTGCGCTGCAATACAGGCACTTCGTTGCCATCATTGAAGTACTTTGCATCGACGCCCGGTTTGCCATTCATCGTTTTGAGGAAGCGGTAGTCAATTGATTCGAAGGCGCTTCCCTCGTCGATTGCAAGATATTCTACTCTCTCCGCACCCAATCGCTTCGTCAGACCTTCCAGGGCCGTTACCTCATAGGGTGGGAGAACGCCCGAACTGCCTCCGAGACCTTGATCGCAGAGGCGACGGCTGGCATTGGGCCCGAGAACGATGACGTGTCTTAATGACTTCGCGTTGAGAGGTAACGTGTTTGCGTCGTTCTTTAACAAGACTAGGCTTTCTTCAGCTGCTCGCCGCGCGACCGCTTGATGTTCGGGGGTATCGACCGAGCCGCCGGTATGCGGATCTACTCCATCTAGAAGTCCGACTCTCTGCATAACCCGCAAAATGCGACGCACCTTGTCGTCGATCACGCTCAGCGGGATCTTGCCTGCATTTTCATCGTCGAGGAGCGGTTTGCCGAAGGACTCCGTCTTCCAGTCGCTCCATGGCATGCTGACGTCAAGGCCTGCGAGGGCTGCTTTCTCCGTTCCGCGGGCGCGGTTGAAATCGGTCAGCACGAGGCCGTCGAAACCCCATTGGCCTTTCAGTGTTGTCGTCAGCAGCCAGTGATTTTGACATGCAAGCTCTCCATTGAGGCCGTTGGCAGCGGTCATGACGGCCCACGCACCACCCTGCTGCACCGCAGCTCTGAACCCCGGCAAGTAAATCTCCTCGAGAGTTCGTTCATCTACGTTCGACATATACCAGTCGCGATTCGTCTCACGATTGTTTGCAGCGAAATGCTTGACGCATGCTGCGACGCGCTCACCCTGGATGCCACGGACCATCTGAGCAGCAAGTTGGCCATCGAGGTAGGGATCCTCTGTCAGATACTCGAAGAAGCGGCCATTCAACGGATCCCGCTCAATGTTTAGTGCCGGCGCGAAAACCATCGTCCTACCGGCCGCTCTTGATTCCTGGCCGATGACCTTACCGGTCGCTTCGAAAAGCGTAGGATCCCACGAGCTCGCAATGCCGAGACCTGATGGGAAGGCCGTGGCATCCGCGCCAGTTGTTCCGCGCGGACCATCGCTGGGTATCATCGCTGGAATGCCAAGTCGTGGAACTCCAGGCAGTTGCGATACTCCGGGTTGCTCGCCACCGAAGAGCATTCGGACCTTCTCTTCGAGCATCATTTCATGCAGGATTCTTTCAATTTGCCCCTCGCCGCTGTCCGGCCTGGCACTCCCAGAACCGGGTTGTTGACTTGCAAGCGGAGTCAGCAGGAAAGCCGCACCAGCAAGCAGGCAGCTGAGAGATCGATAGCGCATCCAAAGATTCTTGGGTCGTGTATTGCTAATCCGTCTTTCGGCCCGCATGTTCGCTGCTTTCATTTCCAGTCCAAATAAGTAATGGCGTTCGTGAGAATTCGAGGTGACAGGGCTGTATTACAGTGGAAGTGATTTCTAGCAAGCTCTTACAGGAATTCTTCGTCCAAATTCAGCTTGGCAACTTGGCGTTTCAGTTTCATGTTCTCCTGCACCAACTCCTTCAGGCGCTTGATCTGGCCTTCCTCTTACCCTCCCCACTCCCCACGCCAGCGGTAGTAGGTCTGCTCAGCGATCCCGACTTCGTAGCAAGCGAATGGCGCATTCTTCCCGTTCGCGATGCCCAACCCAATTTGCCGCAGCAGGTCTGCAATCTGCTCTGGCGAATGCCGCTTGCCTCTCGCCATCCCAAGCTCCTCTTCATTACCGTCGGTGAGTTTTTCCTATGTCCCCCGTTTGCAGAAGGAGCCTTTTCGATACCGTGCAGATAAAGAACGCCTGTTCAGGATCAAACCTCCCAGACGGCTTTTAGTTCACACATAGGAATTAACTGCTAAAGCACACGATGCTAGCGGTACCCGGCGCGGGTTGGTCTCCGGCGCCGAGTTGTTGAGTTCACAGCTACACCCACACCCCAAGGCTTTCCGCTCGTCTCTAAGCGAAAAGACCTTGGCATGCAGTTAATAAGTTAGCTTTAATGCAAACATCAGTTCTCGCGGATCATTGTATTGACTGAAATTCGTCACTTGGCCGAAAGTAGACGACGAGAAGCTGGTATTTGGCCCATTGAACGCAGGCGAGTTAGTTAAGTTGAATGCTTGTGCTCTAAACTGCAGATGTAAACCCTCGCCAAGTGAAAAAATCTTCGATATATCCATGTTCGTAAGCTGTGGCTCGGGCATTCTCAGTTCGCCAAAGGATGGATTCATACTTGCAAGCGTGAATGGTGGCAATACACGCCAAGCAGCGGCTTTATCCTGGCTACAGTTCTCCGTTGCGCCTGTAAGGGTGATCGTGCATGTGTTGAACTCGTGTGCAAATGTCGGATTCGCTACGCGCGGGTTAACCCCTGTCGATGTTACCCCACTGGGAGCTGTATATAACTCCCCAGATCCCGGAAACGCGTTATACGTTCCACTCAGTTGCCATCCCATTATTTGCCTTAAAATACTCGATGACGCCCATCCCGAAGGCGTTGGCACATGCCATCCTGCTGTGACCATGATCATGTGGGGTTGATCATCAGGGCTCAGCTCATGCGTATAGTTTGTATCCTGGGCGTTTAGGAAACCTTCCGCATTCTCTTTCGAGAATGTGTAATTTATGCGACCATAGATGCCGTGCGACATGCGCTTGTCAAGTGTTACTTGCAGTCCGTTATATGAGGTGCTTGCGTTGGAGGCGACCACGTTAAACGAGGTGTATTGAGGGAAAGGGAGGAGGCTCTGCTGGACCGTAATTGTAGGTGAATTGAGCGATGTCCCTGGAAGCAATCCGGCAAATGGATTCGCTACCGTGTTATTCAGCTTGTTTCCAAGCGCTAGGTCGCTTGCTGGTAAGAAGTTGGCGTTTCTGGTCTCTGATATATTGCGCGTAAGCCCAAGAACATATCTGGCAGTTAACAATGTCTCCCGTGGGAGTTGATACTCTATCCCAAAGGAAGATTGAGTCACCTTCGGTGTATTTGCCTTGTTATTCTCCCAGTAGGTCCAGCCACCCTGTCCTGTCAAATTACTGGCTGCGCCTCCGGGCTGTACGAAGCCCGCTGGATACGGATTGGCGAATGTGTAGTTTGCGCCCTGAGCACAGAGACCACAAGCAGGAGTCAACATGCCGTTGTTTGAGGCAATGTAGTTGGTGTTCGCACTAAAACCACTTTCCGAGGGCTGGTAGAACACTGGCGCATATAAGACGCCGAGGCCACCACGTAATACCATCTTGGGAGTTAAACGGTAAGCGAAGCCCACACGAGGGCCAAAATAATTCAGGTTGTAACCGTACGCTCCGCGCTGGCCACCGTTGGCCCCAGGGAACAAGACCTCCCCATGCAATTGTTGCCCAGCGAAGGTATAGGTAGCATCTGGGTCGAAACCCGAATTCTGTTTATTATGGTGTTCAATTTGGGGGGTTTCTGTATCCCAGCGAAGGCCAAGTGTAAGTGACAAACGGCTGTTCACGCGCCAATTGTCCTGCAAATATGTCGCATAGTAGTCGTTCTCGTAGAGAGGACTAGGAGAACCGCTGTTATTTCCACTGTCTGCATAACCCAAAAGGAAGCTTGCGAAACCACTCCCAGAGTCGGTTTGTGCAGTTAGAGGATTAGCTTGCGTGAAGTCAGTCCCAAATCCAAAGTTGGTACTGTCGGCCGCCCAACTCCGGCTGTTACGCACTGGTCGAATCTCTACGCCGAAGTTCAGATCGTGCGTTTTCAAGTGCTTGATCAGCGATTCTGCAAGATCATAGGTGTTGCTAGTGTTAAGTAGACCTGAACCGAAGCCAACCCCCCCGAAAGAGGAGTAACCACCAATGCTGAGATATGGAAACAGGGTAGGATCGCTCAAGCCGGCGATCGTGGCCGCAGGCCAACCTATGGTTGAAAGATCAAAACTCGGCTGGTGATTCGCGATTCCGAACATATGCTCATTCCAACCGACGCGAAGACTCGATACGAAGGTCGGCGAGATGGTCCACGTCCAATCCACGTGCGATGCATGATTTGTGCGCCAGTGTACATACGAAGGTGCGATCGCGACAGGGAAGTCGTTTAGTCCCTGGCTCTGATGGCGGTCCGCATACATGAATGCGCCAAAGATGCGATTGCTTGCATTTATATTGTGATCTACCCTGTAAACAAACTCGTCATATCTATCCCCGCCAACATTTGGGGTTGCCAACAGATTGTTCACATTGCCCGCGCTCGACAAGTTCGGAAGAGGGATTAGCGGAATTATCTTCTGCGCGACTGGATCGAGACGACTAGCTGGAATCGTGTTGTTTGGGAAGGGCGTCCGACTGTAACTTCCCGCCCCATTTGAAACAGTCGTCAAAGGATCGTAAATCGGGAGAGGCCCACCCTTGTAGCTCTGTGAGAAATTCCCTTGCCGTTCAAGTGCAGTCGGAACCGTCAAATAACCTGTGGCAGGCATCTCGTTGTGGATTTCTTCCCAACCGAACATGAAGAACGTCTTATCGCGTCCATTGTATAGTTTTGGAATGACAACCGGCCCATCGACCTCCACGCTTGGTTCAAGCCAGCGGAACTCAGGTTTCCGCGCGCTGATCGTATCATCTGCATATGTATTGGCGTTGAACATCTCGTTGCGCAGATAAAAGGAAGCTTCCCCGTGCAGGGCATTCGTACCATTCTTCAGATTTAGGCTGACGATTCCGCCACCGGATCGGCCGTATTGGGCATCGTAAACACTTGTTGCTATCGCGACTTCCTGGGTCTGATCGGGAGATGGGACAAAAGAAAGGTTCGCCGGACCTCCCGTATCGATGCCACTATCCGTTAGACCGTCGAGAAGATACTCGGTGGTATAGTGTAAGCCACCATTGACAACCCATGAGTCCATTCCACCGTTCGCATAGGGGCTATTGTCAGTCAGGGGATTCTGCCCAGGAAACATAGTCACACCGGCCACATCACCTGCCATCGCAAAAGGGTTGCGTCCGAGCAAGGGTTCATCCGCGATCTGTTGTTCTTCAATAACCGCATTATTTCCACCGCTCGTGGTTTCCAGTTGTGGAGCCTCAGATGTGACAGTGACGCTCTGGACTTCGCTGCCTGGGTGAAGCTGACCATCGACTTGCAATCGCTCACCAGTGTGCAGGTCAACGTGCGATACCAATACATTGAAGCCGTTCTTTTCGACCCGGACATCGTAGGGTCCGATGGGCAATAGATCGACAGTGTAGATGCCATCATCGTTGGTAGACGTCGCGATCGCGACGCCCGTTGCGGTGTCAGTCAACACTACTTTTGCTTTTTGGATGACGGCGCCATTCAAATCGGTTACCGTGCCGGTTACTGCGCCACGAAATTGCTGACCTTGGACGGTAATGGATACCAATCCTAGAAGCACAACACACACGGTACTGCCAATCAGGTTCCTCACCGTTCTTTTCATCGCCTCAAAGCCTCCATGCGGTTAACTGGTTCATATCTGACGGCACCGATCCAGCAACGCTAACTCAATCCGGCGTTCCGGGACGTTCTAAACTGATCACGCAACACGCGAGTCGCTATCAAGTCCGGTTCGATTTCCGTGCCGAACATTTTTGCCGACTGATAATCTCTAGGCTTGCCAAATGTATGGCGTAAGGTGTTATGAAGAATGGTGTTGGAGTGGTGCAACGTGCAGTGCTGTACGTCTGACCTGTTTTCAAGCTCATCCAACTCGCTTATTGTTAACAACATCCGCGGAGAGCCATCATGAGAGAAGATAGCAAAGGTGCTGTGTTCCCGGAGAGGTTTAAGAATATTGGAAGACCTTAATCACGGAGACTTACATCTCCAGTCGCCGAATATTGATGAGTCGATAGGTCGAATCCTGCGCAGTTCCCGGTTCAGGGATAGTTTGCAGTTGCAAACCCTGCTTAGATACATCGTGGAGAAATCGGTTGGGGGCCAGGATGACGCTCTCAAAGAGCGCATCATTGGGATTGAGGTCTTTGGGAGGAAACCTGACTACGATACTGCAGATGATCCAATCGTTCGATCCCGCGTGGGCCTTCTCCGCAAGCGACTTGCTCAATACTACGAGAGCGAGGAGTCGAGGGGTTCCGAGGTTCAGATTGTCATTCCGAATGGATCATATCGCCCCACGTTCGTTCTTCGTCCCGGGGTCAACAACGAAAGCCGAAGCAGCCCAACCCAGAATCAGCCTCAACCGGTGATTTCAAAGGAGATAGAAGAGCCCGCGGAGCTTGAAACGGCTCCTTCCGTTCCCAGGTCGTCGGGAGCGGTTCGTTGGCGCGTATGGGGAATCACCGGTGTGGCGTCTTGCGCTCTTCTCTTGGCAACTTGGGTTGCCGTCGAAAAATGGCAGATGAACGAAATCGACCTTCTTTGGAAGCCGATCCTTGAAAGCAAAAAGACGGTAATCCTCTACACTGGTACTGTTAACCCAGTCTATCTTCGCTCAGCAGGCTCTGTCGATAGAACGAGTTCGTCTGGCGGCGAGGAGCTTCCAGCAACACCACCTTCTCTGGCTCCATTGGAAGCACAAGCACCGAATGCAAGCGTCTTTGTGCCCGTAGAAGAGGGCCTTGCCCCAACCGGTGACATTACGGCGGATTTGAAGGTGGCCGCCCTAATGAATACGTACAATCGGAATCTTACTTTGCGTTCAGGATCCGGCTTGGCCTTTGTCGATCTAAAGGGGTCTCCGGCTGTTCTGATCGGTGCTTACGACAACTACTGGACAATTGACCTGGCCCGAGATCTCCCATTTTATTTTGATCGTGGCGTCAGAATCCGGGAACGTGGTGGCCAGCATCGAGTTTGGTCTACCGCGGCGGGACCAGACATTACTATTGCTGAAGACTATGCGGTCGTTTTTAGAATTTTGGATTCGAAGACCGGAGGCCCTGTAATTGCGATTGCAGGATTGACAACTTGCGGAACGCAGGCTGCCGCTGAATTCGTGACCGATTCAATACAGCTAAAGAAACTCGCGGGCATCCCCCGGGATGCATTGAAACGGAAGAATCTTGAATTCGTTCTCCGTGCATCCCTCGTGAACTGCACTCCGACTTCCGTAGATATCGTGGCCCAGGAGGTCTGGTAGGGATGCATCTGCAGTTGCCAGCTGGGTTGTGGCATGGTTCAGGCTTTGGTCGTAGTTCATTCTTCGCCAGATTCTTCACATGGAAACGACCAGACGACGGACATCACTCTGGAGTTCCCTGTCGCCCATACGATTCGGGAAGGCCTCGCCGAGAGTCGCTTTGGCCCGCTGACAGAACAAGCTGCGGTCTCACTGGAAAGAAACAAGGAAGTCCATGTTCAACTTGTCTTATCGAATGCTCGTCTGCACCGCATTGGCGAAAGCTTGTGCGCGCCTTAGCGGTTCATTTCCACAAGTTTCGCGCGCAGGCTCATCGCCAACCGCGGCGATAGATACCTATCTCGATTCGGTAACTGGCAGAATCCGATCTGCCTCGATGTTTCTCAGGATCTGCACCGTTCCCGACGGCCACCAGATCTCAATTTCGTCCACGATCTTCGCCGCGCCTAGTCCAAAGTGAACCGGGCCGGCACTGGAGGAAGCGTATCCAGACGCGGTGGACTTGTAATTAAACTGAGTTTGCCCCCCGGCCACAACTCGAATTCGCGCACCAATTCCATCACGATTACTTTTCGTCCCTCGCAGCGCGAGTTCCAGCCAATGGTTGTGATTCGAGCTGTCGTTCATCCAGATTTCCGCAGGAGCGCTAAGTGCGGTAACCACAATGTCGAGTTTCCCGTCGTGATTGAAGTCGCCTACGGCAGAGCCACGGTGGCGACGCGGCGGTAAGGCGTCGAATCCGGCCTCCCCGGTCAATGATGTCCAATGTCCCCCGGGCAAATTTCGGAAAACCGTGTTGGGCTGATCGACCCGGACAATCAATGCCATGTCCGGTGATTGCACGTCGCCTCGGGCTACAAAGACATCCTTCCAGCCATCATTATCAAAATCGGCAATATTCACGCCGTAACCGGACATGTGACTACTGAGTGCAGTCATCCCACTACGTGCGGTAATTTCAGTGAATTCACCTTTGCCATCGTCTTGAAATACAGGGAAAGTCTCATTCACAAGTGCAGTGAAAACTATGTCGGGAAATCCATCGTTGTTTATATCCTGAGAGTCGGCTCCCATAGCGGAAATTAGATTGCCGTGTTCGGGTAACGCAACACCTGCCTCAAACCCAACCTCTTCGAAATGAAGGTGGCCCTTGTTGTGAAACAGGAAGTTGAAGAGATTGTCATTCGTCACAAAGATATCCGGAAGTCCGTTGCCGTCGAAGTCCGCGACAGTTACCCCCATTCCTTTTCCGATGTGCGCGCGGATCCCTGACTGTTCCGAAGCATCAGTAAATTTGCCGTCTCCATTATTCAGGAAGAGCTGATTGGGAAGTCCCTTGAACGAATTCGGATGACAATATTCCGGCGTGCCATTGACCTTGCAGTCCGGTTCGTTCGATCCGTCCCAGCTCAGATAATTCACTACGAAGAGATCCAGCAGACCGTCGTTGTCCACATCCACCCAAGCGGCGCCGACGGACCACAGGGGCCCATACTGTTTATCGAGATGAGAGAGTCCCGCCTTGTCCGTAACATCGGTAAAGGTGCCGTCGCCGTTATTGTGATAAAGCGTGTTTCGATATACGCCGCTGACAAAGATGTCTTCATATCCGTCATTATCGTAATCGCCGATCGCGACCCCCGTGTCGTAGCCGGTCCCTGCGAGTCCCGCCTTCTCCGTCACGTCCATAAACGTTCCATCGCCGTTATTTCGAAATAGCCTATTCCAGTATTTTGGCGAGGTCTTTTTCAGGCTCGTTATATCGGCCCCGTTGGTGAAAAAAATATCCAGATTCCCGTCATTGTTGTAATCGAAGACGGCAACTCCCCCGGCCATGGTTTCAGGAACATGCCGAGCCGGAGTCTCACAACTGTCGAGCGAAAACGGGATCGGTCTGGGCGTGAAGTGGATTGCCGCGTTGGCCGTAGCCGGAAGAGCCAGCGCGGCCAGTGCGCGTACGCGGGATACAAGAGCAGCGGCAGAAAGGCAAAAGGCCCGGCGGTCCATCACATCCACATCCATACATCGGCCGCATTTTGATCAGCATCGGAGCGAGGCCGGTCATCAGCCTTGCAACTGCCGCCGCGCTCAAGGTACCGCAGGCGGCCACTATTCATCTGGCTGGAGTCAATGCACGGCATCTTGTTTGCTGAGCCTTTCAATCTCGCTCTTTTCCCGGCTGGCGTCTTCGGTGCGCCCCGCCGCAGTGTAAGCTCGGACCAGGTCCCAACGAACCCGCACTTCCTCCGGCAAGGAATCACGGGCAGTCTCCAATTCCCGAATCCCGTTGGCAGAATCTCCTTTCGCGACCAACCCTTCGCCTAGCACCATGTGGGCCAAAGCATCATCAGGCGAGATTTTCAACGCTTCCTGGGCGAACCTAATTCCCTGATTGATGTCCTGGCGCTTGATATATTCCTCCGCTAGCCTGATCCTCGCGGGCACGTGCGACGGCGAGATTTCGATCTCTCGTTTCATCTCCTTGATACCGTCGTCTGGACGCGTTCCCAAAAGGTAAGCGCCAATGAGAAAGTGAACTTCGGGCTGATCGGGATACGCCGCTTCCAGTTCGCTGAAGAGTTTGTCGGCTTCTCCATACCGCTGGGTTTGTACTGCAAGCACGCTAGCGCCGGCTAGGTGAACCAATTCTCGACGATCAACGGGAATCTCGGCGGGCAAGATTGGCATGTGCAAAGCGGCTAGGCCAATTGGCTCAACCAATGGCGAGGTGTCCTCGCCCGATGCCACCCGAGTATAAAGAAGAGTCAAACCTTCACCAAACTTCCCGAACCGTGTGAGCAAAATGGCAGTGATGTAGGAGACGGTAGCGTTCATATCCTTGTTTTCGCCGAACCCGAGCGCCTTGCTCTGCTTCAGGTGATCCAGGGCCAGCGCGTAATAGTGCGTCTCAAACTCACTCAATCCCAGCAGTGCCCATCCGTTGCCGTTTTCCGGATTCTGAGTGAGAAAGCGCCGCAAAACATCGCACGCTTCCGAGTAATTCTCCTTCTCAAATAGTAATGTGCCTAGATGCCACAACCCTTCGTCCCAATCTGGCTTGAGCTTCAAAGCCTGCCGATAGAGATCGATTGCAGAATCGTCGCGGTTCTCATCCCGGGCGCGTTCGGCGGCCGCGGCTAGTTGGTTAAAGCTGTCAGTACCGCGCGCGGTAGGTGCGTTCCGTGAAGACGTTGAACCATCCTGCAGCGAAAGCGAAGCTGCCAATACCAGCACGGTCGACACCAAAATCGCGATCATCTTGCTGCCTCCCGGGGATATTCCGCGCCTTTCCTACCCCCAGCACGATCCAGAGCTCCCTAGTTCTTCTTCATCGAGACATAACTGGACATTTCCCGATGGGCATCCCCTTTGCGCTCCAGTCCCCGGTTAGGTCCTGGGAGATGAAACTGAATGGCGGAGATGTCCGTCGCGAGTCGTGCTGCTGACTCCAGCTCCCGCTCACTATCCCAGAACTGCCCAGTAAGGCACTCCCGAGAATATGATGAGTATCGGGATTCGCGGGTTCGATCCTAACAACATGTCTCGCCAGTGACAATGTCGTGGCCAAGTTATTTCGTTCGATCTCGATTTGGGCCAGTCCCAGCATCCGTTGAACATGTTATTAGGAAGATAGCTGGATCTCCTTCGGAAACTTCCGCGCCGCCTTGGCGGCCCAGAGCTGGAATTTGAGCAGCACGCCTCTGAACAGCGCACATTTTGTTGTTGGTCATACTCGGCCTTCAATCTATGGGGATACTTCTGCCCGAGTGCAAAGCCGTTCTCTGACGTGTAAAACTCAACTTTTCCCGCCAACTAGATTCGCTCACGCAGTTCCGGCGGATCGTCCTCCGATAGATTCTGTATGCGCAGCGAAGCCAGTCCGATGTCTCCAATCAGCATAGGTCTCCACCACTCCCGAAGTTTGCCATAGCGCGAGCTGACCTTCAATAGGTACTATATTCCCAGAATCTGCTGGAACGATAATTAGGTGTCAGAATTCACTCTTTGCTCTGCTCTTCTGGCAGCTCCGCGCAGGCTGCACCGGTGCATCTTCGAACAAACGCGCTTACCACTCCAGTCGATCTCGACACATCGAAGCCCACGTTTTCTTGGTTCAGTAATGCGACGATGCCGAACTGGACTCAGGCCGCGTACGAGATACTCGAAGATCCGGACCATAAAACCTGCACGCAGGTCGCGCTGTCGCCTGGGATTCCGGGCGTATCGCGTGCTCGGAATCCGTCGATATTGCTTACGCAGGCTCACCGCTCAAGCCGCAGCAACACTACGCCTGGAAGGTAATCACCTGGGACGGCAATGGGAAGAAATCGCTGGTCATCACGATGAATGGGGCGCCTTCGATCGCGAAGAGATTGGTTTCCTCCTTCATTCCGGCAAGAACGAAGTTGACATCGATGTTGTCTCGCATCACACTGACAATCCTCCCGCTCAATCACCTACTGCGCTCGAGGCGGCCATCCACATTACGCACGCCGACGGCGCTGAGGAGCGCCTGGTAGGGGACGAAAAATGGCAGGCCCGTTCAACTACGGAGGATTCGTGAAAGTGGAGTGCCCAGCACTTTTTGTACCAGATGAGATGAGAGAAACTGGATTGAGCCTTGGGATGACACGAGGGAGGAATTATACGCCGGAGCAAATTGTCAGCCCGCTGCGTCAGGTTGAGGTTGCAGTCGCAAACGAGAAGACGACAGCGCAGGCATGTAAAGAGGCAGCGATTGCGGTGCAAACGTACTACCGATGGCGCAAGGAGTATGGCGGCTTATAGGTGGATCAAGCACGCCGGCTGAAGGAGCTTAAACAGGAGAACGCCAAGTTGAAGCGGCTGGTGGCGGAACTGAGCTTAGACAAGCTGGTGCTTAAGAACATTGCCTCGGGAAACCTCTAAGCCCGGGAACGACGGCGCTGTGTGGTGGATCATGCCAGTGAGCAGGGCACAAGTGAGAGGCGGGCGTGCCAACTGGTGAACCTTCCCCGCGGCACGCAGCGCTGCCAGCCGACACAGCGCGAAGACGAAGATCGACTCATCTGAAATCGGCACTTTCTAGACAAAGAGCCCAACGAAAGTCTGCGCCTAAACCGCGCTCCTTTTTCAAATCTCAAAAGAAGACGGGAGAGCAAAAGGCATCGATGCCCCGGAGGCACCCCCGCCGCCCGGACATCTCACAGGACAGCGCTGGCCAACTGAAGCCACACCCATGGGGAGCCGGGTTGTGTCATGACTTGTGTCGTAACCCCGCCATCCCTGTCGGTGCCGGACCGACTCTGGCCGTGTCGCTCGGGTACAAACGAAAGGCAGCGAACATGCCTGAAACCCGCATGAACACTGCCTCTCAGTGTCACTCAGTATCGTTTGGTTTCTTTCCATCCGACTTTACCCGCTGAATTCGGGACCAGGGGGTCGGACGGGCCGACAAAGCTGTCTCACTTCGGGTTTGGCCGTGTCTCAAGGAGCGATAGTTAATTCCACCTTCCTCAGCCATTTGGAAATGAAACCGTATCGTCCTTAAGCAGATCTCCACCCGCGATCCTCACCCGCGATTGACCTGTCTTTCACGTATTCCGGCGTATGTAGGCTGTCCTGGCGACTGGAGTTCTCTCGTAAATTAGAACCGGGGAGGCCGAACTCCTGGGAGGAGTACTCGGCGGCGTTGGCAAGGATAACCCGAGCGGTAGAACTCAGAAACTTCGGCGACGCTTCAACGAATAAGCCGGATTGCCAGTAGCGAAAGAATCGTGTGCGCCCTTCGTCGAAACTTAGAGGCCAGCCATTATGGCCTGCACATTCGTTTGACGGGCCTGATCGAAGGAAGCCTGAATCTGACGCACGATTATGCGTTCCTCCGCGGCCTTCACTATTCTCATGTTTTTAGGGTCGTACAACCGGATAGACCAGGGATGCTTCCGGCAGGTTACGGTGGTGACGGTTAGGTCATGATACTGCTCGTGCGCACGAGTGAAGGGCCAACTCCAATTCACGCTAACTTCCGAGCAGGAACACGTAGTACGACGGCGAAAAATTCCAAACACGATTCTCCCAACTGATGAATAGCCCAGATTACGCCGCATCGGCAAACTAGCCGGCAGACGACGTAGAGTGGTCGCTTCCAAAGACGATTATGGTTCTGTTCTCGTTTGGGCGCCATTGCATCAAAGTTGCACCCGTATGTCCTCCATCAACGCAGCTACGAGTTCTCCACTGGATGCGGCCTATTCCTGCCCCAAGACCTCCACGCTATCCATGCACCTTGACGCAAGTTCGTCACGGCAGCAGTTTGCCGTTCAAGACGTTCGTGCTGGTCACCTTGCCGTTGTTCGTATCGCAGACGGTAACGTTCTGAGCCGTAACTCGACCGGTGTTCGTGTTGAATTGGGTGTTGGTCGTGATCGACTTTCCGTCTGAGGTGCGAAAGTGGTTGATTTCACTGGACAATTTGCCGTTGTTGTCGAAGCTCTGCATACCGTTGTCTCCTTTGCAATGTGATTGAGAAGGGATTGACCTTCATGGCTATGGAAGGCCTCGACAGCGACCGATTTGCCGCTTTGTCGGGCTTCAGCGATTAACTTTTTCCATCTCCTCCCTACACTCGGACGGCTCAGAGCGTCGGTCATCCGCCTGCCAGACTATTGCCGCTCTGCGCCACATGGGCGGCGAAACTTGAAAACCACGTTCTGAATTGAGCGCCTCTCTCTCAGGCCGCACGCGAGGCGACTTGCAGAGTTTCAGGCCGGAATGCCACGAAAGCACTCAATTCGCTTTGCCGAGCTTCTCGAACAAACCGCACGACAGAGGCTCGGCTTACGTCATACCTTTTCGCGACTTGGGTCAAAGACATCCCGGCTAGTCGGTCGTGGACGAGCGCAGCGTGATTGACATCTAGCCGCTGGCGAC
>OCZT010001660.1_pt1 | contig 23014 bp, 25 predicted proteins | sample 1539031 | NCBI WGS metagenome assembly OCZT01 (sample SAMEA3539308, study PRJEB22396) | soil metagenome | biome: tundra; feature: field; material: soil | place: USA | collected 2010-05 | depth 0.15 m | reverse complement strand
CGAGATATTGGCGTGACTGGAGTTCAGACGTGTGCTCTTCCGATCTATGAAAGTTTACCGCCTTTAGAAACAATCGCGTCATTTTGTAATCTTAATTGATGCAAATCATCAACAAGTTTAGCTCCATCTTTTCCGAAAGCAGCATCTCTTACCTCAGCTCTTTGCGGCCCATCTCCACCAAACTTCTGTAATGCTTTATCTACATTTTCAATATTTCCTTGGAATTTAGCGGTCGTTCCTTCAGCAAAACTTGGGTCTTCTTTGGAGATGACTGCTTTTATGAATGTCGCGCCAACGTCAGTTGGTTCAACACCAGCTTTCTGAGCAAAATCTGCAAGGTCTTCTGGACTTCCAATCTTAGAGATATTATTGAAAACTTCCGTAGGATTTGTTCCAACAGTTTTTTGAGCGTCAGTCGCAACTTTTTCAATATTTGTTTGTTCAGTTGAAACATTTTTCGTAGCAGTTTTTTGAGCAACTTTGTTTTCTTTTAACTGAGCTTCAATTTCAGCTTGCTTTACATCATTAGCCTTAAGATTCAAAGCCTGTTCTTTTGCTGCCATGTAGTCGCGCTTGTTTATGAAATTCTTGTTTTGTTCAAGAAGAGTGTCAAGTTTATTTCCATTGAAAGTTCCATCGGAATTTTTAGCCTTCTCCATGATAACTTTCATCATTGCTTGATTAGCGACATCATTCAATTTTCCATCCACTTTACTTAGAGCGCCTCTGACTTCTGGGTCGCTCAAAAGGTTCATTATTTTTGTTGGAGTATTGGCTTTGGCAAAACTATCAGCCAAAGAAGGATGTTCGTATTTCAGAGTTCGAACAACATCATCTAACTTGCTGAGTTCAATTCCCATTCCTTGTGGAACACTACTCTCGAAGAACTGTTTCATCGCTGGTGCGACAGTATCTTGAAAAACTTTTCCATACGAAGTGTTCCCGCCAACAAGAGAGTCTCTCATCTGTCCCATGACTGTAGTTTTCATTAAAGAAGAAGAAACAGGTTTGACTTCGCTTGCGTCAACAAATTTCCATCCCATTTGTTTTGCGACAGCTCTGTCCGTAGTCATCTCCTCTGCGTTCAAAGCACTCTCGATTTCAGCCTCAGTCGGAGCGGTCGTGCTTCCTTTGAAAAGTTCCGTTACAGTCTGTTTAGCGTTTAAGACATCTTCCCAGTGAGATAGAGCAGCCGCTTGCCCAGCGTCTACGTTTCCAGAAAGAGATGTCCTAAAAGCATCAAGGCTTTCAATAACTGGTTGAAGGTCTGGAAAGGAATTTTTCGGGAGAGCTTTTCCATAATTTTCCTCCGCTATTTTAACAAAATTATCCAAAGTTGTTCCGATGGCTGGTCCGATTTCTGAAGTTGTATTTGGTCCGATTCCCATTTGTTTTAGAGCTTCAATTGAATTGAGGGGACTGTTTATCACGTCTTCTCTCATTTTTATGAGAGCTTCCTTTTGAGCATTAACCTTTTCCAATTCAAGTTTTGCTTGGTCTAGCTGAATAGAACTTTCTGGAGTCTTTGTCTCATCAGCAATTTTTTGTAAATCAGCGAGTGAAGTATTTAAGTCTCCAACCTTTGTTACTAGGTCGTTTATCGTTCTATCAATTTTTATTAGATTTTGTGTAGCTGCCGCTGTGAGTTGAGCAGGAGTGGAAATTTTATTGGCCACCTGGGAAAATGGGGAGGTATCTTTATTGAAAAGATTTTTAACAAAATCAAGACCACCAGTAATCATTCCTGTAGCTTTTGTCGCTCCTCCAACAATCGTATTCGTTAGCATATCTGCCGTGCTGGAAATAGGGTGAGTCGCCAATTCAGTAACAGTTGGAACGATTCCCCTTGCTGGTATGACTTTTCCCGTGGCGTCTAATGTATCTCCACCTAAACCTAAATCAAGTCCCAAGTAAGGAAGAAGAGAAAGAAGAGGATGATTTAGTGCTGAAGTTGTTGCTCCACTTATTCCTTTCCAAAGATTCGAAAAATCTCCTGTTTGGATTGTCCCCATTATTCCGTTTTCGAGTTGCTGTCCCGCTGGACCGAGAAGAATTGTCGGGTCTTTTACAATTTGGTCTACCATATCTCCCACATGAAATGGCAATGTCACAAGTCCTTTTGCAACACTAAAAGCATCTCCGATAACATTTACCCCTGCTTTAGCTATCGTATTTATCGGCGCTTGGATTTCCTCTCCTATAGATGATTTTTGTGGGGTATTACTTAAAGACCCGTAATCAGTGTTTGGATTTATTGGCATCAATCCATTTGCCAGAGAATTTTGGTAATCAAAATTATTCGCATTTTTAAAATCTTCTATGTTCTGTGTAGTTTGAGCACCAAAAGAACCACCCTGAACTTGATTCCAAACTTGAGCATTTATATCAGGTTGCTGACTTTTGTAGTCGTTCGTCATGGAATCAGCCAGAGCCTGCATATCAGTGACGGAAGCATTTTTAGCTTTCATCTGAGACATTGCACTATCCAATGAAGTGGCGAAAGTGTTTTGGTCCATATTTATTTAATAGTTATTCCATACTTGTTTGCAATCGAAGTCACTGAGCTGCTCCAACTAAATGGAGTTGCGCCCGCCGCTGGAGTAGCGGCTGTAGAACCGTAAATAGCTTGATAAGTAGCTGGAGAAAGAGCTGATTGAGTGACACCATTAACGGCATCATTTGCGGTATTACCGAAGGCAGTAATATCTGAATAATTGAGAGAAGCAGAATCCTTTGAACTTCCGAGTAGATTATCAAGCCCCGGAATTGAAGTTGCGACAGTCCTCTTTCCGAACACGTTTGCCTTGTAAAGAGCGTTGAGATGATTTGCTTCGGCAGCAATTTCTTGCAAAGCTGGATTTTGGTTCTGACCTATTTTTGTCATCCAGTCTTGAAGTGTGCCTTTGACAAAACCTGATTTTTGACTAGCTGGCAAAGCATCAATTTTTTGTTGAAGAGCAATAGCCGCTGACGCTGTATCTTGAATACCTTTTATCGTGCTTTGTAATGTTGTTGGTAATGATTTTATCACCGCATTTGTCAGAGTTGTCTTCATATTAGCTACAGTGGCTGGTGTATTTCCGCTTTGAGCAAAATGAGTAAGAGCTGTTACGAGAGTTGGAATTTGGGTTTTTGACAAACTTGTGCTGAGTTCATAAGAAGCATCAAGGAAAGCTCCATTGGAAACACTCGCTATTGTTTGAGCATCAATCGCGCTTACTTGTTTCAAAGCAAGATTTGCTTGCATGTTTGCCATATAAGCATTTGCTTTATTAAGAGCGATAGCGGAATTTGTTTGTTCTATTTGTATTTTTTGATTCGCTTGGTCTATTTTTTGATTAGCGATAGTCTGCTTGTTTCCAGTCAGAGAATTTTGAATCACTCCGAGAGCTTCCTGCGGAGTGTAACCCCCAGCGAGGAGTTCCTTAAAACCTGGAGTGTTATTAAGAGCGGTCATCAAAGATGAATTATTTGATGGGTCAGTAGAACTATCAGCCGCCATAATTGAAACCGCCGCGGGGGTAGTGGAGTTGAGAGTCTGTAACATTGCGGTGGCTTTTGTTAGAGCATCATTCTTTGTTGTATTTGCTAGAGTTGCCGTCTGTTGGTCTCTTATTGCTTTATCATTTGCAATAGTATTTGCTTGAGTAGTTGCGTTGCTCATCATTGTGTTTAAATCAGAAAGATTTTTAGCAGCAGCAGTAAGATTCCCTTGAGCAATATTTGCCATCGCTGAGGTATGCAAGGCGGAAGCATTTGCTTCTATATTAGTCCATTTTGTATTTATAGCGTCAGTTTCTCCTGTTCCACTTCCAAGAGCAGCGTATGGGTTTGCAGAATATAATTTTGAAGTTGCTGCGCTTATTTCTTGTCCTTTAGAAGATGCAATCTGATTTTGAATATTCTGCCAAGAGGAATTTTCTGCACTATTCTGCGAGTTTAGACTTGTTTGTTCTCCATTATAATTTGCAAAAGCAGTATTTGCCGCTTGTCTGTCGGCAAGTGTGGAATACATGTCATTGGCATCCTGGGCGCTATATCCACCGCCCGCTGGGGTCATTAACCAATTCTGCGCTGCTGTGAAATTTGAAGTATCAGGTGGCGTCACTGGGGTTGTAGCATCAATCGTGGCGGAATTTATAGCTGTGCCAGCAGCAACGTGAGCACTGGTAGAAGGCTGATTGTCAGCGGTTAGATTCGCAGGAGCTGAAACAGGATTCGGAGTGAAAGTATAATTGGAACCATAATTTGATTGTCCAACATTATATTCATTCTGAACATACGTTCCGTTTGCATCGGAGTAGTGTTGTTGATTTCCACCCATTGTCCCTTGGGCTGTTACACCTGCTGGAAGTTGAGCGAGAATTGATGTTGTTGGGTCTGACATAATATTTTTAGCTTAATAATGAAATTATAAAACCTCCTGCTGAAGTCGGATTTACCGGTGTGGTGATTGTCAGAATTGAACCTGTTGCAGATAATCCAGCGGAATTTGTCGCAAAGGCTTGAACTTGGTATGAAGTATTTGTTACTAATCCTGTGATTGACTGATTGTATGAACCAACTCCATAAGTTCCAGAGGTGCTTACCGAAAGATTTGCGCCATAAACATAGAAACAAACATCCTCGCCACTTGAAGCACCCCACGATGTCCCATTATAAGAATATGATACATTGCCAGGAGCTAAATGAGTAACATTGTCCGTTCCAACGACCAAGTAATTTGAAGAATTTCCTCCACTATAATTTATAACTACACAATAATTAGTATTTGCAGAAAGTGTAATTCTGTTTGCCCCCGAAAAAGAAAACGTTATCAACCCGTAAGCTGTAGTCAATGTTGAAACATCAAAATTGCCTGAAGTCGCCAGCAATGAGGCAGGATACCCATTACCAAATGTTCCAGCGTGTGACCAAATTTGCAATGTAGCGTTTCCGGTCGGTGTCCCACTTTTTTTCAAATAAAATTTTCCACTATCAAGCGTAATAGGACTTATATTTGTAAAAGATTGTCCAACATACAATTTTGCTCCACTATAAAGAGTATAAGAATTTGATTGATGGCTTTCACTGTAACTGTCAATAATGCTTGGAGTTGCGATTGTTGGAGTCCCGTAATAAAAACCCTCTGTCGTAATAGAATTGCCGCCAACACCTGTATCGGAAATTGTAGCTGAGGCTAAAATGGATGTTGTTGAAATAGGTGCGACAGAATCAGTGGTCAATGTTGGATTTGTGGCTGCCGAAGTTGTTATTTGAACGGTAGTTCCGTAAGCAACTCCGACTGAGTTTTGACAATAAGCTCTTACTCTGTAACCAGTAGAAGCAATCAATCCCGTGATATTTGTTGTATAAGCTCCAGTAGAAAAATTTCCAGTGTTGAAAGCTATTGAATCAGAAATCGTTGGGTCTCCTGAAGTGCCAACTTTGTAGCAAAAACCTTGGACAGTGACGGCTGTGCTACCTAAGTTTGTGACATTTCCATTACCTACGCAGGTTTCATTTGTAACAGAAGAAGCTGCTTGGGTTGTAACGAGCGGGATAGTTAATTCTTTAAGTTCTAGGGCATATTCAGTTCTATTGTAACCCGAACTTCCTGCTATTGTTCTTGAAACAGAATTTGCACCAGCTGTAGTATTAACCTTGAAACTTGACCAGTGATATGAGTAAAAAAAAGTGCCCAAATCAGTCTGCCCAGAACCAACAGCTGTGCAGTTATTGCTCCCATCATTTTGGTCAAAAAATTCTAAAATCGCACTATTATTATACTGAGTTGTAATGTTTGCTGTAATTGCTCCTGCATTTCCAACTCCCTGACCTGAGGAAGCAAAAGGAGAAGAGGTATCCACATCAGACCAAGCAGTAACTGTTACACCCGTTCCATAATTCCCAGTAATAACTAAATTATTAGTCCCAGGCGCTGGATTAGCAAGATAATAAATTGAGCTGTTGTAGCCTACCAATCGCAAATACGACATAGCTACACCATTATAAGTTGGAGTAGTTTGGCTATCTGAATATACAATTAACATCCTCCTGTCTGCTGTCCCACTGTCAAAAGCGAATGTTCCAGAATATCCATATGAAACGCCGTTTATGCATGTTAAAGCCATCTGTTTTTATGTTTGTTGATTTATTGAAACCAAATCCATTTTTCCATCGGTTGTATTCCAAATGAAACCTAAAATTATTTTTTTATTAGCGATAGTAATTGTCGGCAAAATTGTTCCCATCCCCCGGTATTGAGTCCCAAAAAAAATTGGTTGTGCTGTGCCATTGTCATTGATTTGTATAATGAGTCCTTTGCCGTCAGTCGGGGTGACCGCATTGTTTGCGATAGTCAGCGTAGCGGCCTGAGCAGTCAGTCTATAAATATCAAAGTTAGTAGAGTTTGGAGTGAGGGTGGCAGTTGAAGTTCCAACAGAAACTCTTTTTGTAACAATGGACTTCATATAAGTGAACATACTCTCCATCGTTTGAACTCCGAATGAAATGATAACTAATGTTCCAACAGGGTGATAAATCGCTCGCGCAGCCAGATAGTCGCTTCCTAAAGCTGACAGACCTCTCGATGCTCCTGTCAAAGCAATATTTGTTCCATCAATTCCTGTGAAAGTCCCACTTTCAACATTCTGAGAGTTCATTGGGTCTATTGTAAATTCTCCTTGCCCTAGAGTGGCGAAGTCGGCAGTAGAAATAGTCTCCCCTGTCATTGTTTGGAGAGTTGAAAGATAAATCGTAGTCTCACTTCCCCCTGAAGTTAGAGATTCTGCGAGATACCCGATAAAAAAACTTACCCCGATTCCAAATTTTGACATTTAAGTAATTAAGTTATAAATAAATTATACATTAAGAAATATTGTTTGTCGTTACATTCTTATCCCCAAGTGCTGGGATTACCATATTTACCGGAGACATAAGTTCCATCCAAGGAGCGAATCCAAGTCCAGTCAAGCCCCAATCTGTTCCATTCACTGTTCCATAAACTTTAAGCCCGATTGCGAAGAAACCATAACGCGAAGGAATAGACAGATAACCTTTGAACACTCCAATTCCATTCTGTTCAGAATAATCAATCATACCTGGAGTGAATAATCCAAGCATCACCATAGATAAAGTCTTTGGAAGAACCGAAGTGACGTAAACCGAGCCTCCTTTAATTTGGTAAGTCACTGTTTGCAATGAACCCCCAATATTGAATAATACATCAAAATTCAAAGCCTGGGCCGCAGAAATATACCCTTGGACATAAATCTTTGACATTGTTTTCGGGAGCGGTCCGACACCAAAATCCCACATCTTAGTGCTGATGTTTGTTTCAAATGGAGTATTGTTATCAATTTTAGGAGTAGTGAAACATTGATAAATATTTCCATCAATTCTTGAACCGAAGAAAGGCAGGTCATTGTGAGTTAACCAATCCTGCACAGGCCAGTTATCAAATCTTGACCAAACATATACTGAATCATATTCCAAATAAGAACGTCTAAGCTTGCTTCGGAACAAATCAATAACTAAGATTGTGTCAGTCTCAGTGTTTGATTGACAAGAGAAAAGAATTTTCTGATTCCACGCCATTATTTTAGAAAGGGTGAAATCTAAAGTCTGGACAAATGGGTTTATCGGTCTTGATATGAATAGTTCTTCAACTGGAGTTAATACACCCTGTGAAACTGAGTCTGGAGCTGTTCCTCTGATACCTTCGGTTGGAGTAACATGAAAAAGAATGTTCCCATGTTTTATTTTCGCAAATTGGTGAAGAACACCGCTTGAGACTCCACTCGTTATTGGAATAACTTGGACTGTCTGTGAAGTGTTTGTTGTATAAGAAGAAGCATTGGTAGTAGTAATTGTAATGGTTAATTTAGCCATCAAATCTTTTTTCTCGATAAGAAGATAATCTCCGAAGTCATCGAGCCCAGTTATTCCTCCTGTTCCTCCTGGAATAACTTGGAAGAAAGCATTACCTGCAATGTTCCCTGGTGTCCAAGTTGTTGTATCTCCAACTGCAGAAGAATACAAAGTGGACTCTCCACCTTTCTGATTTGCAACATATAATCTTCCTTGATTGATTGCAAAAATTTTTCCCTTGGGGACTGCGGAATTACTCGCTATCTGTGAACATACCACAGAGCCAGCGGCGACATCTGCTCCGAGCGAAGGGACTGTTAGAGTTCCTGTAGAAGTTACATTTGCAGAGAAAGTTGTGTAAACTTCTGAACCACCAAGTGTTTTTATCACGATTGTCCCTGTTGAACCAAACTTTGTGGAATCTGAAAGAACTATAGATGTCGCCCCAGAAGATGCTAGTGTGCTGACATAACCGACTGAAATATTCCATTGAATACAATTCTCTGTTCCATTTCCGCAATAAAAAATATCTTTGCTCACACCAGCTTCCCAATTTATATAACCATAAGGTAATAATTTGTAAGTTGCCGACGGAGTGTAAGTTGAATTTATCAAAACCCATTGGTTATTCGTTTCGTCTCTGAAATAAAAGTTTGGAGCATAGCAAGCTATCGCGTATTCTGTTCCATCTGAGGCTGTAGCATTAAAAAGATTAAGAAGATTATTTGTTTCTCCAACAGGTTTAGACCACATTAAAGATGAGCCACCTCTCGGAGTAGGATAGCCTTTGTCATAGACCATATTCAAAGATTCAGCCAGGTCTGTGTCCTTTATATCTTGAATATCATCATATAAATTCAACCCTGTAGAACCTAAGTTCCTAAGGGAAATCCATTTTGGGGGGATTGGTTGTTGTTCAATCTTTGGCATTTTTTAACGAATTATCTGACTAGAACCATAAACACCTGTTGCTCTTTTTCTAGGAAATATCTTTCCAAAATTATTCATCGCGTCGGTATAATCAGCTTTATACATTTGCCAGAAAGTTATATCACCCCTAAGTTGTGGAAAGAGACGCAGAGCAGCTTTTATAGCAACAACATCAATCAAGTCTGGAGCATAATTGCTGAAATAAAGAATATCAGAATCTGTATCAAGAATAATTTTGTCAGTCGCACCTGTAGTATCAGTTCCTTTGTAGGCGGTGTAATAATTGCAATCCATGTAATCTGGGAAGATTTGATAGAGATAATCAATTCTGAAATTTGTCACAGGCGCGAAAGTCCCTGAGTGGTTCAACACGATTTGAACTTGAGTGATTTGACCGGCGACAGGAGAGCCGACGGTTGTGGCGTTCGCAAGCGAAAATGAAATTCTGTCCCAAGCATTTTCAGTCCATGCAGTTCCGTCATCTTGAGTGGTAGCGTTCATGGTGTAATAATTTCCAACCGATGACAAAAGTCGGAGTTCAACATTTGAGAAAAATCCGCTAGTGCCGATAGGCAAATCAATATACATTCTGAAAGCTGAAACAGTATTCAAAGCCGAAGTGACATTCAATGCCACCGGGTAAGTGACGATGGAAGCAGAAAGTCCGCTGTTGATGTCAAATTTCAAAGAACCTCCTCCTTGTTTGAAAATATTTGTATCAATCCCTGTGTTTACGATGTCTGTGCTGAAAGTTAAACCATTCATGCTGTTAAATGAGTTCAAAATAACACTTCCATGAATATTTTTACCGTGCATGACAAGCTGATTCTTCGCGTTCATTGTTGTTGACGCAACTTCGTTTCTTCTTGGATAACCACCGCTGTTTCGGAGAATATCAATATCTCTAACGACATCCCAGCGGTTTTGCTGATTGTTATAATTTAGCGAAGAAGTTAAAACTGAAGGAAAAGCTGTGGAATTAGTGTTGTAATAGAGTTGGAGAAGTTCATTGAATCCAGTCGGGGTGTCGTAAAATCTTGTGTCTTCGTAAAAATAGAAAGAAAAAACTCTCTGGTCTATACCGAGTTTTCTTTTAACACTTTCTATCGCACGATTCGCCGCTCTTTGTTTATTACCGTAATCAATCGTAGAAGCTGTAAAATTTGTGCAGTAGTCATCTATTTGATTGAGAATATCTTTAAAAGTGACTGTTTCCATAGTTGTTTGTTAAATAAATTCTGAATGGAGGGTGGAATTTCTTCTACCCTCTTTCAAAAACTATTTAGCTATCGCGCCAGCAGTCCTGGCTGCATTTACCACAGCCTTGTGATTCAAAAGTGCTTTGATTGAGGCAACCAAAGTGATTGCTCCAACAATAACAGTGATAATATCATTTGCTTGAAGCACTATTCCAAAATGTGCGCAAGCTGAAACGATTAAACCTGCTACAACCACCCAACCTGACCAAGACTCTGCATTAACCAATGTTTGTGAATCCATTTCTTTATAATTATCTGCTAATAACTAAAGTATACTCCTTTTGTCAAACAATGTTATCCACCATTACTGCTTTTGCAAAATTCCCAACAGCTGCATCAACCGGTAAATTAAAGCAATCAAGGTTGATTTTTGGGCTTGCTGGGTAGTGGGGAAAAAAGTGAACACATCGTGTATATATCCTGAGTTTATGTAATCATCGGTGAATGATTGGATTCCATTCAAGCCGATTGGAGTTGTGCCATTCATCAACCCCCAACTTTGATATTTGTTTATTTGATTTCCAATCGCACCCTTTGAACACATAAAATGCCACCAAGTTTGTTCACCTTTTACTGGATGTTTTGGAAATTGAGAGTTCCAAGTATTGTTGTTACTGCCTTCTATAATCCAAATCACAGCCCCGTAATCTCTGATAGCTTGAGCAATACTTTCTCTATCAATTGCCACTGTTTTTGCAGTCCAACCGGCCCTAAGCATAGCTTTCTGTAACAGTTCAGGAGTCATCCAAGTTTTGTCTTCTGCGAATTGTTCCGTTGGGGGGAAACCATTATTCCAAGATGGAACATCAGCCTGAGAGTTTGCACCTTTATTTGCAATCTGATTTTCCAAAGCTTGCATTGACATACCACCTCCTTGAACAGCATTTGGAGCATAGATAGATTTTTCGGAGACTTCTTCAAAAGGAACACCAAGAATAGTTCTGACGATTTCCAAAAAGCGCGAGCCAGCACACCCCCCACATTCACCTGCTCCGTTTTGATTTTTTATCGGGAATTTCACACCTGTGGTTTCTTCACAGTCCCAACCTTTCACCCAATCAAAAGGAGCAGCTCCGATAGTTTTATGCTTTGCCCTCATTGCTCTGTGGAGTTTTATTTTCCACTTAGGCTGTTTTATGCAACCTGTTCCATGACCTGTTTCGGTTAGACTATGTCCAGACCGTCTGAAAGGAGCAAAATATTGTTGAAGTAATTTTTGGAGTTTTGTCATTTTTTATCAAAATATAATTCTAATTTTGTTTTTATCACGGCTATGTCTTTCTGGATTTCCAGCAAAACAGGATTCAGTAATTTTATTTCACCTTCAGCACTCAGTAATCTCTGATTCAGCCCTTCGTGTATCAATTTGTGATTTTCCTCGTAATTATTCAGTTTGTTTTCCGTCTCAGAATTGTGATTCTGTATTTTGGTGAAAGTGATTGTCACTGTAATAATGGCTACTATGACAGAGCCAATAAGTGAACCAAATTTTTCTATAAAAGTTCCTAAATCCATGTTATTGGCAGGTGCTACTTGTTGCGTAAATTGGAGTGATTGAATTTGAAGAGAAAGAAGTGATAGTGAAGTTAGAACCATTCCATTCACAAAGTTTTCCGACATTAGAACCAGTGTAAGAAGAACCAATCGCTATCGTAGTCGTTGCAGTCGAATTTACAATTTGAAATTGGACTGACGGTGTAGTAGTTCCGATTCCAATATTTCCAGAAGTCGCCAAAATAAGTTGTGGAACTGACGCAGAAGTAGTGGCACTCAACCATAGGCCTGTTAAGTTGTAAAAACTTGGTCCCACAAGTGGACGATTTGTTACAGATTGGTAACTTGTAACTGTGCTTCCAGTGGTAAAAGAAAAACCAGTTACATTTCCAAGAGAAGTGACACTAAAATTATTCCCAATCGCAAGAGATTGTGCTGGAGTTGATGTCCCGATTCCTAAACGATTATTTGAATTATCCCAAAAAAGATTCGAATTACTTTGACCAAGATTCCCCGAACCGTCCACAAAAAGAACCGACCCTGCAGTCCCGTTTCCGATGAGTGCGCCGATAGTAGTAGTGGCCGTCCCAGCGACGTTTATTTCTTGAGTTTGAAAAGCCTTAACAATAGGAGATTTATTTGTAATTGTTTTTGTTCTGAAAACAAAACCTACGATACAGAGAATTGCTAGAATTACAATCACAACCCATACTTTGTTTTTTAACTTCATATTTATTCTTTTATAGAATCGAGAGTCATCAAAGCCTGGCCTAGAATCACGTTGGCATAGACCTCAGATTTCTCTACTGTTTTTTTAATAAGTTCAAAATCAGCTTTATCCACTTCCACAATTTTTTCAGTTGCAAGTTTTTGAGCAAGAATGAAGAGTTTCATTTTTCCGCCTTCTCTCGACATAGCCAAAGCTTCACTCAAAGCTGAACCCAGAGTCAAAACCTTGCCATCAAGCTTAAAAGCATCACCCTTAAAATTCTTCATTATTACAGATGTATTTATTTTCATTTTATTTGACTTTACTTGTTAATATTTTAATTGTAATACAATTACGCCTGAACAGGTGTGGACAACTGTTGAATTTTTTCATTTACTGCAGTAATTTGGTCTGCAAAACTCTTATCTGAATTTACTTGTTTACCTGCGATTACTTTCAACTGCAAGTTAAGAGCTATTATTTGGTCTGATATTGGTAAAAGAGACAAATCACTTCCACTCATATTGAACATAAAGTTATTCATATATTTGTTTTGCCCGAAGGCGTTAATTGATAAATATATTTTAACATACTATCATAGTGATGTCACTGTTTCCCACGCTGTTGCTCCACCAACTCGGAGCTTATTCAAAGTTGTGTCAAAGTAAATTGCACCTTTCACATAACTTGGTGCACCTGTCGTAGCGTGCTGAACGGGTTTAATAATGTTTCCTATAAAGTCTGCAATTCCATTCTTAATATCCAACTGAGTTATCACCGAGCTACCGTTGTAAGTGGCGAAAATCATTTCATTGTTCTGCGTTGCGGTGGCGGCGACTCCGATTGCAGTTGAACCGATATAGTTTGCTGAAGCCTGATTGCCGAGAGCTGTTGAAAAGTTACCTGATACTGCTCCAATGCCTAAAGATACTCCATAATCCCCGTAGACCGCCGCACCATATCCAACAGCTACTGCTACACTTCCATACATTCCAATTTGATTTCCCACGACGACACTCCTTGAATTTATCAAACAACTTCCTACATTTCCCTGTCCGATGTTTACGTTGTTGTAGTAATTTGTGCCACGAAGATTTATATCTCCTGCAAAGGTCATTGTGCCTGCCCCGTCTGTCACTATTGCACGGTTATCTAAAGCTGTTTTCCCCGAAGTAACATAAATTGCATAAGGACCGCCTGCAGGATAATTTGTGCCAAGAAACATATCCACTCCGTTAGAATTTGTAATCCATTGTGCGGTATTTGGCGGACCTTTCACTCCATCACCATTCATAACAGTCACTCCAGAAGTGCTTCCACCAAAATTTGACGACCCGTAAGCGTTTAGTGCCCACGAAGGAGTTCCAAGCAATACATTAAAACCAGTCGCTATATTAGAAAACCCTCCTGCTGTTGCTGGAGCACCGTAAATTCCTTCTCCTGAAATAAATGCAGTTGTTTGTCCGTCACCCCACGAAGTTTCTCCACCGCCAGTCATTTTTACTCGTGGAGTTCCATATAACCAAAAGTCTATTTCACTTCCGCCTATAAGAGTAAGCGGGCCACTATAACTAGTTATTGTCGTTGCGACAGATGAAATATTCAGAGGGTCTGAAACATAAAAATTAAATTCATTTAAACCCACATTCCAATTAAACATTCCTGCTGGACCCGAACCATCGTAAAACGACATATTTGTTCCTGGAATTGACGGGTCGTTGAAAGTGGCGAGACCGTTTACCATTAAAGAGCCGAAAGTCCCAGCACCTGTTGTAGTAAAGTTGAATGTTCCCAAATCCACATCGGTGGTAGCTCCGGAATAAGGGACACCCGCAGAAGATGTAATTAAACTTATTAGGTCTAACTGGGAAGTGATGTTGCCTTGGATAGAACCCCAAGTAGAAGGACGATTTTTCCGTGAATAAAATCCCATATCTTTAAAAAATTAAGAAATCTTTTTCTCGTTTTTTCTTTTCAAAAACTCCAAATATTTTTTCTTTATTTCAGGGTCTTTCAAAAGTTCACGAAAAAATTCTTGTTCAGTAGAAGTGAAAGAAGTTTCGTGCATTGAATAATTTGGTGTTGATTTGGCCATATTATTTAGAGCTCATTTCAATAATCCTTTTTTCCAAAATAACAATATCTTCATTCTTTGTTTTTATGCTTTTCTTTTTATCTTCCTCAATTTGGGTAAGAGAACCAACAGAAAGTTCTAGAGCTTTTCTTTTCATTTCAAGAGTAGTAACCTCACTTTTAACATCTTTACTGAGATTTTGAATCAAACCTAATTCATCTCGTTCTTCAGTAATTCTATCGTTTAGGTCATCTTTCTCTCTGATAAGACCATTGATTGAGTCTTCGGTCTTTTTTATTTTCAAATCATTTTCTCTAATCTTCATATCTTGCTCTGATGTGATTTTTTCATTGAGTTTTTTCTGTTCGTCTGATTTTGATTTTTCTTCGGAAATCTTTTTGTAAAGAACATCCAACTCTTTTTTCTTTTCTATAATTTCAGAGTTCAAAGGAACCAACATATTTAAAATATCATTTTTCACTTCAGAGATGAGAGCCTTAATAGCCTTCAGCAAAGAGATGTGCTCAAAGGCTTTTTTATTACGGCTCTCTATCTCTAAAGTGAAAATATTATCGAGCTGTCCATAATCAGTCTCAATTTTTTTAACCAGGGCGATAATTTTATCCATTTTAATTTTGACGTCCGTAAACGCTGATGCTAGTTAAAGTAGCAGAGGCAGCAACTGCTGTTCCTGTGACTTTGTAACCAAGTGAACCAGAAAAAGGAATGTCTTCTACAACTCTGATATGAGATACAGCAGAGATTGTTTGAGCAGGTGACGTTGCGTCTGCAACGCTTGGAGTGTCTACCAAAACACCTGTCGAAGTATTCCTAGTGGGAATTTGATACCAAGTCGTCCCATTGTCAGGAGAAAAATAATATTTCAATCTGACTGAAGACGCAGAACCTAGAACAATATCGAAATAGTTCGTTATCTGAGAAAACTTCGTAGCCTTTCCGTCAGTGATGGTAAGCAACGTGGTTTCAGATGTGGCTATTGTGACAGCAAGAGCCGACCCTATTTGTATTGCCTGTGGATAAGCTATTTCTTCCATTTTATTCTTCTGGAATAGGTTCCTCCGCTGATTCAGTGATAATGTCACTGATTTCAACTGAGGCGCCAAACTCCTGTTGTAATTCGGAAGCGACCTCATCGCTGACAGCGATGCCTTCCGAAGTGATGTCTAGTTGACCCTTATGAATTTCCATCCTTGTGGATTTTACTATTTTCATATTAGTTTGCTACCTGCATTATTCCAAGAATTGTGTTAATGGTATTTCGAATGAACTCTACAGACGCCACCTTACCAGCTTGGATAATGTTAGTTGAAGAAGCTGAAAGCAAAGTCATTCCAGCACCAGCTGACAAAGTCACAGTTCCTACAGTTGATGATGCGTTGATGAAATACACAGTTGTTGCATCTCCAATATTAGGAAGGAAAGAAGTCAATGTAGAAGTAGCAGGAAGAGTATAAGTTGAACTTGAATTTGCAAAATTTCCAGGATTTATAATTGAGATAACAGTATTCTGCAAATCTCCAACAACCAATGTGGTCGTGGTGGCCGCTGAAGCGACGTTATCAATTCCACCAGCAGAAATCGTTCCAGTGACATAAACATTGCTGTTTGTAACTGAAGTTCCTTGCTGTGCAGGTAATCCTGACTTTACCACCTGCTGATGAGTGAAAGCATAAGCTCCAAAAATCGCAAGCAATAAAATTACCAACCCAATCAGAAGTTTTGTTGTTTTTGACATATTTTCTTTTTCACAAAGGGGTGAGTATTTCATAGGCGGCTCGCCTATCCCCCTTTGTTAGATTAGGTTAATAATTATGAAGCAACTGAGTTATCTCCGAGGGAACCAAGAATGTTTCTCCAATCGCACCAAACGTAGCAATATGATTGCTTCAGTTTGTATACCAAGGAATCCACTTTCTCGCGTCTTTCAACGCGACTCTCTGTCGGAACGAAGCAAACACGGACAAGTCCAGTTCCAATCTGAGGGTCCTGGGTAGCGGTGTCAACCAAGAACCATTTCTTGTTCTGGGTATTTGCAGTCGTGTAGTTGATTGAGTTTGTGAGGTAAGGAGAAGCAATAATTCTTCCCATCAAACCATTGAGCACGTTGACTTCGTTGTTGTTCACACCTGGCTGCCATTCTGATTCGTTCACTTGCTTTGCAGTCTGAACGAGTCCGTTAGCGTTAGGCAAAACAATCGCAACTTTTCCGCCGAACATAGGCATCGGCTTGTTCACATCGTCGACAAACGTAGTTGCCTGTTCAAGAGCGGCGTAATACGAGGTCGGGCTGAAAGCATAGTGATTTCCTGAGTTCGTAACAGCATTTGAAACACCTGCTGTTGGGGTGAGTCCTGAAGCGAGAGAGTGGGTCACAGTGACCAATCTCTCATTGAGAGCAGTCAAAGCACCGGTCAATCCCTGGTTTCCTTTTCCAAAGAAACGAGAGGCTGCGTAAGAAGCAGGGACGATAAACGCCTGGTTCAACACATCAAACGGGTCGCCAATATTCTTTCGGCGAGCTTCAATCACAAGTTTCTGAGCGCGGTTAAGAGCGGTCTTATACTTGTTTGATTCTGCATCGTTTCGTTCCTCCGGAACAGTAAATTCCGAAGCGTCCTGAAGGTCTGGGTCGGTAACAGCCGTTTCCCATCCTCTAAAAAACTGACCTTCCTTATACTCACCTCCAGCGTGACGGGTATCAAGCTGTTGAGCACCCGTTGTTCCGACATGACGCCAAACGGCTCGATTGCCTTCTTCGGTGACATTGGAAACTTCAGTAAATAATCCTTCGGTATTCTTGTCTGTTGAGAGAAGTCCATTCTGCTCTAGGCTTGAAATCGCCTTAACAGCCTGGTCTTCAACTACATCAAAGTCTGCGCGGACTTTCGTCAAGAATACGTCCTTTGGACCCTGATAAAATGTTTCTTCCAAATTTTTACTTTTGACCTACCACCAATTCTGTGAAAATTGATGCCAGCCTCGTTTCATCTTCCTCCCCATGAGGATGATGATGTTGGCATAAAGTTATGCCGTTATTTAACTAATAACGTAATTCTGGGTAATTTCTCCAAGATAGAATTAGAGAGTCTGGTAGAAGCGTCCTCGCACTTTCGTGGTGCTAAAAGAGGAAACTCCAAATGACAAAAACTGGCTCGGTGTTCCACCGAACAAGTTAGAAGCTGTGGAATGGTTCAACGTTGCTGCTGTCGCCAAAGTTAGGAAACAAATAGCATTGTTATCACCTGTTGCCGCTGCATCCAAATCCGCTTCAAATTCCATAGGAACAAACAAAGGAATGTAACGAACGGTATATTTCGCGGTTGTCTCATTGTCTGAGCCAACTGTAACTGTAGAAACTTCTGGAACTTTTCCATTTTGAAGAATGGAAACAACCACACCGAGGATAAGTCCCGATGTCGTTGCAGGGGTGACAAACTGGTTGTGTCCCGTTGCTGCAGGCTGAATAGCATCACCAAGGGTGATGGCCTGGCTGTTTGCAATAGTCGCTGACTTCAAATCGTTTTCAGCGATGTATTTTAATGGTCTGAACATAGTTTATAAAGGATTAAACCTAATAAACTATGGAGATAGTTAAATTATTTAGAAAGTTTTCGGACGTGCCAATCAACGCCTCTGTCCACAAGTTTCTGAGCATCATCAAGAGTTCTCTTTTTCATACCCTGAGACTGCCACAAAGCAAAAAGTTTTTTCGCTGCGGTAGTATATTTAGGGTCGTCAGGATTTCCACCACCTGTCCCTCCGCCAGCTTGACTGGCCATGAACTTTGCGGCTTCTTTTTCTCCTGCTGAGACTTTTTTCTGAGCTTCAATGAACTTTTTGCTATTCATGGCGACATAGAACTTTTCTAGGTCTAACAGCATTTGTTCAGGAGTGGTTTTATCAGTCTTGAACTCTGCTTCCATTTTCGCTTTTTCTGCGTCAGAGAGAGGGTAATCAGAATTTGAGAAAAACTCGCTTTTGGCTTTTTGGAGTTGTTCACCCGCAAATTTAACCAAAAACTCGCTGTCCTTATTTTCCTGTTCCTTCTTCTTCTCGATTTCATCTCCTGCTTTTCTTAAACCTGAGACTCTTTCGAGTTCCTTCTTGGCTGCAACATCAGCGGCGTCACGGATTGCGAGGCTGACTTTCGTCTTATCCTCAGGAGTCATATCCTTAACGTCTGCCGAGTAATCTTCGCCCTTCAATGCTTTCTCTACAATTTTATTTATTTCCATAGTGTGAAACTTTCTGGTCGGCGGCACCTTTTTTTACGCCCGTTCATTAGTAATCGCCCGTAAGTCGGCGGCACTGTATTTTCTTAATTTAAGTATGAGCTTCAGTTGCCTATCTGTCAATTCTCTGTCAAGCATTGTAGCTGTGGATAACTTTTTATTTCTTTTTCCTGATTGCTTCAAGCGCGGCTTTCTCAAATTCCCTCACTCCGTCTTCTGGTTTTTTGACTTCCTTATTTTCCTGAACAGCAACCGGCTTGGGTTGAATCTTCACAGAACTGATTGCAAACAGGAAAGCCTTAATAATCATCAAGGCGCCATCATAAAATTCAGCTTTATCTTTTTCTTGAACGGCTCTCCTTGTAAGTCTATAAGCCTGAATGGAGAAAAATCTTTCAAGAGTGTTCTTTCCCCCTGCCAAGAACTCAAGCGATGGTTCTCTAAGATTTTCAGGAATATCCGCGAAGAATTGAGAAATTATTCTCTCTTCAATTTTCTTTTCGTATCTTTTGTAAAAATATTCAAATATTTTATTTTCCATTTTTATTTTTTCTTACCTTTCTTTGCTTTTGCTTTCTTTCCTTTTTTTGGAAATTTGTAGGTCTCATTTTTCTCATTCGTCTCGATTTTTTCCTTTGGAGACTTTTCGTTATCCAAAATTCTTTTCATTGGTGCTGCCATACTTTTAAAAAATTATCTATTAAGAGGCAATGGAGCCGACTTTCCATTGACGTTATTCATTCCAAATTGCATACCTGTTGTTGACTGTCCCATATTCCCGCTTTGCTGTCCTGGATTAGACTGCGCAGGTTGTCCTGGTTGCGGAGGCATGTTTGATTTTGCGGTTCCCTTCCCAGCTAAATCCTGAAGAACTTGTTCAGGAGCGTAATCAGAAATACTTTCTCCATATTTTTCCAAATGCCTCTGCATAACCTTTGCTCCATCAGCCAGACCCATAGGAACATAAGCCTTGAGCATTGGATTAATTATGTTATCCACGAAGTCTGCTTTCTCAAGAGCATTTGCGCTTGACGGGTCAAGTTCAATATCAGTGATAAGGAAATCAAGATTTTTCAAAAATTCTTCAGGAACTTCTACAATTTCGGTGGTCTTTCCATTTAAGATGGAATCTTTAATGCTCTCCAAAAACAATTCCATATCTGGTTTCTTCTCTTTAACAATACGAATTTTCATACTGCCGACACCACCTGTGCTGAGAGGCATTTCATGAGCCATCAAAGTTCTGATTGCCGTTCCATCTGAACTTTCATATTTATCAAGAGGATAGAACTGTAAGGCTGTCTTCAAAACTAACATAACCTGCTGGCGGAGAATGTCGTAATACATCGTAGTGATGTTTGTCATCGCCTGCTGTTTCATCTGCTGGATTTCCACAGTTTCTCTCGCGGACTTAGGTTGTTTGGAAGGCACAATAGCGGCGTCGCCACCTTGAGCATCAGAAGACATATTGTTCTGCAAAGCGTTCATGACATTCATGAACTGAGGAGATGGTTCTGCAATCTTGAACTCTTTGTAGGCGTTCACATCATTAACCCCGACAACTTTATGTTGTCCATAAATCAAATCAGGCGATTCAATATCGGAAGACAAAATCACTGGGTCAACAGCTCTGAGTTCTCGCTCGATACCCATAGTAAACATTGTGTTGAGCATTTTATGCGGGTCTTTGATTGCAAAAGGAGTCGGGAGTCCGTAGGCGAGTTTTTCGTCAAGCGGCCCCATAATTCCCCAAGTGAATGGACCCATTTTGTGATTAAAAGGCATTGGAGACCATTCAAAACTTGAACTTCTTCCAACTTTATTCAGCACAAGACCGCCTGCAATCAAGCGGTATTCATCTTTCACCCAATCGTAATCGCGCATCACTTCAATTTTAGTTGCAGTTGTAGTTCCAGTTCCGCCGAGGAGACGGAAGAAGAGTGAGTCTTCAGCAATACGATGTCCAGGGAAAACATATTTAGACAGAGGATATTTTCCAAATTCATCTTTAAAATCTTCTTCATCCATCTGCTTCTTCCAGAGGATTCTTCCTTGTTTCTGAAAATTTCTTTCGTAAATCTTTGGAAGATAGATGTCTTCAATTGGAACAATTTCTTTTACGACATCATTCCAATATTTTTCTTTCTTCTCATCTATTTTGTATGTTCCGGCTTCTGCATCATAACTGGTGAGATAGCGTCTCTGGCGCTCTTCATTATTGTAGCCAATGTAAGAACAAACAGTTCCATTCACAAAGCCATAAAGCAAATCCCAGAAAGTTTCTACTTTCATATTAGCTTTGAATGACCAATGTTTATATATTCCTTGGAGAACTTTTACTCCAAGAGAAGAAAGGTCATCACCTTGCATCTTAGGCATGTAGCCAAGAGAGGCAACACGACCCAGTAAATCCAAAGTTTCCTTTCTAGCAAAAGGAAGAGAAAGGTCAAGATTCAATTTATTCAAATCATCTGACGGAGTATTGACCGAGTTCCAAAAAAGCTCGCGCGACAGTTTGAGCATATCTTCGAACTGATAGTTCCTGAAATGTTTTACGATTCCAGAACGATACGAACGCCACTTATAAAACTTAGTGTAGGTATCTGATACCTGAACCACTTCTTTCTCTGATAATCTCACTCCGTCTTGTAACATGAGATTCTCCGGAAAGACCTTACCGTTTTTGTCCATTTGATGTTGTTATTAACATCATTATTTTATTTTAGTTTTTAATAAATTTTCCGTCCTAACTTACGATTCAAAATTAAATTTCTTTTTTCACCGGCATTATGGTTCAAACCGAGTTTAAGAATTGCCCGAATCATATTCTGTCTGTGCCTTTTAGGAAGTTCGTAAAAAATCTTTGATGTAAAATTCTGTATTCCACGGCCTTTAAATCTGATTGAGTAGACATCATTATCAGGAAAGTAAATAGCTTCAAGATTAAACTTGATACAAATTTTTATTACCCAGTGCTTGATGTCCTGTTTCATATTACATTGTCCCACGACTATGCTTTTCAGGCAAGTCAACAATGACTGCTCCTTGAGTCACAAAAATTCCAGCCATTGAAGCGGCATTTTTCAACGCGCATCTTTCTACCTTCGCTGGGTCAATAATCCCAGAAACCAAAGGATTAGGGCATATTTTGGATTCTAAAGCATCCCAGACCTCGCCTTCTTTCAGTTGTGCCAGAATTTCTTCAGGTTTTTCACCGGAATTTTCTATGATTTTGCGGATAGGTTGTCCACAGGCATAAAAGACAACTTCCTCTCCTATTGTTTTTGGTTTCGCAAGCGAAATGTCATAAAGGACACGTCCACCACCAGCGACAATCCCCTCTTCAACAGCGGCGCGAGCGGCAGAAACAGCATCATCAACTTTCAATTTCAAATACTTCATTTCCTGTTCAGTAGGCGCTCCAACTTTCAAAATTACAAGACCCCCGACAAGTTTAGCGAGTCTCTCTTTTAGTTGTTCTTTTTTATATTCTCCATCACTGTCCTTTATCTCATTTTTTATAAAGGACACTCTAGTGGCAATTTTGTCCTTTTGTCCTTCACCAACAATAATAGTTTTGTCCTTTGTAACAATAATTTTCTTTGCAAATCCTAGAGACTTCACATGATAAGCCATTAATTCAGTGGTGAGGTTTTCAGAATTTAACAATTCCGAACCAGTCACAATAGAAATGTCCTTTAGAACTTCAATGTCATAAGGCTTCTGAACAGCCACCGTTTGAAAGATTCCTCTAACATGATTTTGAATAAGAGTGGCAAGAATTTCACCTTGAATATTTTCACAAACAATAAAAAGTTTCTTTGTTCCTTTGGCGTTCAAAGCCTCAATCAATCCAAACAAATCTTTGTTAATGGAAAAAGATTTATCTACCACTAGCACGGGGACATCCTCCAAAACCGCTTCCATCTTCTCAATATCCGTAATCATTAATGGTGTGATGAATCCTTTGTCAAAACTCAACCCTTCAGTTTCTTCCTTTTCAATAATTACGCCATTTGATTCTTCTACTAAAACAGTTCCATTCTCTCCAGCTTTTTTCACCGCCGCGACGACCGTGTGGGCGATTTCTTCATTCTCCATTGAAACATTCACCACATTGAAAAGTTCCTCATCTGTCTTAATTGGAGTGGAAAGAGTCTTTATTTTTTTTATCACTTTCTCAACTGATTCGTCTATTTCCTTTTTCAGCCTCATTGGATTGGCGCCACCTTTGATTTTCTCCAATCCTTTCTCAATCATAGCGTGAGCCAAAACAATAGCTGTAGTTGTTCCATCTCCTGCTTCATCATTTGTCCTTTCGGCAGGCTGTTTTATAGCATCTGCTCCCATAGATTGGACTTCGTCCTCAAGATTGATACGGCGAGCGATTGTCACTCCATCGTTTGTAGTGACTGGATTACTGGAATAATCAGAGCGATACATT
>OCZT010001659.1_pt1 | contig 23028 bp, 29 predicted proteins | sample 1539031 | NCBI WGS metagenome assembly OCZT01 (sample SAMEA3539308, study PRJEB22396) | soil metagenome | biome: tundra; feature: field; material: soil | place: USA | collected 2010-05 | depth 0.15 m | reverse complement strand
CTCACAGCCCTGTCAGCAGAGGATGAACCACTCGCCTGGGACCTGGCTGAGGGCAAGACCGCTATGACGAGCAGCAAGAGCACCATGGCGGACGTGCCCGCTGCGGCAATCGGCCGAACGAGTAGTCTCGGCCGGCCAACTCACGCCCAGTCAGGTGCCTGCTCCGGGCGTGCTTGGACCACTTGTTGCCCGGCGACACGCTCGTCGTCTGGCGCCTGGACCGCCTCGGCCGCAGCCTGCGCCACCTCATCGAGGTCATCGCGGGCTGCAGGAGCGCGAGATCGCGTTCCGATCCTTGCGGGAGAGCATCGACACCACGACCGCCACCGGCCGGCTGCAACTGCACCTGTTCGCCGCGCTAGCGGAATTCGAACGGGAGCTGATCCGCGAGCGGTCAGCTGCCGGGCGCGAACGAAGCCACACCCCGTCTCATACACGCACACTGCCACCGGCGGCCCGCTGCCGACGATGGCAACAGCACGGCACTTCTGCGCGCCTGCGGGCCTTGAGGTTTGCGAGGCAGTCCATCGTCAAGATCCGGCTCGCGCGCAGCGGACGCGGTCGCTATGGCCCGCCGATTTCAGAACGCGTCGAAATCACTTGGGCGGGTCATGACGAGGCTGATCGAACGATCGCTGACCGCGTTGAGGCATGGGACGGAGAGCCTTACGCAGCGATCATGGGATCCGTTGCGAGCTCGTAACGGGCAAGCGAGCGCGGACGGCCCCCGCGGCCGACAGAGTTTTTGAACAGGCGCGCCAGGAATCCGCTCTTCGTAACATCGCTGAACTTCCCGAAACCTCTCGCTCTTGGGACGCTTTCCCGACCGCTCGCGAGTTCCACGCGAACGGAGGTGATTCCAGAATTGCTAGTCGTGGCCCCGGCGCTCGTGGCGAGACGAACCGGGAACGGACGGACCGGATCATGTCCGCGAGTCCGCTGGCATCACCGATGACGCCGGATCATCCGGGGTGGTTGGAGCCGGGGGAGCACGTGATCACGTTTACCGGCCGCAAGCCGAAGCCGGAGTAGCCCTCAAATGGCGACGAATCCGGAGAACGGGCAAGAATCTCGCCGACTGGCTGGCGGACTCCCTCCTGGGAGCGCCGCGACGCATGCGAGCAGCGCGATCATCCGTCGTCGTCGTCGTCGTCGTCGGGCTCGGGCTCGGGCGGGGCGAAGGGGTCAAGACCCCGCTCGGGTTGTGGGAGCCGGAATGGGGGCGCCGAGGCGCCAAGGCACCGAAGAGGCGAAGGGGTCAAGACCCCGCTCGGGTTGTGGGAGCCGGAATGGGGGCGCCGAGGCGCCAAGGCACCGAAGAGGCGAAGGGGTCAAGACCCCGCTCGGGTTGTGGGAGGGCTCGAGCTCGCCGAAGTTCTCGGCGCTGTTCCGCACGGGGCGGTTCGGCTCGTCTCCTGGCCAGATGATCTTAAGCACCCACCAATTATGCAATTATGGCCGTTTTGCAGGCATTTGTTAAGCGATTAGGCTTCTCGCACGAGCGAAAATACTCGCAGCAGCGCCCCGGGGCCACGACTAGCAATTCTGGAATCACCTCCGTTCGCGCGGAACTCGCGAGCGGTCGGGAAAGCGTCCCAAGAGCGAGAGGTTTCGGGAAGTTCAGCGATGTAAGCCGACTTCTGCTTTACGTCTGCGCCGTTGGTGCACTCCGCTTTCGACGGGTAGCTCCCCGCGAGCACGGGTTCGAGCCGGTCCCAGGTGCAGTCCGGGATAGTCGTCCCGTTCCACAATCGGATTGGCGCCTCCCAGGTGCTTGTCCTTGGCACGCGCAATGGCAAGCCCGTCCTTGGTCCGTTCGGACGCCATCTCGCGCTCAAGCTGGGCGAACACAACGGCGATACCTGCCATCGCGCGGCCCATCGGCGTCGAGAGGTCGAGCACCGGGTCAAGGACAACCAACGTCCAACCCTCGGATCGGCGCGAGCGGATTTGGGCGAAAGCATGCGTCCGGTCCGCCCGTCCCGGACGCTCGGATGAGTCGCGAAGCGCTCGTCCAGCCGGAGCGGCTCCGACGATCCAAAGCAGAAGCGAGGTCCGCACCCACGAGCGCTTGCTCGCCGGCGAGCCGCACGACGCCAGCAAGCGCTCGGCGGCTCGGATCGACAGACCCGAGCCTTGTCGGGAGCAGTTCGCTCGTCGCCCAGGGTGACAGTTCCGCTCAGCTCGGCGAGCGAGTGCGGCACCCGCGAGGTACGAGACGAGCGAGATCGTTCCGATGCGGAACAGACCGCCTGCGCCGTCGCGACTGCTGCTTTGATCGCTCGACAGGCCGTCCGTTAGCTGGACCCGTGCAAGCACCTGCGGTTGGCGGACTCTCGCTCGCACGCGGGAGCACAAGGCAGCCACGCGATTTGATCCGGACAAAAGCACAAGCCGCAGAGCGTTCGCGCAGCCGAGAGCAGCGACCGCGCCGGCGCCCCCAACTGGGCGAAAGCACGCGTGCGGCGTCCCGCGCGGCGACGCATGCTCCCGTCGCGGAGCGGTGGTCAGCGCGTTTGTGGGGGATGACTCCAATCAGACTGAGCAAGCAGAAGGCTCGATGCTGAGTCAAGTCAAGACCCAATGGTCAGCTGTGATTACTGCGACCTCGACGCCGTTCTGGTCGACGCCAAAGACCTCGACGTCGGGTCCTCCGATCATGGCGTCCTGGTGGATCGCAGAGCGGTTAAAGCCCAGCGAGATCTGGGCGTCGCGTCCTTCTGGTAGATCGGGCATGGTAGAGGCGATGGCTTCGCCCCAGGCAATGTGACTGGTCGCGTTCTCGTCGATGAGACCATCGCCGAAGACGATCCCGGTTTGCCCAACAGGAGAGGCCCCATCCACCAGGGCAACCTCTCCCAAACGCACCGCTCCGGAGTCGATGGCCAACTGAGCACGCACGAACTCCGCGCCGCGCCTGGCCTCAACCCGCACGACGCAGCCACGCTCAAAATAGAGGGTGAGTCCCTCAGCGCGGCCGCCGCGAGCGAGCTGCAGTGGCCGAGTGATGCGCACCACCCCCTCGGTGCATCTGCGGTCCGGCGTGGTAAACACCTCCTCGGTCGGCATATTGCACACAAACGGGGTGCCCCACCGCGTTTCCGTCGCGGCGGTCACCCACCGCGCGCCAGCCAGCAGTCCAATCGTCAGGTCCGTGCCGCCGCCACGAAAATGCAGCGCGTAGAAGTGGCGCTCGTGCAGCAGCGCTGCACGCTCCAGCAGGCGGGCCATGTGCTCGCGCCACGCCAACTGCGGATCCGCCGCGTCCAAGCGGAGCATCGGTGCCAACAGCTCCCACAGGCGAGCCACGTCGGGCGTGCCCAGCATCGCTTGCGCCACACCCGCGCAAGGTCCGGGAACAACCGTCCACGCGAGATCCCCGCGATCCACAGCCTCCCAAAACAACGGCGTCATCGGCATGGCATCGCGCGCCACCCGCTCAGGTGCGATGTCATCAAGCAGGTCTCGGTCCGCTTGTCCATATACGAGAATCACCGCTGACCCACGCACGACGCACTCCGCGATCATCGCCTTCCACCAATCCGGCACGAAATCCAGCGTCTCATCTGGCGCATGCCGCAGACGCGAGCGCTTGACATGGCTGTCCCAATACAGTGCGCTAACGAATCGCGCCCCGTGGCCGTACGCACGCTCGGCTAGCGCGCGCACGAGCGGAGCCTGCTCGACGTCATAAGCAAGCACGACGACATCCTGATCTACCTGTACGTTGGCGCCCACACAGACCGCCAGCTCTGCAAGACCCTGTGTGAAGTCAGGCGACATCTCCTCATCCTCTCCGATGGGCGCCACTCACGCAACCAATCCACCCAGGCCGCGGGCCGTTGAGCACGACAAACCCGCGTTGGGGATGCTTGCCGCGGACGAAAGCAGGCGTCCATGGCCGCGCTAAGCAGCGGCTTCGGAAGCGGGTTCGACACGGAAGTTAGGCCCCGCCCGTCGCAGGATCAGTACCCCCAGCTTCGTCGGATTAACGCCAACATGAGTTGCGACCGGCGGCGGTCCATCTCCGAGCTCGGCGCCGGACGACCGCTATCGCCCAGATGCGCTCATCACGACCGACGTCCGAGACGCTCGAAGGGGACGACATGCGTGCGGTGTGGTGGGCCGGTGTCTGGCCGCCCAGCGACGTGCCCGAAGACGTTCCGGGCCTGCCGTTCTGGCTTGATCGCTTCGGGCTGGTTGCGACGTTTCGCTGTCGCCCTCGCTTGAGCGCGGGCCTCACCCGACGGGCGCCGGCCTCACCCGCCGGGCGCCGCCACCGGCTTTAGCACGTTGCCGCGGCCGAAGCCCGGGAAGCCGCACGTGGCGGCCGCCTGCTTGAACGCGGGCGATTGGACCATCGAGCTGGGCACCGACAGGAAGCCCCCGGGACCGCCGAACGCGATCCCGCCCCCGGCGGGCGGCGCGGACGGCGCCGAGGTGGTCGGATCGGGGAACGTCGTCAGGCCGTGCGCGCGCATGCACTCGGCGAGCTTCACCATCTGCTCCTTGCGCGCCTCCGAGCCACCCCCTCGGCCGGGGCCCCCTGCCGGCAGCAGCTTCTGACACGCGCTCTGGGCCGACTGGAACGCGGGCGACTGTGGATTGATTCCGGAACCCGAGAGCTGGATTCCACCTCCCGAGCTCGGGTCGGGGAAGTCCGACACTCCATGCGCCCGCATGCAGTCCGCAAACTTGATCCCAGCCGACGCAGTCGCAGAACCGGAGCCACTGCCCGACTTTCCGGAGGACCCACAAGCGGCCAGGATCAGGGCGGAGCTGACCGCCGCGACAGCGACGGGGAGGACTAATCGAGGTATGCGGGCGCGCATCTTGAACGGCTTGTACCGAATCACGAATAACAGCGAGGTAACGCCACAGCTCTAAACCCGGCTGCGTTCGGGCCAGCGGTCGCGGGTCTGACGATCGCTTCGATCAGGACGTCGGCGTCCCGCTCGCCCATTGCTTCGGCGACGTAGGAGGCGTCCGGATCGGGCTCTGCGACGCCGCGGTCGGACGAGTGCAATCGCCCAGATGCAGGCGCGCGGTCGGCGCGGGCGCGGTCGTAGTTTTCGCGGGCGCGTTGCGCTCGGGCCCGCTTGTGCGTTTGGTTGAACCGGAGTATTCCCCTCGATTGTGCTCCCGCGTGAAACGGGCCACGCCAGGACCGAACTTTGACGTCGCCTATTCCGGTGCATCCCGATCATGTCCAGAAGCCGTTGGCGTGCCCGCCCTCTTTGCGCTGCCGCTCCGCACCAAACGCAGGCGTCTGGTCGAAGCGACGCTCGTGATCGCATTGCCGACGGAGCGGCAGCCAGCGGGACGAGGCCGCGGACCGCTGCTTGTCGTCCTAAGCGCAACAGATCGGTGGAGCCATCAGGACTCCTGCTTTTGCCGATCGGCTGCACGGTCGTTTGCTGGCCGCCGGCAAGCGCCGAGCCCCTCGTCGCGATCGTCGTCGTTTGCTGCCCCGCACGGACTCAGCTGTGTGGTGTGATGGTCGCTCCTGCACCGTCCCTGGCGTCGCGACACCGCCCACAGCACCGAAACCTGACTCAAATGGATATCCCCTCCCGCTGATTGCAACAGTGGCGATCCCGACGGCGATCCGCTTGCTGGCCCCACGATGAGCCCGACTCCAGCAAGCGGCGCCACGGGTCGGAGCAGAAGTCGCGAACAATGCCGAAGATCTGTTCCGCAACGGACGACGTCCGGCAGTGACGAGTTCGCGGCGGCGGAGACGACCGCTCTCGCAGGCGAAGCAGCAGCGGCTGCCCGCACATCCGGCCTGCTTGCTCGGTCAGCGAGAAGCCGGACGCAAGCAAGCGGCGCGACGGGTCGACAGAAGTCGCGATCGCGCCGAGATCCGCTGCGTCATGGCCGACGAGCAGGCGTTTGTACGGGACTTTGACGCGCTCCTGCTCCCCGCCTCAGGAGCGGCACTGTGGGCCTGAGTGCCGAATTGCCGCGGGAGCAGAAGCGGGTCGAGCACCGGCGCACTCGCGGTCGCTCCATGGCGTCCTGCCGGGGCTGACGCTGGGGTGCGCCTGTCCGCGGGAACTATCGGATGATCGTGAACGTGGTGCTGACGGTTCTGCCGGTCTGGCCGTGCGCGCTCGGCGTGGCATCGAGCCGGTAGCGGTGGGGCGCGAGCTTGAGCCCCGCAAGGCTGGTGAAGTGGAAGCGGTTGGGTCCGGCGCTGTCGGCGTGCGTGAATCTGCCGAGCGCTAGGTAGCGGACGCAGCGCCGCGTGTGCTTGCCGCGGTTTTCCTTGGGCGGCTTGACGCACCGTCCGGCTCGCGCAACGCCGGGTTGAGGGAGCAGCACTGTGAAGGTCGAGCGGGCCGCCTGCGTGTCGGTGTAGCTGATCGTCGCGGCGGTCCTGCGCTTGCCCGCGAGGCGGCGTCCGTTGGAGGCGGCCGGAAACGCCGACGGCGACACGCTCAAGCGCCCGAGCGCCGGCGGATTGCTCCGATGTCCGCGCTGCGTGGAGGGCTGTCCCGTCTGCCCCGACACGGGCTGGCCCGTGGGCGTCGGGTGCCCACCGGCCGCCGGGGGCCCCTGAGCGGGCGGAGGCATCGTCGCGCTCACCTCCGCCGGGGTGAGCGCGCGGCTCCAGACCATCACCTCGTCGATCACCCCAAGGAAGCTGTGCGCCCGGCACCCGGGGTAGTCGCCGATGAACAGGTCGTTGGAGTTGGTCAGCAGGTATCCGATCGGCGCCGAGTGCGGGGTTCCGGAGCCGACCTCGCTGCCGTCCACGAACAGCCGCACGGTGCTGCCATCGAACGTGCCGACGACGAGGTGCCAGTTGCCGTCCCACACGCGACTGCCTGCGTCGGGCGAGAGGACGTAGGAGCTCCCGTGGCCGTTGGATACGTAGAAAGCGAGACCGCCGTTCGGGCCCGAGTATAGCGCGTAGGAGGCGGAGATGCACCCAGTCGCGCCCTTGGCGAGTATGTACCGGTAGTCACCGGGGCTGCCCGCGCGCTTGACCCACGCGCTCACGCTGACCGCCGAGGCGGGCTCCAGCGAGGCGCTGTTGGCCACCTGCACCCTGGCCGTGGTGCCCTCGAAGCTCAGCGCCGCCCCGAAGCGGCCGGGCACCCACTGCGCGCCCCCGAGCACGGTCCCGTGGTTGCCGTGGCCGGAGCTGTCCGCGGCGACCGTACCGGTGCCCTCATCCAGGTGCCACTGCCCGACGAGGCCGGTGTCGGCAGCGGCCGACGATCCTGTCACGGCGAGCGCAAGCAGCGCTACCGCTATGCCTACGATTCTGAACACCATCGCTCCTTGTTGGGCGAGCTCCGTACTGATCAACGGCGGCAGGCCAGTGAATTGTGTGAGCGAACAGTCGGCGAGCGCGCCCCCGGCGCAATGAAGCACGAACGTCGGCACGCGCCGCATCGCGGACAGTAGATCGCTGAATGTCGAGCCGGCGCCCGCGCCGAAGCTCGCATCATCACCGAGTTCTTGAACTGCGGATTCGTCGAGGCCGTCGACCGCGAGATGTGGTCCAGGTATCGGTAGGGGCTCTCAATGGGGTGCTGTTGTCCTGACCGGGCTGTTGGTACTTGGGTGTGTCGATCAGGTCGAGGGGTGGGTGATTGGATGTCTGATGCGGCGAACCGGGACCCGGATGTCTGCGGCGCATGATCCGGTGGATGCTGACCGGTGGGGTTGCTGCGGACCGTGTGGGGCGCTGGCGGCTGATCACGGGCGGTTGGCGTGTCGCGTTGGTGGCCGGGTTGATGTTGTCGATTCTGGCTCCTGGAGCTTTGGCGGCGCAGTCGACGGTGCTGAACCTGTCGGTCGTGTATCCGTCGTCGACCGTGGCGGGCCGGAACCTCAGAGTCGTGGGACAACTCGCCAGTGGCCCGGCGACGCGCGGGGCTCGCGTCCGGCTAGAGCAGCAGGTCGGTCGCCGGTGGGTTGTTCGCACGAGCGCCCCCGTGAGCAGAAGCCGCCGTTTTGCGTTGAAGTGGAGGGTTGGGGCGATCGAGCGGCCTCTGATGTTGCGGGTGAGTGCGTGGCGCGGGAATCGCCGGCTCGTATCCGGCGCGGCGCATGAGGTTCTCGTTTCTGTCGCTGGAAGAGTGTCTCCGAACCGCGCGACGACGATTTCGGCTGGCGGGTTCTCGCTAACCGTTCCTGCAGGCGTGGTTTCAAGCGCGACCACTGCGACCGCGACGCCGCTTGATTCATCGGCTGCTGGTTTGCCCGGGCCGGCGGTTCGGTTCCATATCGATGCGAGCTGGTCGGGGCACGGCAAGAGGGTGCGCGTGACGCTGCCGGTCGACCCGGATCTGCAGAGCTTGGGACGGGGATACACGCCGGTGTTGGTGCATTTGCTCGATGGCGGGGGCGCGCAGCTGTTGGCTGGCAGGTCATTGAGCGTTGCACACGGCAGGGTCACCTATGAGACCTCGAGCCTGTCGTCGTTCGTTTCGTTCTCGCTGCCGAAGGTGTCGCTGCCCTCGCTGGCGAGCAGCATCTCGTTGGACCTGGGCAACTGGCTCGGTCAGGACCTCTCCACATTCATGAGCGCTCATTCTGCAACGCCCTCGTGCTCACCGAACAGCACGTCGGCACCAGGCGTATCGAGCGGCGGGAATGCGTTTTCGCCGCTGCAGGCGCTGGATTATCAGCCGACGCTGAAGTACTGCGTCTCAATTCAGGGCTCAACTGCGACCTGGACGCTTGCCAACAACACCGGTACGGTGCTGATCCTCAGTATCGACGGCACCAATGTCCGCATCGGCAATATCGGCTCGAGCGGCGATCCCGGGATTGATTATGCGTTCGCCAAGATCAACAAGCAGGTCAATGCGGGGAGCGTTGGTGGTACACCAGCCACGATCGTGCTGCCAGGCACCGCCAGCGTGAGCGTCTCCGTGCCGGCGGGCTCGACAGCCTCACTGGGCGTTGATGAGAGCCCGCTCGGCACCGTAGTCACGTTCATCATGAGCCAGACCCCCGCCGGGGCGGCCGGTGCTCTGTATAACGCGGTCGTGCAGTGCGGCTACAGTCCGGCCAAGACCGGCCGGAGCACGCTGAGCTGGGCCAAGTGCCTCTTCGCCGCCGCCCAGAGCTTGCACCTCGGCGCGAAGGTTCTCAAGGTTGTCGGCAAGGTCTTACTGGGGTTCGGCGCAGCGATCACGCTCAAGCAGCAGCTCGGGATCGGCCACCTCCAAGCCAACCTCAGATACACAGCCGCCAGCGGCAGCCCGTCCGTCACAGTAACCCCGCCCGGCAACCAGACCGGGACCGTCGGCACCGCCGTGAACCTTCCGATCCATGCCAGCGACACCGACAACGGCGCGCTGCGCTACACGGCCAGCGGCCTACCAGCCGGACTGTCGATCGACCCCACGACCGGGCTGATCACGGGGAAGCCCACGACCGCCGCGACCTCCACCGTCACCGTCACTGCGGCCGACGCGAGCGGACCGTCATCTAGCACCTCGTTCAACTGGACGACCACGAACGCACCCTCGGCGAACCCCAACATTCACCTCGGCGCGGCGAGCTTCGGGACCATCGCGGCCGGCCAGCAAACAGTCGAGCACCTTTCCGCGAGCGGCGGCACGCCCCCGTACACCTACCACTTCTACAACCTCTACCCGGTCCCATCGTGGGTCACACTCGCGCCCGACGGTACGCTCATGATCAACCCGCCCGCCGGCGACGCACAGTCCTACAGCTTCTACACCTACGCCTTCGACGCCACCGGCCAACACTCCCCGTTCGCCCGCGACACCGTCACTTTCCAAACCAATGGCGGCGGAAGCGGACCGGCAAGTGCCACCTGGAACCCTCCGACCGGGACAGGTCTGTCGCCGACCGCGGCCAGCTCGGTCTCGTGCTCGTCGCCGACGTTTTGCGCTGCCGTCGACTATTACGGCAATGTCGCGATGTTCGATGGGGTCTCGTGGAGCGCGCCCGCCAGCAGCGGCGTCGGCGACCTCACCAACGTCTCTTGTCCCACGGCGTCTTTCTGCCTCGCCGTTGGTTGGAATGCCCCTGGTGGTGTCGTCGACGAGTATGCGCTGACTTTCAACGGCACCTCTTGGGGCGCACCAGTCCACATCGCGCACGGCGGCTCGGCCGGGCTGTCACTGTCTTGCTCGTCAGCATCGTTCTGCGTCGTCGTGGACCACAATAACGACTTGTCCAGCCACGTGATGACGTTCGACGGCAACTCCTGGAGCAACCGCGTCGGCATCGACAGCAGTTCGGTAGAGGCGGTCTCGTGTCCCTCATCATCATTCTGCCTTGCGGTTGACTCCGCCGGCAACGCCATGACATTCAATGGCCTCTCCTGGAGCCCACCGGTCAGCATCGACGCAGGCAATTATCTAAGTGCGGTGTCGTGCTCGTCGTCCTCGTTCTGTGTTGCGGGTGACGAGGCCGGCAACGCGCTGATGTTCAACGGGTCATCTTGGAAGACCGTCCACGTCGACACCCCCTTCCCCAATCGGATGGAGTCGGTGTCTTGCACGTCATCATCCTTCTGTCTTGCGGTTGACTTCGGCGGCGAGTGGCTTACATTCGACGGCTCATCTTGGAGTGCGCCGGCGGTTCTTCCCAGCGGCGCTTGGATGCCAGCGGTGTCTTGCACGTCATCGTCGTTCTGCCTTGGGGTTGACTACAACAGCAACGCTGTTACGTATACATCCGCGGGATGATAAACCTCCTCGGGATGGCGGGAAGACCGCGCTGGCGTCTCCGAACGGGTACAGCACTGCGTGCTGTTGCCGTACATGCGACACTGCCGGCTGCGGGGTCGTGCTTGAGTCGAGGTGACCGGAGGTCACGATGATGATTGGGGCGGCAGTGAGGCGAGTGGGCCTGCTGGGTTGTGTTGGCGCGATGGGCGCGCTGTTGGTGCTGTTGTGTTCGGCCGGGCCGGCGTCGGCGTCCGTGAGCGGCGGCACGGTGTCGGTGCGTATCGGCGGTTTGCCTGCGGGTGATGCGCCGAGCGCGGTGCTGACCGTGCCCCGGGCTGCGTCGGCGGGTGCGCTCGCGGACCGTGACGTTGTCGCGTGCCCGTGCGGGGCGGTACACGTTGACGCTTCTCGCGGTGCGGTTGCGGCGTGGCACTGGTCCGGTGAAGGCGGGGGCCCGTCGCGTCGGGCCGCGCGGTGAGCGCCGTTCTGAGCCCCGGCCAGCGGGTCACTCTGGCAGGCGCCTACGGGACCATCATCAACCCCGGGCTGCGGGCCCTGAGCGTCCGCGTGCTCGCGGTCGGCGGGAGCGCCGCGCATCCGAGCTCGGTGCGGCTCGCGGGCCGTCCGGCGCTGGCTGCCGGCCAGGTGCTCTCGCTGCCTGCGAGCTCGAAGCTGCCGGCCGGCGTGTTCGCACGGGTGCGGTCGGTAACCCGGCAGGCGGGCTCGACGACGGTCACGCTCACGCCGGTGTCGGTGTTCTCGGTCGTGCCGGTCGCCACTTTCGACGTGCCGCTGAACCTGGGGAGCCCGTCTGCGGCGGGTGACCGGCGAGCGAGGTTGGCTGCGGTCGGGCAGTGCGGGCCGTCCATCGCGAACGGGGTCGGGTTCTACCGGACGATACGCAACGCCCGTTTCTCCGGCGGCTGGAACACCATCTCGATATTCGGCGCGCACATCCCCGTCGGCCTCAGCCTCGCCACCGACTTCGACATTGAGGCCGGCGTGACGGACCTGCAGGGCGCGACCCTCGGGCTCTCGTGCGAGGTCGACATCCCGTTCCAGGCGGTTGTCGCCGGCGTCCCCGTGACCGGCTCGGTGTACGGCGACGTGCACGGCTCGGTCGGTGGCGGGGTCGGGTTCGACGCGCAGCTCGGCCTGCACGTGCACGCCGCGGTCAACACGGTCGGGACGCCCCCGGCGTTGCTGTTCGCGCCGCAGGTCGCGTTCTCGCATCCGACGGAGCACGTCAACGCGGCCGCTGCGGTCGCGGTCAGCGCCGGGTTCGGGGCGGGAGTGAAAGTCGGGCTCGGCAGCATCTTCGCCGGTGCCGACGCCACCCTGAACTTCAACAACGATTACGACTTCACCGCGCAGGCGAGCGCCCCCGCGGGCAGCGGCTGCATGACCCAGGTGACGTTCGCCTCCTTCAACGCCGAAGCGCAACTTGGGCGCTGGACCGTTCAGTCGCCCAGCACACCACCGCTGTTCACCCTCCCCCTGTGGGGGCCGACACGCTGCGAACCGGCCAGGTCCACGCCGCCCCCGGTGCCCCCGGTGCCCCCGGTGCCCCCGGTGCCCCCGGTGCCGCCGGTGCCGCCTCCGCAGGCAGCACACCTCGCCGCCGGTGACGGGCACACGTGCGCGCTGCTCCCCAGCGGCGGCGTCGACTGCTGGGGCGACAACGGTTATGGGCAGTTGGGGAACGGGACCACGACGGACAGCAGCACGCCGGTGGCCGTCAGCGGCATCACGAACGCGACCGCCATCGCCGCCGGTGGCTACCACACGTGCGCGCTGCTGTCAGGCGGGCAGGTCGACTGCTGGGGGGACAACAGCGAAGGGCAGCTGGGGAACGGGACCACCGCGACCAGCGACGTGCCGGTCGCCGTCAGCGGGATCACCAACGCCACCCAGATCGCCACCGGCGACGCGCAATCGTGCGCGCTGCTGTCAGGCGGGCAGGTCGACTGCTGGGGGGACAACAGCGAAGGGCAGCTGGGGAACGGGACGACCACCGACAGCTCCACGCCCGTCGCGGTCAGCGGGATCCCGTAGCGCCAATCCAGGAGTGATCGTCTCCGTGGGGTGGAATAATTCACTACCTACGACGGTCCGAGGGGCTCCTGTGAGGGCACAGAGGCCACAGAGGCCATCACGGATCCCGATCCGCCCACAAGGCCCACCATTTGGGTGCCGAGTGCTCGATCAGCGATCATTCGCGGCGTGGGGGACGTTTGGCAAGAGTTCGAGTCTCGCGGTCACTTCCAGCCGAACAGCGGGAGTCTTGCGAAGTGCCGTGACCGGAGCCACGCCACGATCCATGCAGCCCTGATGGATCGGCTCCAACGCGGCCCGCCCGACGCTCGCGCCCGCGCACGCGAGGCAAACGGCCTGATTTCGCCCCGCACGAGGCCCCAACGCACGCCCGTCAGCGCCGCCCACGCCCGTAAACGTTGGTCAACCCTCACACAAGTGATTTTGCTGGGCGCCGAGGGGCTCGATGTCGGGCGGCGTGATTTCCCGCCCGAGGCGCTGGGTGCGCCTGGGCCCGCCACGCCTGGCGCCCGAACTGCGCGCGCCCAACGCTCCCGAGGTCATACGCTTCCACTACTGAGGTCCTGCCGAGGCCCTGTCAGCGCCCGTGCTCATACGCTTTCATACAAAAGCGTGCGACGGCCTGCTATCATTGCTGCTAATCAGCACAATTCGAGGAGACAGAGGAGACAGCATGAGCGCGCCAGCGAACGCAGGCAAAACGTATCCACCCGAGCCCCTGACAGATGACGAGTTTCGAGCGCTGCTCGAAGCCATCGAGGGTGACGGCTTGCTGGCGACGCGCAACCGAGCGCTGCTGGCAGTGATGTGGGGTTCGGGTCTGAGGATCAGCGAAGCGCTCGACCTCGAACCTCGCGATGTGCTCGAACATGCTCGCGCGCTCAGGGTCCGGCATGGCAAGGGCAACAAAGCCCGCGTTGCGGCGCTGCGCCCCGAGGCTGGCGCATGGTTGGCGCTGTGGCTTGCCATGCGCGCCGCTCTAGGGCTCCCGAGGGGTTCGACAGTGTTCTGTTCCATCAGCAAGGGCGCCAACCGCACGCGCGGGCACAAGCTCGACCCGAGCTATCTCCGCGCGTTGCTGCCGCAGCTTGCTAAGCGCGCCGGGATCGACAAGCGGGTCCACCCGCATGGGCTGCGCCACTCGCACGCAACTGCGCTCGTGCGGGGAGGCGCTCGCCTCGATGCGATCAGCGGCCAGCTAGGCCACGCCAGCGCTGCGACGAAACGCGACGCCTATCCTGATTCAAGGCACGGACATTGCCATTGAGCACGGCGACGGCCGGACAACTATCACCCGTAGGCGGCTGACGTGAGCGGCACGGCCACGGACCGCATCGAACGGCGTCGGGCACAGTGGCGCGCCAGTAGCAAAACCTGGCGGGCCGCCCACCCGGAACAGAAAGCCGCAATCGACGCCGCCTGGTGGCGAAATCTTACTGGGCTGGAACGCGCCCAGCGGATAACGCACAAGTCAATCAACCGTTCGGAAAAGCGCATCGCCCGGTATTACGAGGACAGCGACAGCGTCGGCACTGAGCGCGTCGGTGCTTTCAGGTACAATATACGCCCCGTCAACGTGGCCCGCGATGACTGACACCGTGACGGCCGAACCGCTCGCCGACGAGAACAGGGCACTGAGGTATCAAGTCTCAAACCTGCGCGAGATGCTCAAAACGATGCGCGCGGAGTTGGACCAAGAAAGGGCGATGGCTGAGGGAGCGCGCCGCTCACTCGCGTATTCGACACAACGCCTGCACCCCGGCGCACGCGGTAAGGACTACGCCGCCTTCTAAGCCTGTCTCTATGCGCGCGCCTGCGGCACCCTGCCTACCCCTACGCACGCATACCTGGCGCAGTCTGAGGCGCGCGGAGGACGCACGAGGGCGCACCGTCTGGCCTGCTGCGCGCCTGCCCTCTCCGTGTAGGACCACCGCCTAGCGTTCGGCCCGCCCCGCCGCGCGCAGCGCTGGCGCGCGCCCGCGCACCCGCCCCTGAGCGCCCAAACCCTGCCCGAGCGAGCGCGAAATGATTATCTGCATCGCTGCTGCCGGATGTCCGGCCCGCTTAGATTTTTCCTGGCCCGAGTGTGGAGGCGCAGGGATCGGCGCTCGCCCGAGGCGCTGGCAGGCGCAGGACCCTGCGCGTACAGGTCGAAACGGTCGGCACGACTGCTATACTGGTGTCTCCGACCTATACGCGCACCCTGAGAGGACAACCCACAATGAGAATGCTCGCCTACACACGAGTGTCAACCGCCGAACAGGTGGACAACGGCCACGGCCTGCCAGCGCAGCGCGCGGCGATCACCGCCGAGTCCGAGCGGCGCACCGACTGGACGCTTGAGTGGGTGGAGGACCGAGGCGTCTCGGCCAAGTCAACGCAGCGCATAGGTTTGACCTACGCGCTCGCACGTCTCGACGCTGGGGACGCTGACGGCCTCGTGGTTGCACGCCTCGACCGGCTGAGTCGTTCGCTGCTCGACTTGCTGACGCTCATCAAGCGCGCCGACGAGAACGGCTGGACGTTGGTTGTCCTTGACCCTGCGCTCGACATGAGCACCGCGGCCGGGCGCTTGAGCGCTCACGTTCTGTTCGCTGTCGCCGAGTGGGAGCGCGACATCATTCGGGAGCGTACCCGCGAGGGGTTAGCCGCTGCGCGTGCCAAGGGCGTCCCGCTCGGCGCGCCCAAGGGTAGCCCCGGCGCTGTCAGCCGCCTAGCACCTGACGTTGCACAGCGCATCGCCCGCGAGCGCAGCGAGGGGCGCTCGTTCGGCGCCATCGCACGCGAGCTAAATCAGGACGGCGTGCCCTGCGCGCTCAAGGGCAAGGCTTGGCACGCCGCAACCGTCCGCAACGTTGTCCTGCGCCTTGAGCGAGAGGCGCCAGCCTAATGCCCGCCTTCGATGGACGCTGCTGGGCAACCGATGGCCGCTACTGGATGCGGCTGTCGAATGGCGTCCTCGTGCCCTACACCGACTGGGCGAGCCTGCAAAAGCAAGCCTGCCGGGGATTCAACTGCACCCGCGAAACACTGTGGGCGGAGATAGCATGGCGCATCGGCGGCGACGTACCTGACGGCTGGGAGCCCAGTCCGGGCATTGTCGCCAACGAGGGCCTGACGTGCGGACTCTGGACGCACGCGCGCCGTCCTTACCCGTATCCCTGCGAGGCGCGCGCGCGCCGTCACACCGCACGTACGTTCCTGCCCTGGGAAAAGTGGCCCGCCGACCTACCCGACGTTCCGGGCGGCGACTTTCAGTGACCGGCTTTCAGCCCAAGCGCACGGTAGAATGAGCCATGCAAACTGATGACCCCGATAGTGCTGTTTGGCTCCTAGAGGAGCGGGCTGGCATCAGCATCGAGCGCCTGCGGCAGGCTGTCCAAACCTCGTCTAAGGCGTCCGCGCGCAAGGCGCTGCGAACCGCGGTGCGAAACCTCGTTGTGGAGCGCTCGGCGACGCAGACGCAGCTAGCCGCCGCACTTGAGTGCAACCGGCGGACAATCTACAGGATGCTCTCTACCAAGTGGTAGTTTGCTCCGGTCGGCGGCGAAAGCGCCTTTTGAGGTTGCCTAAGTGCTCTGGCTCGGAAGTTCGCCGACGTATTCGGGTTAGGCGGCTTGGGCGGCGGGCCGGTCGAGTCGTTCGGCGAGGTGGTCGAGATCAGCGCGCGTGAACTTCCACTCGAACGGTTGGGCGATCTGCTCGTAGCGGCGACCGAACGCGAGTAGTTGCTGTTCGAGGTTGGCGAGGTTCGGGAAGTCGTTGGGGGTGAGGACCTTGCGTTGGACGATCGAGAAGTAGATTTCGGCCTGGTTGAGCCAGCTGGCGTGGACGGGGGTGTGCACGAGGATCAGGTTCTTGTATCTGCTATCGAGTACGACGCCACCGCTCGCACAGATTGTGGTGTTCGGCTTACGAACCTGCAGATGCAAACCTGTATGGCTCAGCTTGTCACCGGTGGGTGGAGTACCATAAATATTTATGCTGGACAGCCTGCCTGTGCGTACGGTTCCGGCTTTTGGTACAGCGTTACCCAGTATTCTGTCTCAATCGCTTTGACGTATGACCGGTGGTACTCGACCTGGACCTGGCTGAAAAACAACGGCAACAAGGGACAGGTAACCATTGTGCCGCCGGAAGACACGCCTGGCGTGTGCATCAAGGACCGATTCCTTGATCCTTGCTAGTGTCGCGAGTCGTTAGCTTTCTGTGAGTAGTGGATGCGGTGATGCCGAGTACTACTGCTGCGCGGATTTGAGCTCTCGCCTGAGGTGCGGGCGGTTTTTGGCGGCTCCGTGGATGATCGTAGGTGAGGCGAGGTCGTTCGGCGGCGGCTTTCCCTGCTGAGACGGCGTTTTGCGCTCGGTGCGGAGTTGTTGGGGAGACGCGCACAAGTTCCGACCGTAGGTTCGAGCTGCTTGTCGGTTCGAACTTGGAGGTCGTTGCTCATGCGCGTCTGCGCCGGATTCTCTCGCCTGTTGCTCCTGCCCGGGGTATGGGTCCGCTCGGTCGAGTTCGAGCCCGATCGAGTCATCGTGGGCGGCGCGTTGCGCCGCCGCCGGTTGCAGTGCCCGCGCTGCTCGTGTCTGACCTGGCATCGCGAGCAGCATCAGCGCCACGATTCCTCGTGGCGGCACCTGGATCTCGGGGGTTTGGCGCCTGGAGGTCCGCTGCCGGACGACCGGCGCCTTCTTTCGTTCCTTCGTGCCCGTCCCTCTCGTCCCGGCGATCGACGGCACAAACGTGCCAAAATTCAACGGCGCGCAACAGCGGGTCGAGGCTTACCTCTTGAGGGTGGGTGTGGGAAGGCGGGTGCCGATCAAGTCATTGAGACAGGGCGGGATCGGCGAACTCGTCCAGCCTGAGGCGAGCAAGACCTTACCGTCAGGGAGTTGCTTGGCGGCGAGGAACCCGTGCTCTCCGTCAGGAATGTCTTTCGTATTAACGGTAATGGTCTCACTCGCTGCCGTGATACCTACCGTTAGAGGTCGAGGAGTCGCCATGGTGCAGTCATTCCTAACCGGGATGACAGTCTCGCGCATACCGAGCTTGACGAACCTCGCGTTCACTGCCGGTGCACCACGCGCGACATCTAAGAGAGAGAGAGTGAACGAGCCCGTCTGGGTCACTGTAAGGGCGTACGCTGGCTTAATCGTCGTTGTGATTCCGGACACAAGCGCCATCGTCGCAACGACAACCAGGAGGGTCGCCGCGCCAACGCCTACTATGGGCCGTGTGAGGCGGCGCCGTTCGTTAGGAGAAGGAAGGCGTATGTGATCGGCGGCCTCGGTCTCAGTCAAGTGCCGCCACAGCCCGTCGGGAAAGGCGCTCACGATCTTCATTCCTTTCGTTCATACGGTTTGGGCGAGCCGCTTTGTCTCAACCGCGTTCGAGCGCGAAACAGGCGAACGCGGAGCGTTCCAGGGGAGATTCCGAGCGCTCTCGCGGCGATCCGGGGAGTCATGCCGGCGTAGTCGACGAGTTCCAGGGCGTCGCGCTCTCGATCGGACAAGCATTCGGCGCGCTTTAGAAGGTCGCGGCCGGCTTGCTGAGCATCAATCCTTTCGACGAGATCCTCAAGCTCGTCCTCTTCGAGCACGACTTGCCCGCCAAGACGATTGATGGCCTCGCGATTGTCCGCCATTTCGGCGCAGTACTGGGCGAAGACGGCCCGCGCAATCGCGATCAGCCAAGCTCGGGCTGTCCCAAGGCCCTTGAAGGTATGCATCGATGCGATCGCGCGTACGAAGGTCTCGGAAGTGAGATCGGCCACCACGTGAGGATCGCTTGATCGTCGAGCGAAGAACCCGGTCACCGCGCCGACGTGCGCGCGATACAGGTCTTCGAATGTCCCCGCTCGTGATCGATCTGAGGCCACGGATCTCTTATCGGCGGTCAAGATGCTCACGATCTCTAAGGTGCGCGATCCTCGTTCCCGCGTTACATGGCATCAGAGGCCGTGTCGATGTGTCTGGGTTTTCAGAGAGCTCTAGCGCCTCGGATTCCATCGTCGAGCGGGACGGCGGGCGACCGAGCGGACCCAACGGAACGTGGGAAAGATGTGGGAAGGCCCTGGAAGAGGGCAGCACGGACCGCGCGGCGAGGATTAACGAGCGAGCCTCATACCGCCGTGCCTGGAGGCTGGAGCGTTGGTCGTGGGTGGGGTATGAGCCTCGCTCGTGGGGGGCGCTCCCTTCGGGAGCGCGGTCGTGGCCCGGCCGAGATCGTCGCGTGTGTTGCGGGGTCCGTGCTGGGGCGCTGGTGGTCGTGGGCGGTGGCCAGGCATAGCCTCCGTCCAGAGTGACGACGCTGGGTCGTCGGTAGAGCGCGTTAGTGCGCTGCGAGCCCGCTCGTGGCGGGGCGCCTAGGAGGCAGCTGCCATGGCCACCATCGCCAGCCTCGGGTCCGGGGGGGAACGGAACTAGGAGCGGCAACTTGCAGTGGCCCCGGCGCGGCGGGCCACAGTGGGGCCCAATCAGGCCGCCGTTCCCAACGGAACAGGATTTAGTGCTAAGAGCGGGTTGTCGGGTGCTGATGCCGTGTCCGGCCAGGTAGGGTCGACGGTCGGGTGCCGGTCGAGTTTCTGTCGGGGGAGCAGGTCGCGCGTTTCGGCCGGTTCGCTCCTGATCCGTCGCCGCTTGAGCTGGAGCGCTTCTTCCGGCTGAACGGCGGGGCGCTGAGCCTGCTGCGCGGCAAGCGTCGGGATGAGAATTGGCTCGGACTCGCTCCCTCGGCCTGAGGGTTGCCCGCATCGTCTCCAGAGGTGAGGCAGGCTTTCGGCTGAACCTGCCTTCCGCCGATCGCTCAAACGTAACCTCAGAGCGTGATCCGCAATTCATGCGCTGGGCGCTCCCACAGGGAGATGGCGCCCGCCGACCAGCTCATGCGCACCCGCAGAAGCGAAGCATGTGGCTGTGGACGCGGCACGACGAAGGAACCCAATGTGATCGTGCGGTCACGAGATCGGCCGAGACCCACCGACTGCCCGAGACCGCGGTACCCCTGGCCACAATCGTCTTGCGCCTCGACGTGCGGTCGGTCCGCCCGCGACGGGACGGGCGGCTGAATCTGGTAAGTGATGCGGATACCGCGCGCTTCACGCACTACCCCGGTGATCGTGAGCGCGTGCCCGACCGGCAAGCCTGGCTCGCGTTCGACGATATCGAAGTCGAGCGGGACCGGCATGAGCCGCTAGCGCCGCGCATTCTCGGCGAGCTCGGCGAGCGCCTCCTCGACTGTACCCGGGCCGATCAGCGTGCTGAACGCGTGCGCGATCGCCAGCGAGCTATAGCCCAAGTCCCTCAGTCGCTTCTCGAACACCGCCCGCAGCTTCTCGGCTGTGTTTGCGCGATCCGCAGCCGTCGCGGCGAGGCGTCGCGAATCCCACTCTCCGGGCGCCGGTCTCATTCGGGTCAAGAGTACGCCTCGGCGCCCGGAGTTGACCCGGTCCTCACGAGCTGGGTCGCGCTGTCCCGGGACATCCGCTTGATGCGCCTCTAAGCTAAGTGCTCCTCTTCGTAAGTAAGGCGACGTATTAGCGTCCGAGTCTGACCGTAGCGTGTGTGGCATCTTGTCGTCTCGTGAAGGGACGTTGATGCCGAGGCACAGCCCGTATCGGATCGAGTTGACCGACGAGGAGCGCGCGGTGTTGGTGTCGCTGGCGCGTTCGTATACGTTGCCGTATTGGCAGGTGATGAGGGCTCAGATGGTGTTGATGGCTGCTGACGGCCTGCGGAACGATCAGATCGCCGCCCGGTTGCGGTGTGGGCGTGATGTCGTGTCGCAGTGGCGCAAGCGGTTCTTCGAGCATCGCCTCGCCGGCCTGGAAGACCGACCCCGGCGCGGCAGACCGCCGACTTTTCCCCCCTCAGGTACGCGCTGAGGTGATCCGCCTCGCATGCGAGCGGCCCGCCGATTGCGAGCTGCCGCTGGCGCGCTGGTCATCCTCAGAGCTCGCGCGCGAGGCCGTCGTTCGCGGGATCTGCGAGCAGATCTCTGGGATCACGATCTGGCGCTGGCTCTCAGAGGACGCGATCAAGCCGTGGCAGTACCGCTCCTGGATCTTCCCCCGCGACCCTGGCTTCACAGAGAAGGCCGGTCGGATCCTCGACCTCTACGCCGGCCGGTGGGAAGGCGAGCTGCTGCACCCCGGCGACTACGTCGTCTGCTGCGACGAGAAACCCTCTATCCAAGCCCGGCATCGCACACACGCGACGCTGCCCGCCACGCCCGGCGTCAAGCGCGGGCAACGCGTCGAGCACGAGTACGAAAGACGCGGCGCGCTGTGCTACTTCGCCGCCTGGGACGCACGCCGCGCGAAGCTGTTCGATCGGTGTGACGACAAGGACGGGATCGTCCCGTTCGACAAGCTCGTCGAGCAGTTCATGAGCGTCGAGCCGTACAGCAAAGCCCGACGCGTGTTCGTGATCGTCGACAACGGCTCCGCGCACCGCGCCAAGAAATCGATCAAACGCCTCCAAGGCAGATACAAGAACCTGATCCTCGTGCACACCCCCGTCCACGCCAGCTGGCTCAACCAGGCCGAAATCTACTTCTCGATCGTCCAACGCAAGGTCCTCACCCCCAACGACTTCCCGAACCTCGCCAACCTCGAACAGCAACTACTCGCGTTCGGTCGCCGCTACGAGCAGATCGCCCAACCGTTCGAGTGGAAGTTCACGCGCGCTGATCTCGACCACCTCGCCGAACGACTCGACCGGCCCGCCGCCCAAGCCGCCTAACCCGAATACGTCGGCGAACTTCCGAGCCAGAGCACTAAGGCGTTTTGAGCCCAGTAAAACCGGGGCCGGATGGCCCCTCAAAGTCCCATTTTTGAGCACCCGTGGGATGCTGTCCCGGAATCCCCGTCTACGGGCCGGGAGGCACCGGGCCGAGGGCCGCAAACGGCCGCATAGAGAGCCTGAGCGCCTGCTGCTGACGTACCCTCAGCGCGCCGAGGTCCGAGCGCTACAATTCGGTCCAACTACTATGATCGGCGTCTCTTGCTCGGTGCAATCCTCGTGTGCTGCCCGAGGTTGCACCATGCCGTTGGCGAGTTGGTTTGGTGGGGGCTGGCGCTCGTGTCACTTATCTTGCTGCTCGGCGCGGCGGGACCGTGGGTCTGGCTAGGACTGGGGGCGCTCACAATCGCCCTCAGGTGCGCTGCAGGGCCTCCACGCAGCCACCAAGCACCTGATGTTGCACCGCCGCAGGCTAAGTACAGCAACCGCAGATAGCGCCGCACACATCCCACAAGGCGCCCCGGCAAGTCCGGGGCGTTTTGCGTCTCATTCAACAATTGTTGAATCGACTCCCCCGGTCGTTACCTACTTACCCGGCCACGCGCACGAGGTACCTGGTCACCCTCCCAAACATACATCCTCTCGCGCCGTCCATCCGGGTAAACAATCAGGCTTTGCATTCTGCCATCGGTTGTGCAGATGAGTCGGCCGCCGGTGCGCTCGTTACGCAACCATTCGGTGAGCCGAGGGCCTCTCCGTATCCCGACACACCGCTCGACTTCCGCACCTGACACCGCGGTTACAACGGGGTACACCCGTTGCTTGATCGGCACACCGCGGCGAGTGGCCTTTCCGACACGGTAATCGGTCAGAGTCAGCGGCACGGTTTGCTCAAGAAGTAAATCTTCGCGCTGTGAAGGTTTAGGCCAGTCGCGCGGTCGACGTCGAGGTTCGCCGGTCTGTGGTAGATCGTTTCGTGGGAGAATTGGCGATGGGATCCCACACGCCCCGTCTGATCGGACGGATCTAGCTTGGCCCTTAGACCGAATGGCCGGTCACGGCAGTAAGGTGAACGGAGCTAAGCCGTCGCGCATCGTCGCGAACGGCAATGTCTAAAGAGCAGCGCCCAAAGTCCGGGGCGCTCCCGCAGGACTCGGCAGCGAAGGAGGACTGGGCAGCTGGTCACCAGCGGGTGGCCAGTTTCGGCGTGCGCCGACAGGGAATCTCAGAACCGTGACGTCCATAAGAGCTTAGATGGATAGCACCCGCGCTCGCCGACGCGACCGCCCAAGGCGCGGAACCGAGGCAGGCTTGCTGGGTTGGTGACACGCATCGTTGACGGTTGCCGCTGCAGGTCTCTCGATTCGTCGAGATGCTCGTCGAGTGGGAAGTTTTGGGAAGTTTTGGGAAGTGGAGGAGCAATGACGGATCGGTCAAACAACGCCACGCTGCAACAGATGGGGATCGACCAGGCACACGTGCAGCGCGATGTCCCTCCGCGAACGGGACACCCTCGACGAGCACCCCGTGCTCAGGGCAGCGAAGCCGCCTCAGGCTCGCGC
>OCZT010001658.1_pt1 | contig 23029 bp, 21 predicted proteins | sample 1539031 | NCBI WGS metagenome assembly OCZT01 (sample SAMEA3539308, study PRJEB22396) | soil metagenome | biome: tundra; feature: field; material: soil | place: USA | collected 2010-05 | depth 0.15 m | reverse complement strand
CCACGCCGCCGCCTTCACCAGGACCAAAACCGCCGCCCTTGCCCGAGCCTACACCGCCGCCCGAACCGGAGCCGATACCGCCGCCGGAACCGGGACCGTTCGAGGGAGTCCCGAACTTCGACAGCGGGTCGCCATAAGCCGACATATTGACCTGCGGCAGAGTCACATCGGGAGGCGCGATGATGGTGGGTTCCATCGCCAGTTTGGGATTCAGATTGTTATAGACGGCCACCGGCGGCGTGAACTGCCGCAGCGCTGCCTTGGGTAAGCGGCCCTTGCTGGCCGGCAATGGGGATCGGTCGCCACCGCCACCTCCGCCCTGCATGGTCTGGTTCTTCTGGGGCATGTCGGGAGGAGCCAGATCGATCGGGGAGATCAGCGTAAAGGTTTGCTTGACTTTGTCTTGCACCGCTTTGTTGGACGCCAGTACGAACAAAATCGTAACCACCGTTATCTGGAAGCCGGTGGACATCATGAAGGACTTCTTCTGGTTGCTATAGAGACCCCATATGTCCTTGACAGCTACTGGCCTGGACGTCAACACGAGAGGCGGCAGCTTGGGCGGGTTGACGAGGTCCCTGACGTTTCGGAACAGCGAAAGATACCACGGTTCTTCGACTGCATCAACCAACAGGCGCGACAGATGGTCTTCAGCGGTATTGGGGTGCAAATCGTGGGGTTTCGACAGGTCAGCCATCTTTTATTTACCAGCCCTCGCCGTTGGAGAACCGTTATCTTCAATAAGGAGGACGGTTCCGGCGATCACCGCGTTACAGGTTTTGGAGAACCCGCACCCAGAAACCTCCCCATAAGTGTACCATGACCTTGTCGAGATAAGCCTCAAACTGGCACTTGCTCGACCAATTTGCCAGGCACGCCGAGCGTTTTGGGCTTGCCCCCGACCAGGACGGAAATCTGATATTGCGCCTGAAGGTTCTTGCCATCGGCGCAATGGCAGTTGGGCCGGCCGCAGGTGCGTTTGCGTTCGATAAAAGATCCCGGCAGCATATCGCGCACAGAACCAGGACTTCTGCCCTGCGCCGGCGACCACCCCGGAAGGCGCTCAAGATAGAGCGAGTTCGATGCCAGCCGACTCTGGCTTTACGGAATCACGGCCCGTAGTACACTGAAACTACAACATGCGGAAATGGTTGCGGCTGGGCTTCCTGCTGGGCTCGTGCGCCTGTGCCGGTAGGGCGGTCGACTGGAAGGCGCTCCAGCCGCAAGGGTATGTCAGCGATTTCGCGGGCGCGATCGACCCTGCCAGCAAGGCCCAGTTGGAGGCTTACTGCGGGATCGTCGAGCAGTCGACGGGCGCGCAAATGGCGCTGGTTACCATCGCGTCTCTCGAGGGCGAACCCATAGAAGACGTGGCCAATACAATCTTCCGCGCCTGGGGCGTGGGCCAGAAGGGTAAGAATGAGGGCATCCTGCTGTTGCTCTCCATCGGCGACCGCCGCAGCCGGCTTGAAGTAGGGTACGGGTTGGAACCGATTCTGCCGGACGGCCTGACCGGCAGCATCCTGCGCGAGATGCGGACGGCGTTGCGCCAAGGGGACTACGGCGACGCCATGATGGCGGCGGCCGAGACCATGGGGAGCGCCATCGCCAAGGCCAAGAACGTAGAACTGGCGGCGCGCCTGCCACGGCGCACGCGGCCGGCGGTTTCCGATTCGTTCCCCTGGCCGGTGCTGATTGGCGGCGTCTTCTTCCTGCTGCTGTTGCTGACGCGCGGGGGCCGTGGCGGAGGCGGGGGCTTGGGGTTCCTGCCGTGGCTGATTCTCGGCAACGTGATGGGCGGCTCAATTGGGGGCGGCCGCGGCGGCGGCGGATTCGGCGGATTCGATTCCGGCGGCGGATTTGGCGGATTTGGCGGCGGCGACTCGGGTGGAGGCGGCGCTTCCAGTAACTGGTGAGGAACATCTCATGGAAAAGGCGCTGAACCAACTGGTGGAGAAATTGCAGAAGGCCCACGGCGACCGTCTGGTCTCGGTGGTGCTCTACGGCTCGGCGGCCGCCGGCGACCACCAAGCCAAGTTCTCCGATCTCAATGTTCTCTGCGTTCTGAGCGAGATTACGCCGCGCGAGCTAGGCGCCAGTCAGGACATCTTCCGCTGGTGGCGCGAGAAGGGCAACCCCTCGCCGCTTCTCCTCACCGAGCACGAATTGGCGACTTCCACCGACTGCTTCGCCATCGAGTTCAACGACATGAAGCGGCGCCATCGGATACTGCTCGGCAAGGACGTAATCACGCCGCTGGTGGTGGAACAGGTGTTCTATCGCGCGCAGGTGGAGCACGATCTGCGGGCCAAGCTGCTGCGGCTGCGCCAGAAGGCTTCGGGCGTGCTCTCCGATTCCAACCTGCTGCGCCGGCTGATGCTCGATTCCGTTTCCACCTTCTGCGTGTTATTCCGCCACGCCCTGGTTTTGCACGGGGTGGAGGCTCCCGGCAGGAAGCGCGAGGTCATCGAGCACGCGCGGGAACATTTCGGGCTCGACCCCGCTCCGTTCCAGAAGCTGCTCGACATTCGGGAGGAGCGCCTCAAGCCGCGCGACGTGGAACCGGTCGCTCTGCTGGCCGCGTATATGCAAGGGATATCGGTGGTCATCGACGCCGTGGACCGGCTCGAGAAATAGGAGACTACACGTGAAAACTGCTCTGATCGTGGTTCTGGTGGTGGTTGTGGTGGCGGCCCTGGCGGCCGTGAGCCAGTACTACAGCATCCGTAACGACTTGGTGACCCAGCGCAACGGCATGGAAGCGGCGTGGGCGGATGTCGAGGTTGTGTTGCAGCGGCGCGCCGACCTGATTCCCAACCTGGTGGAGACCGTGAAGGGGTTCGCCAAACATGAGACCGAGGTCTTCAAGGACATCGCCGACGCCCGCGCGGCCCTGATCGGCGGCAGAACGCCCCAGGAAAAAATCCAGGCCAACGACCAGCTCTCCGGCGCGCTCTCGCGGCTGCTGGTGATATCGGAGAATTATCCGCAGTTGCGCTCGAACGAGAACTTCCTGCGGTTGCAGGACGAAATTGCGGGGACGGAGAACCGCATCGCCGTCGAGCGCCGGAAATACAACGAGGTGCTGCAGCGCTATAACACGTCGATCGAGCTGTTCCCCAACAACATTGTGGCGTCCATGGCCGGATTCACTCGTAATGACGCATATTTCAAGACGGAGCCAGGGGCACGGACGGCGCCGAAAGTGCAGTTCTGAGCCCTTGGCAGGGCGGCAAAGAACTATGGCTGAGGTTTTTGCAAACTACATCGGCGGCGAATGGGTCAAGCGGGCGACGGTGTTTGAAAACCGCAACCCCGCCAACACGGAAGAAGTCGTCGGCAGTTTCGTGAAGGGCACGGGGCAGGACGTGGAAGACGCCGCTGCCGCGGCGGCCGCGGCTCTGCCCGGATGGTCCGGAACGAGCGGGCCGGCGCGCGGCAACATCCTGTATCGCGCGGCCGGCATCCTCGAGGGGAAGTTCGAGCGGATCTCCGCCGAAATGACGCGCGAAGAGGGCAAGACACTGCCCGAAGCCAGGGGCGAAGTGCGCCGGTCGATCAACATTTTTCGCTACTTCGCGGGCGAGGGCTCGCGCCTGCCGGGCATGCTGGTTCCCTCCGAGCGCGATCGCGTCCACATGTTCGCGCTGCGCAAGCCGGTGGGGGTGGTGGGGCTCATCACGCCTTGGAATTTTCCCAGCGCGATTCCCGCGTGGAAGCTGGCGCCGGCCCTGATCTGCGGCAACACGGTGGTGCTGAAACCGGCGTCGGCGGCGCCGCTCAGCGCGTGGCGCCTCGTGGAAGCCCTCGACGAAGCGGGCGTCCCCAAAGGCGCGGTCAATTTCGTGGCGGGCCCGGGCGGCGAGCTGGGGCGCGCGCTGGTGAACGCCGCGCCGCTCAAGGCGGTGTCGTTCACCGGGTCCTGCCAAACCGGCAACTGGCTGCACATGGAGGCCTCCAAGCGGCGGCTGCGCATCCAGCTCGAAATGGGCGGCAAGAACCCGACCATCGTCCTGGCGGATGCGGATTTCAACTCCGCCGTGGAAAACGTCGTGAACGCGGCGTTCTTTTCCACCGGGCAGAAGTGCACCGCCACCAGCCGCGCCATCGTGGAAGACGCCATCTACGAAAGGTTTGTGGCCGCGGTGGTGGAACGCACCCGGAAACTGAAGGTCGGCGACGGCATGCGGCCGGGCATCGAGATCGGCCCCTGCGTGGACCAGGCGCAGATGGAGACTGTGCTCGGCTACATCGAAATCGGGCGCAAGGAATCGGGGGAGCCGAAGTGCGGCGGGCGCCGGCTGACCGATGGCGCCCTGGCGAAAGGGTATTTTGTCGAGCCCACGGTTTTCGCCAACGTGAAGGAAGAGCACATCATCGCGCGCGAGGAGATCTTCGGACCGGTGCTGGCGGTCATGCGCGCTCAGGATTTCGAGGACGCCATGCGGATTGCCAACAACATTCCGTTCGGCCTCTCTTCCTCCATTCAGACCACCAGCCTTTCGCGCGTCTTCGAGTTCATTTACCGCGCCGAAGCCGGCTTGCTGACGGTCAACCTGCCGAGCGCCGGTGTGGAGTACCAGCTTCCCTTCGGCGGCACGAAGGATTCCAGCTTCGGCCCGAAAGAGCAGGGGCCGGCGGCGCTGGAGTTCTACAGCGACTATAAGACCGTCTATCTAAAGTACTGACGAACGAAAATGCATTTAGGACAAGTCAAACCTGATGACGCGGTGACGGCGGCGGTTTTTGAGGAAGGGATGGCGCGGCCCATCCCGGGCCACACCATGCTGGCCCTGATCCGGCGCGGCGAGGCGCAGAACATTCCGCTGGGAAAACTGGCGGCGCAGCTTGCCAGCCGTCATCCGGAAGAACTGGCGCCGGTGCTGCCGATCTATCCGCCGGAAGTGTGGGCCTGCGGGTGTACCTACGAGACCGGCGCACCGGTCCCCGCGCGGCCGGAGATTTATTTCAAGGGCACGGCGAGGGTGTGCGTGGGAACGGGGCAGGCCATCGGGATTCGCCCGGATTCCCGGTTCACGGCGCCGCAGCCGGAGTTGGCGCTGGTGCTCGGCAGCCGCGGGCGCATCGCCGGATACACGCTGGCAAACGACGTTTCGGCGTGGGATATCGAACGCGAGAATCCGCTCTACCTGCCGCAATCGAAGATCTACGATGGCTGCTGCGCGTTGGGCCCGGTCATCGTCCCCGCGGATGACATGCCGGACCCGTGCCGGCTCGAAATGACCTGCACCATTACGCGCGGCGGCAGTACGCTGTTTTCGGGCAGCGTTTCCACGGCCAGGCTGCACCGGCGGCTCGAAACCCTGGTCGAGTATCTCATGCGCGCCAACCACGTGCCGTGCGGCGCGGTGCTGTTGACCGGCACGGGCATCATCGTGCCGGGTGAGGCCGCGCTGGCGCCCGGCGACACGGTGACCATCCGGGTTGCGGAGATTGGCGAACTCATCAACCACGCGGTCATGGTAGAGTAACGCTTTGCCGGACATCGAACGATTGACGCAAATTGCCACGCGCCTGGGCATCCCGGCCATCCGGCGGCACATCTTTCTGTGTTGCGATCAGACCGACCCGAAGTGCTGCTCCAGGGAGGCCGGGCTGGAGTCGTGGGACTATTTGAAGCGGCGCCTGGCGGAACTCGGGTTGCTCGACCGCGTCTACCGCACCAAAGCCAACTGCCTGCGCATCTGCCAGCAAGGGCCCATTGCGGTGGTCTATCCCGAGGGCGTCTGGTACCACTCGGCCGCGCCCGAGGTGTTGGAGCGAATCATCCAGGAGCACCTCATCGGCGGCCGCGTGGTGGAAGAGTTCGCGTTCGCCCGCAGCACCGCCATGCCGCCCTGCTAAGGGCTCAGAAACAGTTCCCGCTCGACTAGGCCGCCGGAGGTAATTCCCGCTCTGAAGCCGCAAGGAACAACGCCGACGTATCCCGGTTCCGCTGGTCGGAAATGTCCTTGCGGTGGCAACACGCGGCAGCCCGGGACCAGTCTTCGTTTCTCACTGACTGGCTGAATTGCGGCCAAGTCCTCGGGAAATTGCCGCCCAACTGGAACGCCATGTCGCCCAAGGCTTCCTGGGCGGGTTCTGGATATTCCCTATACCGCGGGAAGTGGCATCGCAGAATCTTGACCTGGCGCGCGATGTCCTGCTCGAGCATCTCGCGCACGAAGATCTCGGTCAGCCTCGCAGTGGTGAACTGCTCGTACCACTCGGCCCTGTAGCCCGGCGGCTTACCTGCGATGGTCTGGTAGTCCTGCTGTACCACGACTTTTGGCTGGTTCCACGGGAGCGCCAGGCAGTCCTCGAGGATGAACAGGGCATGTCCTATGCCGCAGGTCACCACCGGGGGATCCGCGGTGTCCAGGTACATCCAGGCCGTCAGGGATTCCTCGGAAAGGATTCGATCCGCCAGCATTTCTCAGCTCTTGGCGTCGCCGGCGAACAGCAGGCCGCCGGAGACCAGTACGACAGTCCACCACTCCGGGCTTGAGAGAACCGATGGGTTCTGACGCGCCGCGGCCAAAGATCCCATTAAGCCGGCAAGACCCGATGCCGTGGTCTTGGGACTGCTTCGTGCGTTGGAGATGAAACGGTTGATGTAATTCATAGGCTTTATTTCCCCTTGAAGCCGTATAGAAACATGACTCCAGGCTGGAACACGGCTGTAGCCAGACTGCCGCCCGTGGAACTCACGGCGGCATTTGCGGCTTTGGCGTAAGGCATGATGTACGTGTTCGATTTACCCAATCGAAAGGCTACGCCGACGTTCCCGCTGAAAGCTGGGGCTAAACTGCTCGTCGCCTGGGAGGTGGAGAATCCGGTTTCTACGATCAGCACCAGCGAGACCGATCCTGTGCTCGACTGCGCGGCAACGTAGGCTCCGCCCGTGGCGATAGTCGAGGGGACGGGGATGCCGTTCGCCGGAGTGGGCGCGACCGGTGTGCTCACCGTTGTCCATGAGTACCAGTTCCCGGCGAGGTGAAAGGCGAGGTTGGTGTCGAGGCTCAGCGGATAGGCGGCGCCGCGCATCCAACTCGGGCCCACTCCCACCGTCAAGCCGGGTAAGGGAGGAGACGCAGCGGAACCGGAGGGTGCCGGCGTAACGGGTGTTGCGGTCTGTGCCCATGCCGGGTAGGCCAGCAGGGCGGCGGTTACAAGTAGTTTAGTCATAAAGCGGGGTACCTCATACGGTGTTGAAATTGCGGATAGCGGCCGCGCGCCCGCTCAACTGCTCCAAACGCTCGTAGATGGCCCACTCGGCCAGTGTCTGAGGACAGTCCAGATGCGGGTGGATTCCTGGAAATCCACCGGCGCGGAAGCCGGCCGCCAGATACTCGGAACACACCTCGGCCTTCGCATCCGGGCGGCAAAAGAGCGGCAGTCTGCCCAGTACGGGAACCGCGCGCGCCAGGTAATCGAAAATGGTTTTGATCGAGTAATGGTCCGGGCCTATGCGCCCCAGCAGATAGTCCCAGACCGCGTTCCAATCCAGCATGACGCGCGTCCGCTCGCGCAATCGGGCAAGGAACACCAAGCCTTCGTATCTTTGGATACGTCCTTCGGCCGGATTGATCTGCGGCCCGCTTTTTCCGGCGAGGATCGTGCTCTCGATCAGGTTGAGACAGGTCTGGGGGCGTCCGTCGATCGGCAACGATGGCTCCAATACCATGGCGACATGGGTTAGATTCGAGCGTGTGAGCACCGCAATGCCGTTGCTCACGACGTCGGTTATCAGATGCACCGCATCGCGGGTATCGACGCCCCCAAAAAATATCAGGTCGCCGCCACGCGCGCTCGGAAGATATGGAGGTACGGTCACAAAGACTCCTTGAGGGCCTATGGGCGCGATGCCAGGATCTGCGCGCCTCTGATCGTGAGATTCGTCACCGGGTTCAAGTTGCGGTAGATCACCACGCCATTCAGGCCGTACCCGATCAGCCGGTCGTACCATTTAGGCGTCGTCAGCCGCTTGATGTTGGCGGCTGTGGCGGCGCTGTCGGCCACCAGGCTGTCCGCGCTACCGAGGATACGTGGAAACGCGTTATTGAAAGTCGTCGAGGCCTGCCCGAAGTTCTGTGCGGCCCGCTCGATCCCCTTTGACGCTCCAACGTACCGGTTGAAGACGCAATCGGCGTTGTGGTCGCAGTCGAGAAAGAGGGGGAGCGAAGCATTCACCTGCGCGGCGATCCCGGCGGAATCGTCGAGGACTGGTTTGAGGTCCCGCCTTAGCGCTTCCACAGTGCCAAGGGCCGTATCCGCGCGCGCCAGGGTGTCGCCAAGGCGCCGGTCCGCCATCTTTCGGATCTCGGCAACCTCGGTCATTACGTCCGTGCGAAGCGCCGCCGACTGCCGCTCGGCGCGCGTGAGCACATCCTGGCGGGCGGATTCCACTTGCGCGGTGAGATCCTTTCGGACCGCCTCCACCACGCCGATCAGTTCCCGGCGAGTGGCTTCGATCTCGCCGGGGATGGCCGCCACAGTGGCCGTGGCGGCGCGCAGCAGGAGGATGGCACACACCACCAGCGCCGTCACGGCCGCCAGAAAGGCACAAACGAGAATCTGCTGAAATGTTTTCATCGGATCACTCAAGAAACCCAGTGCCCACTCCCACCCTGTCCGGGAGGCCCGGGAGCCGCCCAAGCTCCAGGCCGCCCAGACAAGTGGAAGCCATGGCAACGGGAGTTGCTGTCAACAACTCCTCTGATTTGAGCCTAGCAGACGCCTGGTGCAAGCGATTCCCGCTAAGTTATTGAATCTGAAGGAAAAAAAAGTTGTGACTGAAAAAGGTTTGCTCGGTTTCGCGGCGCCGAACAGCCGATCAGCAGGATGGTCTTCATCGCCGCGAACACCGAGTAAACCGTTCGGTAAACCGCAGGAGGAAGGTCGGTCTTTAATGGGCTTTGCTTCGGTGCGAGGTGGGGTCTGGACTGGTCCAGAAGAGCTGATGGTGGGGTTGGCACGCGATGGCGGTGAGTTGGGATGGCAGGGGCGGCGCGGATGAAGTTCGGAATCTGGGTCTTTGGGTACGGAAATCGGGTCGGCCATGCGATTTGCGCACACCGATGCGTTACCCTGCCGAAAAGGTAGAGTGGGAGTGGTCGCGCGTTCACCGGAATCGACGCTCTGCTAGATCACTATCAGCGAGGATGGCGGACGTGGCTGAATGAGACGTTGTAGCGGCGCTTCAGATTGAAAGCGTGACGGATATGCGCGATCTTCTTCAGGCTGAAAGCACCGCTACGACAATGCCTGGCGCTGTTTGGACGAGCCGCTGGAGAAGGGGAGGTATTCCAAAAGGGCCAGGGCGGCCGGCGAGCCAAACCCGGAACAATTGGAGAACCTGGTACGCCTTCAGCGCCTCACGGGTCCCGTCGAAAGGGCCCCCTCGATTCCCGGAATAACATCCTGCGCGAGCGACTTGCGCGGAAGAAAGAGCGCGGGCGCTCCGGCGCGGCACTACCGCTAGAAACTGAGCCTCAAAGCAAACTGTATCACCCGGGGGCCGCGATCTGCAGTGACCTGGCCGAACAACGCGTTGATCTGGTTCAAGTTGTTGTCGAATTTTGCCGCCGCATTCACAGTCGACCATTGAGCGTGGTTGAAAACGTTGTAGAACTCACCACGAAATTGAATCTGGCCTTTCTCGAAAACGCGGAAGTTCTTGAATACGGACAGGTCCCACTGGTTCTGTCCAGGGCCTCGAAACACATCCTTGGCAGCGGTGCCGATATAGCCCAGCGCGGGTTGCGAGAACACGCTCGGATTAAACCACCGGGTGACGGAATGCTGGCCGTATCCCAACTGCGGATTGCCGGTGACATTGATTCTCTGTCCATCGCCGCCCCCAATCAGATCGACGCCGCTTACAGTGCTAAAAGTGAGGCCCGTGGGAGCCCCGCTCGCGAAGGTTGTTGTCCCTGAAACATTCCAATGCCCCAGGAGGGTGCTCAGAATCGGATTGGTCAGGTGCTCAGATCCTGGAAGTTCATAGACCCACGACATATTCACGATGTGGGTGCGGTCAAACGACGACTCACCGTAGGTGAGCAGGTCCCGGTTCGCATAGGTAGGCAACGTCGCGCCGTCGGCCGAACCGTAATCCATGGATTTGGACCAAACCCAATTCGCCTTGAACTCCAGCCCGTGTGAAAACCTCCGATTCGCCTGCGTTTGGAGAGCGTAGTAGCTCGAATTTCCGACAGGCTCCTTGTAAGTGATACTCCCAAAGCCAGTGTACGGCACAAGGAAATTGTCGGCAAGCGGCTTGCCAGTCGTCGGGTCCTGGCTGCTGGCGAGAAACCTCTCACCGTATGGAAGCGCGTTCAGGTTTTGGGCCATCATAAGGTGACGCCCCAAATTGCCAACAACCGCCACATCGACTACCGTTGCGAAGCCGACCTCCCGCTGAACGCCAGCGCTGAAACTATAGCTCGTCGCCATTTTGGAATCGTCTATCCCAAGCACAGTGGAAGGAAAGAGAGTGCCCGCAGTGCTGACGAACGTGGCGAGTGTTCCATAGTAGGTCGTGGGCGTATACGAGAGCGGTGGCATGGATTGAAAGCTATTAGAACAGCAGAGGCCCGGTTCGCTGCTCGGCAGATAACTGATTCCGAACCCTCCCCTGACGGCTGTTTTTCCATTGCCGGAAACGTCCCACGCAAAGCCGAATCTGGGTGCTGCAACGAGGGCCTGCTCATTGGTGAGGCCTTTTGGAACTCCAGGTTGACCGGCTACCAGCATTCCATCTGCGGGGTTGCCCACTCCGGGCACAAGGGCGCCTATATACGCGGCCGGTAGCTGCGCCCCTGTAATTGGATTGACCGCAACACGCACTCCCGCTGAACCTATAGCAGGAGTGTAGAGCACGGATTTCTGGGCGGGGTTCCAGGCCGCGGGGGCGAAGCCGGCCATGTAATTTTGCCGCTGGTACCACGGAAGGCGCGTTGTAAAACGCACTCCCAGCTCGAAGGTGAGTCTGTTGCTGGCTTTGTACGCATCCTGTACATACTCTTCGTATGCTTGTTCGCGGAAATCCGCGCCGATGCGTTTCTGGCTTTCCGTATACGTGTCGAAAACGCCAAGGATGGCGTTCGCATAGCCGTAGCCGGTATCGAGCGGGTTGTTCACATCGTGGCCAAACGTGAAATTGCCTGAAAATGCCGTACCGGGATTGCCCTTCCACATCCGAGAAATATAGAAATCGAGTCCTGCCTTGAACGTGTGTTTGCCGACAACCTTGGTGATGTTGTCGATGATCGTGAAATCGGTGCTCGCGCCATCTTTTGGAGCGCGGGCGTCGTACGTATATGCAGCCGCACTCGGAACATCGGAGAAGCTCATGGCCGGTATCATGTCGTATGCATTGGCGGCTGGATACCACTGCCCCATCCCCTGGAGACCGTAGGTCGACCGCTGGATCTTGGGCCACCCGGCTGGTGTATTGAGCGGACCGGCAGGTTCATCCCAATGAAAAACGCCAAGAGTCGTTTCGTTAAGCAGTGTAGGAGTGATACTGTAGATCAAATTGATCATCGGGGTTTCCATCCGGTAATTGGCAAAAGCCTGGACCAACCCCCATGCCGGCCCAGGAGGGCCGCCAACCGCGTAGCCTTGGCTGCTTTGATTGATTTGATTCATATGTCCGTACATCCGAAACTTATTTGTCAAGTTAAAGTCCAGTCTGTACGTGTACTGATTGATGCGGCTGAAAGGAGTCTCCTGGAACACGTAATTGTAGTTACCGCCGGTAACGGCCCGGTTGGTAAAGTTGGGTAGGGGAAAGACGCTCAGGAGGTTCTGCCCGTAAGCGCTAATCTGGCTCGCGGGAATAATGTTGCCGGCAAACGGGGCGCCAGTGTTGGACGGCTTGACCGGAATCAAGGCCCCTCCCACGGTGACACTCTGAGAAAAATTACCGGCGCGTTCCAGCGCCGTGGGCATGGTGACTTCTTGCAGCGTGCCAGGAATTCCCGCATATTCGTATTGATCGTTGAAGAAGAAAAACACCCGGTTCTTGAAAGCGTTGTTGAGCTTTTTCAAGAATAGAAAGTCGAGAGGCCCTCCGATGCTCCCGCCGCCAATAGCATATCTATATTTCGGTTTTGCGACTTTGTTGAGATTGTTGAAGTAGTCGTTGGCGTTCAGATCCTCGTTACGGAGATAGACGTACAGATCGCCATGGAATTCCTTGGTGCCCGCCTTGGTCGTCAAATTGATGGTAGCTCCGCCACTTTGGCCATATTCGGCCTGGTAGTTCGAAGTGTTGATGTGGAGTTCCGATAACGCATCCATAGCTTGATTGATCTGGAGTTCACCCTGGTTGGATGTATCCCCAGCCATAATTCCGTCCTGGGTGGGAATCGAGGCGCTCCAGCGCGTTCCGTTTATGCTCCCATACCCCGCATAAACCGAGGTTGGGGCGTTCGGGTCGGTAGCCCCGGAAATTCCGGGAAGACTCCTCATCAGTCCGACAACGTTTAATCCGCGAGCGAGGAGATCTCCGATTTCATGTGTGTCAAGGTCGCTCGAACGTTCCGCGCTATCGGTTTGAATGGGAGTGACGGCAGCTTGCACGGTCACCGAGTCGGTGGTACTGCCGACAACCAGAGTGAGCGTCCCGACCGACCTTCTCTCACCGGCCGTGAGGACAATGTCCTTTTGTTCGAGCCTTTGAAAACCTGCGACCTGAACGGAAATGGAGTAGGAACCCGGCGCCGGGACGCCCTGAAACGAGAATGCCCCGCTGGCGTCGGATTTCTGCGTCGCCAAGACAAGCGTCGTGTCCTGGTTCGTCAGGGTCAGGCTGGCGCCTGGCACGCCAGCTCCGGATGAATCGGCCAGGACGCCGGCTATAGTAGCGCCCGTTTGGGCGAAGACCGGCGTAGACAGAATGGCCAGGAAGGCCGCCAGAGCGAATGCCGCATAAGCGAGGCGCCTTTGCGGGCACGGAGCGACAATGGCGCGCTGGGCCGAAGAGTCGATAACTTGATGGGCGGTTGCCCGGAATAGTCGAACGGGCCGAGAGGGGTACATTTTCTTTGTTGCCTCCAAATAATGGTAGCGAGCGAGACTTAGCATGTCAGGGAGCATGAATAAAAAATAGCCGTAAAAACCCGCCGGGCAAGCGCTGGGATTGGCTTCAGCCTGCCAGCTGGGCGTCTTTCAGATACGTACGCAACTGTTGCAGATCCCGCTTCATGGCGGCGAAGACGTCGTTCTGACTCATCGTAAGCTTAAGGCTGCCGTTCTCCGCCCCACCAAGCCGGTATTCGAAGTGGAGTTGCACAGGTCCCGAGAAGCTGGCCTCTTTCACCATGGCGAAGTACTGCTGAAAGTGAACCATCCCGGTGCCGAGGGGCACGAAATTGCCGTTCCACCTGCCGGCTGCATTTTTCGTCCACATGCAGTCCTTTATGGCGATGCCACGGAGGTGCGGTTTCGAAATATAGAAGCTGTTGATCCAGCCGCCCAGGCCGCCCTCAAGGGTGGCATGCCCGACGTCATAATTGACAGCAACGGAGTCGGGGTCAAAATCCCGAAGGATAATATAGAGATCCCAGATCGACGCGCCTACGACGCCAGCGCCGGAATGAGTGTGGTACATCGCCGTCACGCCATACTTCTTATTCAGCGCAGCTAGTCTCGCGACGCGCGGTTTCAGGGCTTCAAGTTGCTCCGCCAACGGGAATTTGTAATCGTACGTGAAGCCACCCCAGCGGTAGCGGTGGATGCCCAGTTTCACCATGGTACGAATAACGTCTTCCGCGTAAGGCGAGTCGGCATCCACGATGTCCGCGGTGATCATCGGCACATCTAGACCGTGCTGGCGGATGACGCCAACCAAAGCCGGCAAATCCCGCACAACCTGAGCCGGCTCCACGTGCCCGCCCTTTCGCACAGAGATATCGATGCCATCGAAGCCGATTTCCGCAGCTCCTTTGGCGAGGGCTTCGCCTTGCAGGAATTGGAGGTGCTTGGAAAAGATGCAGACTTTCAGGCCGTCGGCAGGCGCCGAGGGTGAGGGAGACGCCACAACCAAGCCGGCTGCCACGGCCAACAAGTTGCGCCTGGAGATATCGGAAAGACCTAACGTACGCTGCATAATGACCTCAGACTTTCTCCGGAATCAGGAACTCTTTGCGATGGTTCGGCGTCAGGTACTTGTCGTTCACCGCATTGTCGGTGAATCGCTCAGTTTCGCCGTCAAAGATCAGTTGGCGCTTGCCCGCCCGATAGGCGATATTGCCCAGGTGAACCAAGCAGGCGCTGTAGTGGCAGATGGCGATGTCGGCGTTCGGCGCCTTGCGGGAGCGGATGCAGTCCACGAAGTTCGGCTGGTGCCACTTATCCGGGAAGTAGCCCTTGTCCTGGTCCACTATCTTGCCGTCCTTCTCAAACACCTGCCAGCCGCACCCGTGCCGGCCGAGAAACATCAGCCGCTGGGAACCGAAGATCTCGATCCAACAAGAGCTCTGCGGCCAATACGGCCATTTGGTTCCGTAGCGCACTTCCTGGGAAAACTTCGCCATGTATGGGTGGTTCGAGCCGGACTCACAGTCCATGACGAAGTTACCGTAGTCGTAAGTGACCACCTGCAGGTCGGGGGTCTCACGCTTGTCGTCGAAGGCGAAACGCCCACCCGTGCAGTAGACCGCCTTCGGGTTCGGCGGGTCGCCAAGCGCCATGCGTGCGAGGTCGAGTTGGTGGCTGGCATCGTCGGAGAGTTCGCCGCCGCTGTAGTCCCAATAAGTTCCCCAAGACCGCCTCAGCCGCGTTGTCGAAAACGGCCGCTCCGGCGCGGGGCCCTGGAAAAGATCCCAGTCAACGCCCGGCGGCACGGCCGACGGCGGACTCTCCCTCCATGGGCCGCCGCCACCCGGAAGCAGGTTGTACACCTTTACCAGCCGGATCTTCCCGAGTTTGCCGGACTTGATGTAGTCGCGGGCGGTGGCGGCGTATGGGCCGCTGCGATTCTCGAAACCGACCTGCACGATGCGCTTGTACTTCTGCGAGGCCTCAATCAGCCTGCGGCCTTCCAAGAATGTCAGCGTCGGACTCTTCTCCACGTAAACATCCTTGCCCGCCTGACACGCCCAAATAGAGGCGAGCGCATGCCAGTGCTCCGGTGTCGCCACCACAACTCCATCCACGTCCTTGTCGTCGAACACTCTGCGCATATCGACCACGCGCTTCAAGCTAGCGCCGGGGAGCGCTTCCAGTTCCTTGGTGATCGGTGCTCCCTGAGAATCTTGTACGTCGCAGATGTACTTAAACTGAGTGTTTTCGACCTTGGCGAGATTGCTGGCCAGGCTCGATCCACGCTGACCGGCGCCAATCAGCGCCAGCACCACCTTGTTGTTCGGCGATTGCGCGCGTCCCGTAACCGCTGAAAGAACCGCCGATCCTCCAGCCAAGGTTACGAAGTTCCGTCTCGTAACAGGTCCCATTCCGTCCTCCTTCTCGATCTTGCAGCGTCGGCCTTTACCCCGATGCCCAGTGCCGGTTCGCGCCCGGCGCGGAGGCTTCCCCCCGTCCACGTTGCCTTACCCACAAATCTGAAATATCAGTCCGAAAATCACTATACATCCGCGCCTACTGCTTGTCAAGCCTTTTCTGGCGGGATTTGACGGGGTTTCTGGCAGCATCAGCCGTTTGGGAATTGCCGGAAGGCAGGATCCTGCGAGGCGAAGCGGAGTTGGTTGGAATTGCGGGAAGGTCACCGCACCCGTGGTGCGTTGAGTGTGACGGCGAGCCATGGGGGATAGCTTCACGGTGGCCTGCGGTTTCGGATATCCCTGTTCCTGGAGGTACGACCAGATGGGCGGACAACAAGTGCGGCACTCTATGTTCCGCAGGTTTGCACGGAAGAGGCCAGGCGCGGGAAAAGAACGGGAAAACACTCCCGCATATTGACACGGGGATTGAAAAGGTTTAAGCTACTAACTGTTATAACAGTACAATTGTGAGGAAGGCCCTGGTGCTGGCCCAAGCCTGGATCAAGCGTGCGCCTTCTTTGGATATGCGAAGCCTCTTGCCTGGCAGGTCGGCTCAAGCGCCGGACTGGCCGACCTCCCCGACGAGGTGCAGAATGAGTCCCGGCGGCCGTGCCGGTTTGTCTGGGCATTCGCGATCCCGATCGGTATTTGGTGAATGAACCATGGATCTAACTAACAAAGTTTGTCTAATCACGGGCGGCAGCGGGGGCATAGGTTCGGCCACCGCAATCGAGTTTGCGCGCCGAGGCGCGGGCATCGCAATTACAGGTTTGCCCACGGATCGAGATGCGGCGGAAAGAGTCAGAGCAGCCGTGGAGAACCTTGGGGCATCGTGCTTGTGCATCAGCGGAGATGTCGGCGAGCCCGGCGAGGCCGCGCGTTGCGTCCAGGAGACTGTCGAAAGGTTCGGCCGGCTGGACGTGCTGGTTCACTGTGCTGGAGCGGCGGCGCCAGGCGGATTGATGAAGGTCAGCCCGGAAACGTGGTACCGTGCGTTTGACGTTCATGTTCACGCCATCTTTCACCTGTGCCGCGCCGCCGTGCCACACATGATCGAACACCAGGAAGGCGCGGTCGTGTTGATATCGTCGTCGGCCGGTTTACGGGGTTGCGCCGGCGCCATGGCTTACGGAGTGGCCAAAGGAGCGGTTCCGCAGTTCGCTCGCAGCCTGGCGCGCGAACTGGCGGAACACAAGATACGAGTGAATGCGGTCGCACCGGGCGTTATTCGAACGCGTTTTCAAGATTTCCTGACACCTGAACAGGTGCTGGATAATATTGGGAATCGTATTCCTCTGCGGCGGGAAGGGAAGCCGGAAGATGTCGCAGCCGCAATCGTCATGCTGGCCGAGAACGACTTCATCACGGGCGAAACCGTGGCCATCGACGGCGGCATGACAATGCGGATCGCGTGAGTATGCGGCAACTGTCGCCGCCACGCATGAGGGTAACCGGCGGATACTAGAGTCATGAGAGGCATGAGAGAGCGGGCGCAATCATCCGACAGCCTCGGGGAACGCGCCTATCAGCAGATTCGAAATCGAATCCTGCGCGGTGAGTTCCCGCTCGGTGCGGCGCTGTCGCGGCGCGAGTTGGCGCGGGAATTGGGCATGAGTTTCGTGCCCGTGTCCGAAGCGCTACAGCACCTCGAACGCGATGGCCTGGTGGAGAGTGCGCCGCGCGCGGGAACCCGCGTTCGCATGCCGACCCCGGACGATATCCGCGAGCGCTACATGCTGCGTGAAGCCTTGGAGTGCCAGGCAGCACGGCTTTTCGTCGAACTGGCCGGCGACGACGAGAAAGCCGAACTCGTAGCGATGGGCCGCCGCGTCGATCAGTTATATTCCTTTCTCCCGGACGCGGACCACGAATTCGCATACTCCGCCCATGCGTATCACATGGCCTTCCATATGCGGATAGCCGAGGCCAGCCGCTGTAAGCTGTTGCGTGACGCCATCGAGCGCGATCAAGTGCTCATCTTTAACTGCCTGTTCGATACTGCTGCGCACCAACGCTCGTTTCCGTCCCACTCCGAGCTGACCGCGGCCCTTACCGGCGGCGAGGTCATGGAGGCCGACGTGGGCATGCGCCGTCACATCCGCTTTGGGCTCGATCGAGTGCTGGCGGGGATCCGGGCGCCGGCGGCGCCGAACAGTTGGCGGCGTCGAAAACGGCTCCCGGAGCAAGAACTGGAACTCGTAGGAGCAAGGGATGGCGGCCAGGTGTACATCGATCCAAAAGCCGGGAGCTAAGATCGGGAAACCGGATAAGACAGGAGCGGGCGGCTTAACGTAGTTTCAAAGACTTGCGGCTATTTTCGAAGGAGGCGGCACACACATGAACCGAAGGATCTTTCTCATGGGAGGAGGCGCCGTGCTGGCGGCCGGGGCAGCGCCGTCGGATCAGATTGTTCTCGGCGTGATCGGCGCTGGAGGGCGCGGTACGTTAATGATGACGACCTTCCAGAAGGACCCGGCCGTTCGCGTCGGGGCCATCTGCGACGTCTACGAACCGAACCTGGAGCGCGGCGTCTCAACCGCGAAGAAAGCGCAGGCCGCGGCTCCCACGGCGTACCGCAACTACAAGCAGCTTCTGGCCGACAAGGACATCCAAGCGGTGCTCATTGCGACTCCCGAGCACTGGCACGCGCAGATGGTTCTGGATGCGCTGGCGGCGGGAAAAGACGTTTACGTGGAGAAGCCGCTGTGCCAGACGCCGGAGCAGGGCGTGGCGCTGGTGGAGGCCGAGAAGAAGACCAAGCAGATCGTGCAGGTCGGCATGCAGCGCCGCAGTTACGACCTGTTTCTCGCCGGCCGCGATATCGTCGCTTCGGGCAAACTCGGCAAAGTGCGCATGGTGCGGTCGTGGTGGCTCAATAACTATCTGGGTGAACGGAAGGTCACCCATCTTGACGGGGTGCTGGATTGGGAGCAGTGGCAGGGCCCGGTCAAGAAGCGCATTCCGCTCGATCCGGACATTTTCCGAAATTGGCGTGGCTACGCCGATTATGCCGGCGGCATCGTGGCCGACCAGGGTGCGCACGTCTACGACGGCATCCATTTACTGATGAACGCCAGCTACCCGCTGGCTGTGACCGCCGCCGCGGGCAAGCCTCACAGGGAGGGTTTCGACACGCCTGAATCGGTGGTGGTCACTGCCGAGTATCCGGAAGACTTCATCGGCGTCTTTTCCATCAACTACGCCGCCATGCGGTACCTAACCCGCAACGATCAGATGAATCACCTGGACGGCGACAAGGCGCGCATGGATATCGAGCGCGAAGACTGCAAGGTGTACATGGAAGGGGCCGAGGAGACCCCGGCGATCTTCAGAAAGTCGGAGAAGGGCTTCAATTGGGCCTCGGACCTTCACGTCCAGAATTTTCTAGAGTGCGTGCGGACGCGCAAGACGCCGACCGCACCGATGTATTTGGGATTCCAGGCGGCGCTGGTGGTGCAGATGGCGAACATATCGCTCAAGACCGGCCGCCGTACGAAGTGGAATGCGAAGCTTAACAAGGTTGAGGCCTAGGACGACTATGATTTCCAGACGGGAATGTCTCACGGCGGGGTGCCACTGATGGGATCCAACCTCTTCGATCTCACAGGCAAGGTCGCTCTTGTCACCGGCACCAGCCGCGGTCTGGGCCAGTTCTTCGCCCGCGCATTGGCCCGGGCCGGCGCGGATCTCATTATCACCAGCCGGCAGCCCGCCACCCTTGGTCCGTTTCAATCGGAAATCGAGGCGCTGGGCCGCCAGGCGCTACCGCTGGCGCTGGATGTGCGCGACTATGACAGCATCCAGCAGATGGTGGCCTGCGCCATGGGACACTATGGCAAGATCGATGTCCTGGTGAACAATGCCGGCTGCAACGTCCGCAAACCGGCGCTGGAAGTTGCCTGGGAAGACTGGAACACGGTGCTCGATACGAACCTGCGAGGAACGTTCTTCGTGTCTCAAGCAGTGGCCCGCCACATGATTCCGAGGAAATACGGGCGCATGATCAACATTGGCTCGGTCACGTGTGTGTCCGGCTATGCCGGCTTGGCGCCCTATGGCGCGAGCCGCGGCGGGGTCAAGCAACTGACTATGAGCCTGGCCGACGACTGGGGCGTCCACGGCATCACTGTGAACTGCCTGGCTCCGGGCTGGTTCAAGACCGCGCAAACTGCCGTGTTGTATGAAGACAAGGAATGGGTGGATTACCTCTGCGACCGCATCCCGCTCAGACGCCCTGGCCAGCCGGGCGATTTGGATGGAGCCATCGTCTTCCTGGCTTCCGACGCCAGCGAGTATGTCACCGCCCAGACCTTGCTGATTGACGGCGGCATCTCCGGGGGCTCCACCCGGGCAATGCCGAAAAAGAAGTGAATCGCCGCGTTGAGAGATTTGTGCGCTCAAACCAGTCCGACCTAGAACCGGGGTGTTCCACCGCATTCCGATTATGCTCACAATGACCGGCAAAACGAACGGCGGCGCAGGGGATGAAGCAGTCCTGGAAGCGCACCCGCTCGGCCTGCGTTGGCTGATGATCGGCTTTGCGTTCTCTGCTACGATCGTCAATTACTTGGATCGTCAGATCCTTTCGGTCGTGGTCACCTCCCCGGACTTCAAGGCGGCCGTGCCGCTGACCGTGGAAGGCTATGGCTATGTCGCTTCGGCGTTCATGCTTGCCTACGCGGTCGTGAACGGTCTATCGGGCCCGTTCATCGATTCCGTCGGCACCCGCGTCGGTTATGCGTGCTGTATGCTCTGGTGGTCGGTGGCCGCCATGCTGCACATCTTCGCTCGGGGAGTGCTCTCGCTGGGCTGCTTTCGTTTTCTGCTCGGCGCCGGCGAGGCGGGCAACTGGCCGGCGGCGGCTAAGCTGGTGACCGAATGGTTCCCGGCAAGGGAACGGGCGCTGGCCTCGGGCATTTTCAATAGCGGCGCGTCCATCGGCTCGGTGGTTTCCACACCGATCATCGCCTTTGTTGTGCTGCGCTACGGCTGGCGGAGCCCCTTTATCGCCATGGGTGTGCTCGGCCTCATGTGGCTGGCGGCGTTCTGGTTCACGTACCGCGTGCCAGCCGATGTCGAGGCGGAAGCTCGACAGGCGCCGGTGCCTGCCTGGAAGCTGCTTTCCACGCGCTTCGTACTGTTCTTCACGCTCTCGAAAGTTTTCATGGACCCCGTGTGGTATTTCTTTGTCTTCTGGTTTCCCAAGTACTTAAGCGATGTGCACCACTTCAGTCTCAAGGAAATCGGCTGGAAAGGTTGGATACCGTATTTCACGGCCGCGGTTGGCAACATTGCGGGCGGTGCGCTAACGGCGGGGCTGATTCGCCGCGGCGTCGCCGTGCCAACCGCGCGCAAGACCAGCACGGCCGTCTTCGCGTTGTTGATGCTCAGCACAATCCCCGCCATCCTGACCTCGAGCGCGCCGCTGGCGATCGCACTGCTATCGCTCACCACCTTCGGCTATACCGGTTACACGGCCAACACACTGGCATTTCCCGCGGACGTGTTTCCCAAGAACAGCGTGGGTTCCGTATGGGGCCTCGCGAGTATGGGAGCGGGATTTGGCGGCATGCTGTTCATGGGGCTCTCGGGCTGGCTGATCGGCCGTTTCGGATACACGCCGGTGTTCATCGGCTACGGTATCATGCCGCTGATAGCCCTGGCCATCGTTCTATTCTTGATTGGGCCGCTGAGGCCAGGTAGACCAAACGAAGATGAAAGCGCTAATACTCAAGGAATATAAAAGACTCTGCATCGAGGACGTGCCGATACCAGAGATTGGGCCAGAGGACGTGCTCGTTTCAGTCAAGGCCTGCGGGATTTGCGGCAGTGATGTTCATGGCATGGATGGCAGTACGGGCCGGCGCAGGCCGCCGGTCATCATGGGACATGAAGCTGCCGGCGTCATCGCCGAGGTTGGGGCCGGAACTGCGAACTGGAAGCCGGGCGACCGAGTAACATTCGATTCCACGGCTTACTGTGGCCGCTGCGACTTCTGCCGAGGAGGCCACATCAACCTCTGCAATCGGCGCCGTGTGTTCGGAGTATCCTGCGAAGATTACCGGCAGAACGGCGCGTTTGCCGAATACGTGGCCATCCCACAACACCTTCTCTATCGGGTTCCGGAAGCGCTGGCCTTCGAGCAAGCGGCTTTGGTCGAGCCATTGTCCATCGCTTTCCATGCCGCGCGACGAACATCCCTGACGCTCAACGACACGGCTGTGGTGGTTGGCGCAGGGATGATCGGCCTTGCCCTTATCCAGACTTTGCGCGTGGCAGGGTGCGGACGCATTATCGCGGCGGACATAGCCCAAGACAAGCTGGCCCTGGCGGCGAAACTGGGCGCGACTCACACCGTGGATTGCGCCGATGGGAAGGCTTTGGAGAAGATACTTCAGCTCACTCACGGATGTGGAGCAGATGTCGCCTTTGAGGCCGTCGGCGTTGCTACCACTGTAGATTTGGCGATCCGCTGCGTTCGCAAGGGAGGTGCGGTAACACTGGTTGGCAACGTGTCGCCGACCGTCCCACTGCCTCTGCAAATGGTGGTCACGCGCGAACTTACGCTGAACGGTTCGTGCGCATCGGCAGGTGAATACCCGGCGTGTCTGGACATGATGGCCCGCGGCGCCGTTCAGACGGGACCGCTGCTCAGCGCAGTCGCGCCGCTGGCCGAAGGAGTCACTTGGTTTGACCGGCTCTACGCCAAAGAACCCGGATTGGTAAAAGTCGTTTTGTGCCCCTGAAGTCCGTGCTGTTGGCTGCCTCCTGCCGGCTGATCTCCAGGCGAGAGGTGGCCTCGGCCGAACCTCTGGTGACCAGCCAAAAGGTGCAGGCGTTCCAGGCAGGACCGAAGTTACAATAGTAGCGGGCGGGAGATTCGAATCCGATATGACCGTCATGGAGCGCATCCAGGACTTTCTGGGCCAGAAGCGCTTCGCCATCGTGGGCGTTTCGCGCCGGCCAAAGGATTTCTCAAGAGCGCTGCTTCGCGAGTTTCGCGAGAGAGGCTACGATGCCGTGCCGGTGAATCCGGAAGCCCGCGAGATGGACGGGCAGCCGTGCTTTGCCCGCCTGCAAGAGATCGAACCTCCTGTCGGCGGCGCTCTGCTGATGACGCCGCCGTCGCTTACGGAAAAGGCAGTCCGGGACTGCGCCGAAGCGGGCGTCAAGCGGGTATGGATGTACCGCGCCACCGGCAGGGGGGCCGTGAGCGCCGATGCCGTGAAGTTCTGCGAAGCGAACGGTATCTCGGTTATCGCCGGCGAGTGCCCGATGATGTTTCTGCCCGGCGGGGCGTGGTTCCATCGTTTTCACGGATTGGTGAAGAAGATCGCCGGATCCTACCCCCGTTGATCTCCGCGCCGGTGGCCCGGCGCCTCGTCCGAGCAGGCCGGCTAAGGGGGTCGGCCGCGGGCCAGAGGGGCCCGCCCCACGAAGCCAGGGCTTGAGAGTCTAGTAGGACATTTGGTGGCGGCGGGGAGACTCGAACTCCCGACCTACGGATTATGAGACCG
>OCZT010001657.1_pt1 | contig 23030 bp, 17 predicted proteins | sample 1539031 | NCBI WGS metagenome assembly OCZT01 (sample SAMEA3539308, study PRJEB22396) | soil metagenome | biome: tundra; feature: field; material: soil | place: USA | collected 2010-05 | depth 0.15 m | reverse complement strand
GATAACGAGTTCGTCAAGACCGTATTTCGAGCACCGGCATCTGCAACACTGTCGAATGAAACCTCCTTGCGTCTAATTGAAGATGGCAACCCCGTATTGCGCCGGATCCGAACGGATTTTGGGGTGGCAGCAGAAAGCGGCATTGTGCCCGCCAGCTTGGTCCGCCAGTACATGACATTCACCTTCAAGGCTGAGTACGCCTATGACTATGGTATGCCGCAATGGATCGCGCAAATCGACCACCTGTTTGCCCCGTTGCGGCTGGAACGACTGTGGCTTGGTCGTCACAAGTTCTACCATTTCCGCGTATGGTACCGTGATGCGCTCTCCAAATATGTCCAGGAAATGCTGCTTGACCCATTGACGCTATCCCGACCCTACCTGGATCGTAAGGCGGTGGAAGCCGTGGTAAGGAGCCACGTGAAAGGCGAACGCAACTATACGACCGCGATTCACAAGCTGCTATCGCTTGAGTTGATACACCGCCTTTTCATCGACCGATAAGTGTATCCGCGAGCAGCAGCTATTACACTCAAGATCTCCAATGGCTTCGCTGACAGACCCGGTATGTCAGGCGGTTAATGCGCGTGATGTCGTAAATGCAATTGAGCAGCCGATTCTAAGGTCGCGGATCTGCCTTTTTAGTCGCCGATCGTCGGGACCCGTACGTCGCTGCTGCAACGAGAAATCTGCGCATGTAAGGACGCATTGAATGTCTTCGCCACTAGCCACCATTATTTTCGCGATCGGCATCGCAGGTCTCTTCTTTTTCGATCGCGATAAGAATGTCCGGGTGTCCAAGGCTCTTTGGATTCCAACGCTGTGGCTGTTCTTCTGCCTCTCGCGGTCGGCATCGCAATGGTTGGGGATGAGCCCGGCGCCGGCAGATACGGCCAGTGTCTATCTTGAGGGCAGCCCCATTGACCGGGCCGTTTTTATAGGTCTCGAGGTCGCCGCGCTGATCGCGGTTCTCGGCAGGCGGCGACGAGTGGGCTCCATCCTGCTTCAAAATTGGCCGATTTGGCTGTTCTTCTCGTACGCGGCGCTCAGCATCACCTGGTCTGATTATCCCTTTGTCACGCTGAAGCACTGCATCAAAGGGATTGGGGACCTGATGATGGTCCTGATTGTGCTCACCGAGCAGGATGTCCCCGGAGCTATCAAGAACCTGTTCACGCGGCTTGGCTTCGTGCTCGTGCCGTTGTCAGTCCTCTTCATCAAGTACTACCTGCAACTGGGGCGGGTGCTGAATTTGAGCTGGGAAATGGAGCCGGTCGGCGTGGCCACGCAAAAGAACGGCCTGGGGGAATTGTGCGATTTCCTCGGGCTGGTCGTTCTTTGGCGTCTTCGCAGCGCGTATAACGACCGGGAAGACCGCAACCGTAAACGGCGCCTGCTAGCGCTTGGTGCGGTCCTGGCGATGGTCATATGGTTGCTGTGGACGTGCAACTCAATGACTTCCATTTGCGCGCTCAGCATGGCAAGCGCCGTAATGCTGCTTTCGACGAGGCCCGCCCTTCGCCGCAGACCCGCACTGGTGCACTTTTTCATCGTAGCGTTGCTTTCCTGCACCGTGTATGCCCTTTTTGGCCAGTCTTCAGGCGGTTTAATAAAGGGTCTGGGACGAAATCCCACGCTGACGGGCCGGACGGAAATCTGGCATGCCGTCCTCACGGTTCGGAACAATCGTCTGGTCGGCACTGGATATGAGAGTTTCTGGTTGGGTACTCGGCTCCAGGAAATGTGGGAGGCAATTCCAGGACTTCGTGTTAACGAGGCCCACAACGGCTATATCGAGATTTTTATCACCCTGGGGTGGATTGGAGAAATTCTGCTGGGCATCTTGATCGCGACGGGTTACAGAAACGTGATCGCCGGCTATCGCCGCCATCCTGAGATCGGCAGTCTCAGCATGGCCTTTTTCCTCGCGGCCGTTATCAACTCCATGACGGAAGCGGCGTTCAGGATGATGGGGCCTCCATGGATCGCTTTTCTGCTGGCGACCATCGCCGTGCCGGCATACTTCGCTCCTAAATCTGGCCGCAGTGGTCGCCGGGGCAGGCAGTTATCGCGGCCTGCTCAGACGAGTGATGTCGCCGTCCCCGAGCAGGTGCTTACGAGTGCTGACGCGGGCGCGCTTTCGCGAGAGCATGGACTTAGCTAACCCAGGCGGCGCGGATCGAATGGATTACACGAAACAAATTGCGAGGTCTCTTGACGGCGAGGCGAATTGCCGAGAAACCGGAGAACCAATGGGTCGCTTGCGTGTTTTGGTGTTGGGGCCGGACTGTAATCCGGAGGCGGTCAGCATTCGTTTCGTTGCCTATTGTCACGCTGCAGCGCTCGCCAAACTCCACGATGTCACCTTGGTCGCCCGTTCGTCGGTCGTGGATGCTCTGAGTCGCGCAAAAGCGCCCTTCTGTGCGATTGAAGTGGTCCGGACACCATTGCTTGACCGCATCTTTGCATGGGGCTTTCGCTGGATCTTCAAGAATAACTATGACAGTCAGATGTTGACCGCTTTCAGGTATCCGTTTTTTCTTGCGTTTGAATGGTGTGCGTGGCGGCAGTTACGACGGCGCATCCTAGCGGGTGAGTTCGATGTGGTCCTACGGCTCTTGCCGATGGCGCCAACGCTGCCGAGCCCCTTTGCTTTCTTCCTGCGCAAGGGTCCGATTCCATTCGTTGTTGGGCCGCTGAATGGTGGTTTGCGGTCCGCTCCCGGCTTTAGCCAGCCGGACAAGCAGAAGGGATTCACCTTTGGCATGCGAAAGCTATACAGGTTTGTGCCTTTTGCCCGATCCACCTATCGCCACTCGGCGGCGATCATTGCCGCTACGTCTCACATGCGCGCCGAGTTTTCTACGCATCAAGACAAGTTGTTTTTTATTCCCGAGAATGGTATCGCTCGCTCTGTGTGTTCCGCTGACTCGCGTAGTCCGGAGCCCGACGCCAAACTCGAGCTGATTTTCGTTGGCGGCTTGGTTCGCCGAAAAGCCTGCTACATCGCTCTGCGTGCTGCGGCACCGGTTCTGCGAGACAATTTGGCCCACTTTACGATCGTCGGTGACGGACCGGAGCGAAGCCGCCTTGAGGAACTCGCAACAGCCCTTGGAATCGAAAAGGCTGTCACGTTCTGCGGCTGGCGTAGCCATGCTGAAGTCTTCAGTCACTTGCGATCGGCGGATGTGGTGGTACTTCCGGCCATTCGTGAGGGCGGAGGGGGAGTGGTTTTTGAAGCTCTCGCGAGCGGCGCCGTCCCGGTGGTCCTGGACTGGGGCGGACCTGGGGACATCGTTCATCCAGAGGTGGGATTTAAGGTCCCCCCCATCAATGAGGATGCTGTCGTATCAGAGATAGGAGACATTCTAAGCGCCCTCGCTGGCAATCGGGAACTTCTCATTCGACTTCGACACCAGGGAATGGCCTATGCTCGAGAATGCCTAACCTGGGACGCAAAGGCATTGAGCACCACTCAAGTTCTGAATTGGGCTGTGCGAGGGGGGCCGAAACCAGATCTCCCATGGTCGAAGATGGCGCGGGTCAAATGCGTGAGTCCGCTGACGTTTCGAGAATCGCAGGAGGAAAGAACTGAATACTCACGAACATAAAAAGGTAATGGTCGTCATCGGAACTCGACCTGAAGCGATCAAACTGGCGCCGGTAGTTCTGGAATTGGAGCGGCACCGGTCCCACTTCGAGACCCGGATCTGCGTCACGGGGCAGCACCGGGAAATGCTCGATCAGATGCTGCGGGTTTTTAACCTGCAACCGGACCACGACCTAGCGGTGATGAAAGCGGGACAAAGCCTCGCGGAGGTGACGTCTGCCTGCTTGACTGGGCTCAATCGAGTCCTGCAGCAAGAACGCCCGGACTTGGTGCTCGTGCAAGGGGATACGACCACGACGTTCGCCGCATCGCTTGCAGCGTACTACCAGCACATTCCGGTTGGGCACATCGAAGCCGGCCTGCGTACGGGGAAGAAGCACGATCCTTTCCCCGAAGAGATCAACCGCCGCCTCACCACTCACATTTCGGATTTCCATTTCGCTCCCACGGAACTTGCGCGGCACAACTTGCTTCTGGAAGGGATCGGCCCGGAGAACATTTCCGTGACTGGAAACACGGTGATCGACGCTTTGTTGCTCACCAAGGCACGCCTGGCCGAAGAACCGAGCCTGACGGTCGATGGCTGGGGACCGACCGACGGACTGCGCATCATCCTTGTAACCGCTCATCGGAGAGAAAGTTTTGGTCCACCGTTTCGTCGAATCTGTGAGGCGATTCGGGCCCTCGCAGAGCGACGACGCGATGTCTTGGTCCTTTATCCCGTCCACCTGAATCCAAATGTGCAGGCGCCCGTACGCGAGATTCTCGACGGGGTACCCAACGTTAGGCTCCTCGCTCCTCTAGACTACGTCTCCTTTGTGGCGTGCATGCAGCGCGCCTACATCTTGCTCACCGATTCGGGAGGGATTCAGGAAGAGGGGCCCTCGCTTGGCAAACCAGTTCTGGTGATGCGGGATGTTTCAGAACGTCCTGAAGCGATTGCTGCTGGCACCGCGTGCCTCACGGGCACAGCCCCAGAGGCGATCGTCGACGCCGTGAGTTCACTCCTTGACGACCCGGCCCGGTACAAGCAGATGACCAGTCGCCCGAATCCCTATGGCGACGGTCATGCTGCCGAGCGAATCGTTCAATTCCTCATCAGCCGGATGACGAGGCGGTCATGCTAATCGGGATTGCCTCAGGCTGCCAATGATACCATTCGACGCTAGCGGCGCCTTCCATCCCAGAACTGGAAGCCACGAATTACGGCGCCTCGCCGTTCGCGGTGCCGCCGCATCAGTATTGGCTTCGGGGTTGTCTCTTGCGGCTCAGGTGATCAGCACGGTGATCCTGGCCCGCCTGCTGACGCCGGCTGATTTTGGCGTTGTCACCATGGTTACCACCTTCAGCCTCCTTGTGGCCAGCTTTGGCCTCAATGGATTCACTGAGGCGGTCATCCAGTTCGAGGAAATAGACCATTTCACTGCCAGCAATTTGTTCTGGCTCAATTCAGGAGCTGGTCTGATACTGGCAATCGCTTTCGCAGCGGCGGGGTCGTTGCTGGTGCGATTCTATGGAAACCCGCTGGTGGCGAAGGTTGCCTTCGGCCTCTCGGTGGGGATATTGATTGCGGCACCTTCCGTCATACATTTGGCTCTCCTAAAGCGCGCCATGTGCTTCGCGGAAACCTCCACCAACGACGTCCTTGGCCGTGTGGTAAATACGGCTGTTTCGATCCTGCTGGCCTTAAGAGGTTGGGGATATTGGGCGCTGGCGGCGGGAATTGTTGCGCAACAGCTCAGCGTGACAGTAGGAGCCTTGTGGCTTTGCCGATGGATGCCCAGCTTGCCGCGGCGGACAGGCAAGACAGGCGCCGTGGTCCGGTTCGCGGCAAAGGTCTACGGGCAGTTCAGCGTCAGCTACTCCACGCTGAACCTCGACAACCTGCTGGTTGGCTGGCGATTTAATGCGGTGGCCCTTGGATTTTACAAAAAGGCCTTTGATTTGTTTGCGCTTTCGGCCAGCCAACTCACGGCGCCGCTTAACAATGTCGCATTGGCAGCGTTGAGCCGGCTGAATCAGGACCATGTTCGCTTCCGGCGCTACCTCGCCAATTCGCTGGGGATAGTTGCGTTCGCCGGCATGGCAATGAGCGCCGATCTTACCCTGGTGGGCAAGGACGTGGTCAGGCTGGTGCTTGGACCGAAATGGTCGGAAGCCGGCAGGATCTTTGAACTATTCGGACCGGGAATCGGAGTCATGCTTCTCTGTCACACTGTTGGGTGGATACATCTTTCCATCGGGAAACCGGGGCGTTGGCTGCGCTGGAGTCTGTTCCAGCTAGCAGCCACCGCCTGCCTGTTTCTGCTGGCGCTGCGGTGGGGGCCTAAAGGAATTGCCGCAGCGTGGAGCATTTCGTTTTGGACCCTTTTGGTTCCGGGCTTCTGGTATGCTGGTCGCCCCGTCGGGTTTGGCGTCTCAGATTTGATTGCCGCGATCTGGAGGTACGCTGCCGCAGCGCTCGTAGCGGGCTTAGCTACTGCCGCTATCATCCGAGGCGCGTTGTTCTGGGACAGCCCTTCAAGCACGGGCGCTGCACTAGGGGCAACCGTCATCATTTCGACGCTGTTTGTCACGCTTTACCTGGGCACGGTCATTCTTTTTTACTGGGGCCTGGCGCCGCTGCGCCAGCTTGCCAGTCTCCTGCGCGAATTGACCCCGTCACGGAAGGCTACGACGCCGGCCGCCGAAGTCATGGGAGCATCCATATGAGCCGGCCGGCCCGCGGAGAGCTGGCTGCCGGCCACTTCGCGGGTGCGCGGAGAAAAGCGCACCCCCCCTGCCTCGTGACCGGCACCGGAGCCGTCTCCTCAATGCACCGCGGTCGCAAGCCCCATCGGGGGCGCTGGGCCCGTTCCACCCCCGGACGCATAGCACTGGTTGGCGTCGAAGCTCAGCACGCTTCCGCTGCCGTCCGGAGGACCTTTCATCATGTTAAGGTAGCAGTCCTGCGCTGGAATCGAAGTCACATGCGAGGCCCATGCGGTGCTCAGGGAACCGCCTGTGCATTGGCTCGATGAAGTCGCTTGAGAGCCTGCATAAGTTCCTCCACTGCATGTACCGACATTGCCAGTCGTCACGTCTGGCCCGACGGGAGGCCAGTTCTTTCCTGACGGCCACCATGAGGGTTGGGAGTTGTAGTAAAGTGAGTTGGGCAGTGTGTGCGCCAAAGAAGAGAAATACGATGATGTGAAATTCGCGTTGAGGTAGAGAATAGCACTTGGCGAGGCTTCGGCGGAATTCCACTGTGCCGCCGCATTCACTATATCCCAATTCCCCCAGCGCATCAGACTTTTGGGTACGGTTGCGTCGCAGGTCGGCGGCGAGACACAGGTTCCGTTTCCGGTGTTTCCTGTGAACCCAAGGGTGTAGATGCTCGTTTCAGCCAATGACATGTTTGCGCCTGTGGTTGTGGAAGTCGCGTAGGCTTGGTAGCTGTTATGGTAACCGGGCTGACCTAGAACGTTTCCTATCACGTTAGATCCGCGCGACCATGACTCAATAATTACAGGTGTCGTATTGGCTGTCTTGCCACTCTGCCATCCGATGAGCATGTTGCGAAATAGAGTTTGAGTAAAACTCGATCCCCAATTGGCATCGGACCAGATTCCGATGAAATTGTTTCCCTCCCACAAGTTCATGGTGTTTCCAGCATTGTGGCTGGCGTAAGCAGCCTGGACAAATTGGCCGCTGCCGCCTGAGTATATGTCGTCGATGCTGTAGTTGTAATCGACCACCGTGCCAACGCTTTGCCCAAACATCAGGGGGTTCGTCGTCTGCTGAAAAATATTGTTCTCAATGAGCAATCCGGACGATTCTTCAAGTTCGACCGCATAGCTTTGGCTACCCGAAGATTGCGCACCATAAAAGTAGCTGTCTCGGACTACGTCGTCCAGACTCAGATTTATCCAGACGTGATCCCTGTCCGCAGCGATCGACCGTATGTTCTTCACCCAGCACTGGTAGCAGTTCCACATGTTTATCGCTGTATCGTTGCTCGTTTGGGAATGGTCGATTGTTAACTCTTCTATCCCGTCATTTTGAACGAAACCGGTCCAATAGGCTCCCGGAGATTGACTGGAGCGGATGTTGTCAAAATAGATCCCGGGAGATATTGTGACGGAATACGATCCCCCGCCAAGGGACGTTACTCCGGTCACATAAACGACCTGTTGCAGAGAGTGGGTTAGATTGCCGATGATGCGCCCGTCTCCGTTGCCCGATGGCACCGTCAGGGTCTCAACTGTGCATCCCGTAGTTGCATTATCGCAAAGGTAAATCCCGCCTGTGTCGCTGTTGTCGTTCGCTTGATCCAAAATGAGTGTCTGATTCAGCGGAGGTGTACCGCCGCAGCTACTCAGCGTGATGGTGGTGGTTCCCTTTGCATATCCACCCGTCCACGCGCACTGTTGCGTGCCACCGGGCAAAACAGGGGTGCCATTGCTGTACGAAGCAGGGTTGCTGATCATGCAAATGCCCGAGTCATAGCAGCCGCTAGATTGTGCCGTCACATAAATCGTGGTGGACATCGGCCCTGCCCCACGCACCAGTTGGCGGCCTTGTGATCCGTAGGTCCACCCGGCCACATAGTACGTACCCGCAGGGATGTTGACCACATTATGCGTCGCATCGCAGGAGGCCAGGGCATTCTGAATTGCTGTAGCATTGGCAGAAGCGGCACTTGAGCTATTGGCAGTGAGCTTGGGCTGCACTGAACAATTGGTTGTGTAATTTGGGATGGTGAATCCGGCACTCGTCCAGTCAATCGCACGGGAGGAGTCGAGGAACGTGGACCAGTTCTGCGCTTGGGCACTGATACTGAACAAAACCAGCAAAAAGAGAAGTCGGTGGTTCATGGATGGATTCTCCTGTTTACGCAATCCGAGTAGTACGACGAGGAGGCCTTCACCGTCATTTGCCTCGGGTCTCTTACCACGGGCCTTCCTTTGGTATGTTCCTCATCGAAAAGGATGATTTGGTTGCGTGACGCATCTGGACGACGCAGGCCCAAAATACGCCAGATCTTTGGGACATGGCTTTCACAGGGAAAGGCTCGATAATCGTAGGGTACCACCCATGGAGATGCGGTCAACACACGAAAGTACATAAAAGATTGGAATTAAAACCTCCGAATTCTGTCATAGGGCGGAATCACCCTCGTGTACCACGGGCAGCCATAGTACAGACCAAAGTACCTATCTCCCGCAGGCAAACAATAGGCTCGGTTCGGCCGCGGGGATCTTCCGCGCGCGGAGGCATTGTCTGCAGCATTAGCCAAAGGAACGGAGCATGAGAATTAGCGTATTCGGCTTGGGCTACGTCGGTACTGTTTCGGCGGGATGTTTCGCCAACGACGTTGTCGGCGTTGATCCGATCCAGACCAAGGTGGACCTCATCAATAACGGCGCACTCCGATTATCGAAGCAGAGATCGGCGAAATTATAGGGGCGAACGTCAAGAACGGCCAACTTAGGGCGGTTGTCGATCCGGAGGAAGCCATTCAGGGAACGGATTTGTCGTTTGTGTGCGTCGGTACACCCAGTCAGCCGAATGCCAACCTCGATCTGCGATTCATTCGGCGAATTTGTGAACAAATCGGCGATGCTCTCAAAATGGTGCTGGCAAGGCTGCTTACACCAAACGACTTTGGCCTCGGGGGAATGGTGACGGCCTCGTAAGCATCAGCAGTTAGCTCAGTTTGCATTTAATCGGGAATCACCGGACTGAGAATGGCGAGTATGACATCGGTCGGTAAACAACTTGCGGTCGCACAGAAGGAAAGCGCCGAGAAGGCGCAAATTCGCGACTCCATCCTTGGTCTTTTCGGCTGGTTGGAGAGGAACGACTATCGTGGATACGATACCTTTGATGGCCTCAATGCGCGGTATGTGCGCCCACTGACGTTTGAAACCTCCCTATTGCGCACCGTGCTCCAACAAGGTGTGCGACGCTTTCCTTTAAACCTGCGGTCGCTCCTGGGAGTGGAGAAAGGATACTCCACCAAAGGGATGGGGTTTCTGGCGCGGGGTTTCATTCGCCTCCACAAGGCGACCGGAGATGCGATCTGGGCGCAAAAGGCCGAGTATGTGCTCCAATGGCTCATCGATCATCAGTCTACCGGCTATTCCGGGGCTTGCTGGGGCAATCACTTCGATTACCAGTCGCGAAGTTTCTACTTGCCCAAGAATGTGCCTACGATCGTGTGGACTTCATTGATCGGGCATGCTTTCCTGGACGCCTACGACCACTTTCAGAATGCGAGCTACCTAGAAACGGCGGTCAGCGCCTGCGAGCATATTGTACGGGATTTGGAAAAGTATCCGGACGGCAAAGGGACATGCATCAGCTATATTCCGGGACAGAACAGCCAGGTGCATAACGCGAACACGCTGGGGGCGAGTCTGCTGGCACGAACCTATGCGCATACAGGGAACGACACATACCGGGAGCTTGCGAGGCGGGCTATCCAATATACGGCGCAGTATCAGCGAGCGGATGGCTCGTGGTACTACGGCGAGAAAGACAATCTACACTGGGTAGATAACTTCCATACGGCTTATGTCCTGGACTCTTTCAAGCACTACGCGATGAGCACGGGCGATCTGCAGTTCGAGGGAAACATGAGAACCGGTTACGCATACTGGAAGAAGACATTCTTCCTGCCGGATGGAACGCCCAGGTACTACGATTACAAGAGCCTCCCCATCGATATCCAGTGCAGTTCCCAGGCGATCGACACGCTTGTCTTCTTTTCCGACCGCGATCCGGAAGGCTTGAAGCTGGCGCTGAAGGTCGCGCAGTGGACCATCGCAAATATGCAGGATCGATCCGGCTATTTCTACTATCGCCGGTATTCGCCGTGGCTGGTCAATAAGACTCCCACGCTGCATTGGGGACAGGCGACGATGATGTGCGCCCTCGCCGGACTGCACCAATTGCTGTAGGTGACTCGGTCCCAATTTTGAAGAGAAAAGTCCTCATTATTGTTGAGAACCTTCCCGTTCCTTTCGATTCGCGCGTGTGGAAGGAGGCCTGCTCTTTGCACCAGAGCGGATACGAGGTAACAGTATTGTGCCCAAAAGGCAAAGGTCACGAGAAAGGATACGAGTGTCTCGATGGGGTCCGTATCTATCGTCACCCCATGCCCAAGGAAGGGAACAGCCCCCAGGGCTATATATGGGAGTTCAGTTGCGCCCTGTTTTGGGAGTTCTTTTTCTCCTGGTGGATCTATCTGAGGCGAGGGTTTCACGTGATTCAGGGCTGCAATCCCCCGGACGATATTTTCCTGATTGCCCTGCTCTTCAAAGTCTTCGGGGTCAAGTACATCTTCGATCATCATGATGCAAATCCAGAGTTGTATCTCTCGAAATACGAGAAGAAGGGGTTCTTATACAAGGCGCAGGTTCTGCTGGAGAAGCTGACCTACCGCTCCAGTGACGTTGTAATGGCGACCAACGACAGCTACAAGGACTTGGCGGTAACGCGGGGCGGTTTGGCTCCGGAGGATGTGTTCGTCGTACGCAACGGACCTGATTTAGAGACTTTCAGAGCAGCTCCGCCAAACCCGGCATTGAAGCATGGCAAGTCTTACCTGGTCGGCTATGTCGGAACCATGAGCATTCAAGAAGGCTTGGACATCCTGCTGGATGTGGCCCTGCATATCAAGAACAAGGGACGTCGTGATGTTCATTTCACCTGCGTTGGAGGAGGCCCGGAACTGGCGGGACTGCGGCAGATGGTGAAGGACAAGGATCTCGAGGATACGGTCAACTTCACGGGCAGAGTTCCTGACCAACAATTGCTGGATGTTCTTTCTACCGCCGATGTCTGCGTGAACCCCGACAAGCCATGCGAGATGAACGACATTTCCACCATGATCAAGATCATGGAGTACATGGCTCTGGGGAAGCCGATCGTACAGTTCAATTTGAAAGAAGGCAAATTCAGCGCCGGTGAAGCGTCACTCTATAGCGACAATGGGAATCAGATTGCTGATTTCGCCGACAAGATTCTGTGGCTGCTTGAGCATTCCGATGAGAGAAAAAGGATGGGTGAGTTTGGCCGCAGACGCGTCGAAACGAAACTGGCCTGGGAGTACTCCGTCGATCATCTGCTGGCGGCCTACGAGAGGGCTTTCAGCAAGAAGGCGGCAAGAGGGCGTAAGGACACTCTCCGCACCACGGTACAGCTCTAGTGAAGCTCTACACAACAGATCCCCTTTCGGACCGCCGGTGGGATGATCTCGTGGCCTGGCACCCGAGGGCATCGGTATTCCATGAAAGAGGTTGGCTGGAAGCGTTAGGTCGGACCTATGGTTATGAGCCGTTCGTTCTGACCAGCACGCCGCCTGGCAAGCCGCTCAGTGACGGCATGGTTGTCTGTCGGGTCTCGAGTTGGATCACGGGAACCCGCGCCGTATCGCTGCCGTTCGCGGACCATTGTGAGCCGCTGCTGAACGGAACGGGGGAATGCGCAGAATTCGCGACTTGGTTGCAAGCAGAATGCGATCGCCAGCATTGGAAATACGTCGAACTGCGGCCGTTGTCGTGGGGCGAGGATTCGAATTGTCCTTTGCGATCCCGCCGATCATATTGCTTCCACACTCTAAGCCTGACGCCGGCACTGGAAGATATCTTCCGAGGCTTACACAAAGACTCCATCCAGCGCAGGATCCGGAGGGCGGAAAGAGAAGGACTCTCGTGTGAAGTGGGTTCGGAAAATCTTCTCGATGAGTTTTTTGGGCTTGTTCTAATGACGAGAAGACGCCATCGGTTGGTACCGCAGCCGCTTAACTGGTTCAGGAACCTCATCTGCTCCTTGGGCGACAGGATTCAGATCAGGGTAGCTCGAAAGGATAGCGTTCCCATAGCAGCCATGCTAACGCTACGGCATCGATCCACTGTGGTTTACAAGTATGGGTGCTCAGACGACAAATTTCACAATTTGGCTGGTATGCCGTTCTTGTTCTGGAGGCTCATCGAGGAGAGTAAGGCGTCAGGCGCCGAAGAGATCGATTTTGGTCGTTCCGATCTGGACCAGGAAGGGTTGATTACCTTCAAGGACCGGTTTGGCACAACGAAGCGGGTGCTGAATTACTATCGGTACCCGCAAACGGAGAAACGAGCGATCGTGGACAGTTGGGGTCCGCGAGCAATGCGGAGAGTGCTCTCTGTCTTGCCGGACTCCGTTCTATCTACTGTCGGCCGGGTTCTGTACCGTCACCTGGGTTAGGGCTACCGCGGAGCGACCCGTTCCGAATCGAAAATAGATGAGTACTGAATTGCTTCTCAGAGTGCCGCAGTCTTGGACGAAGACTCTTAATCGCAGGGGAGCCATAGCGCTCTCGTCATGAGACGTGCTGGGGAATACTCGGACATGCTGAGTCAATCCGTGAGGGATCACTACCGCTGTCCCGGGAACTTCTTGGATTTTGTTCTCCGCGGGGAGCTGTCTCCTGGCGAAGGCTACTTCCAATTCGGTCCGGATACGGTAGGCTATGGCCGATCGTGGCCGGGAGGGACCAAAGATCGAGTTCAGGCCGCTCTTCATGATGCGCTTGTGGATACGGCCATACAGGATGCCAAGCTCAGGCTGCCATTCGATCCGACGGAGGTTATCGATAATCTCCGGCTGGAACGCTATCCGCATCGCCGTCTGGACGGGTACGAGAACATCCTGAAGAAGATCTATTACAGGCTAAGGCCCCTTACCAGCCAATCGCTGAGAAAACAGATTCAGAGGCTCTACGCCCGCAACTGGCAGAACCCGCCGCTTCCCCGCTGGCCTGTGGATACGACGGTTGAGAACATCTGTGAGGCTCTCCTGTTATTGTCGCTAAAAGCCAAGGGCGTAGAACGTATTCCATTTGTTTGGTTCTGGCCACGGGGCGCTCAGGGTTGTCTCTTGATGACGCACGACGTGGAAACCGCTGCGGGGAGAGATTTCTGTAAAGAGCTATTGGACATCGATGACTCTTTTGGAGTGAAAGCCTCCTTCCAAATCGTGCCGGAAGAGCGCTACTCAGTGTCAGCGGAGTTCCTCGACGCGATCCGGAATCGGGGATGTGAAATCGCGATTCAGGACCTGAATCACGACGGGAGGTTGTTTGACGATAGGCAGGAATTCCTGCGCCGGGTCGCGTTGATACATCGTTACGCGGCCGAGTATGGAGCGAGAGGGTTCCGGGCCGGAGCGCTTTACCGGAAGGTCGAGTGGTATGACGCTTTGCAGCTGTCGTTCGACATGTCGATACCGAACGTTGCGCACCTCGACCCACAGCGTGGTGGTTGTTGCACAGTGATGCCTTACTTTATCGGGGACATTCTCGAACTGCCGCTCACGACCGTCCAGGACTACACGCTGTTTCATCTGCTGAACGAACGGTCTATAGATTTGTGGAAGACGCAGGTGAAGATGATCCTCGCGAAGAATGGTTTAGCAAGCTTCATCATTCATCCCGATTACATTACTGAGCGCGATACAAGGTCGGTCTACGAAAATTTGCTCGGTTGGCTGAGCGACCTGCGCAACCAGCAAGCGCTGTGGTTTGCACTGCCACATGAGATCGACTCGTGGTGGAGAGCACGAAGCCAGATGTCGGTTGTGAAAGACGGGGATGCATGGCGAATCGAGGGCGAGGGCGCGGAGCATGCGGCGCTGGCTTTCGCGCGACGAGTTGATGGCCACCTCGTCTACGAACTGTCTGATGCAGCGCGACGCAACGTACCCACCCTGCACTGAATTATGCTCTGGTGAGCCCTTTCGCTGGTTAAGACATGAGAAAAACGGATCCTGGCAGCGCTCACGCGAAGATAATCTCGCTCTTATGCCTTTTCGTGTTGGGAAGTATTGTGGTCGCGGGGCTCTGGCCTTTCCACGCTCCCCGCAATGCCGTGAGTTGGTTGACGGATGAAAACGGCCTGCGCTTCAGCGGACATGGTTCTGCCGTTAGTGCGGGCACGTTTCGCACTAACCGTCCGTCCTATGACACAGGTTGTAGCCTGGAGATCTTGCTCAAGCCTGGACGGATTACCGGCGACAGCAGCATCCTTGCTTTCGACAGTTCACCAGATCCGCGGCTGCCCTTCTTGCTACGACAGTACGGAACGAGCATCGCACTTACGCGCTATTGGGTCGATGAACAAGGCAACGTTGTCCGGCCATGGTACAACGTCGATCACGTTTTGGAGGTTGGCAGGCCTGTATTCGTGACCGTCACGTCCAACCAGAACAATATCGCTCTTTACGTAAACGGCGTTTTGGCAAGGACGTTCTCGGATCCGGGCATTGTCAGCCGGGAACTCACCGGCCGGCTTGTACTCGCGAATTCCACGGTGGATGACAGCTGGACTGGTTCGATCATGGGACTGACCATCTACACCCGGGAACTAACTCCAGCACAAGTCAGGAAGCATTTTCAAGAATGGACGCCGGACCAGGGGCCGCCGCCGAACGAAAGGGAATCGCTGATTGCGCTGTACCTCTTCAATGAACGCAGCGGCAACATCGTACATAACCGAGTCGACCCGGCAACGGATTTGACCGTGCCCGCCAAGTACTTCGTCTTGCATCCGGCGCTTTTTCGGTCAACCTGGAGCCAGTATTCCTACCCGAGGAGCGTCTGGAAACATTGGAGTGTTTGGGAAGATCTCGGCGTCAATATCGGCGGCTTCGTCCCCGTCGGGTTTGTGTTCTTGGCATATTTTTCTTCAGTGAGGCGCATTGAACGGCCCGCGCTGGTGGTTGTCCTCTTGGGATTCTTTCTCAGTTTTGCGGTCGAAGGGTTGCAGCATTTTCTCCCCACCCGCGATTCGGGTATGACCGACCTCCTTACCAATACAACTGGTACTGCACTCGGAGTGCTGCTCTACCGATCCGCATCCGGCCGAGGCCTCTGGACGAAAGCCCTGGAGTTTGTAGTTTCTTCACCGGAAGCGAAGTTGCAAGGAACAGTCGAAAGCGTTCAGCGCACGTCGGACGAGAAATCGCGAGTACGGCGGGCCCCAGATCGTGAAGACCCCATTCCTGGGTCATCCGTTGCAGTCTGCATGGACTGCAGTACTAAGCACGTAAAACGACAATCGGATTAGGCGAAAACCCGAGGTAACCGTTGCAGGGTACCAATTGGGCACCGACGGGCCATTTGCGGTGGCAGGAGCTTGCAGGACGATAGGGCTACGAAAATGGCTTATGCGGCGACGCCCCTACTTTGATGGATGCACGCGGCTGGATTTAATTGGCCATGGTTCGAGCGAAACGGTTCATTGTTCTTCCATGACGAAGACAGATACAAGCTTTCTCAGAGCATGCGCGAATTCAAGTATTCTTCGAAGATGCATTGGAGCCTACTTGTTTCCGGTAAGACGGATTTGGCATCATCTTCCCGCTTCCTGGCGCCTTCATCCGCTAGGCCGGGCATACGGCAGACATTTGCATGGTTTGGCCCGTTTCCACGCCAACCGCAAGCAGTATTTCGCCACTTTCTTTCTACGAAATCGGGCCGAACTGGAGTTGATGCGCCGTCTTCTGGACCAGAGGCCTCATGGTTCCCGCTTGGACATGTCGGTGTTGGCCTGCAGCAAAGGCGCTGAGGTGTATTCCATGGCATGGGCGATCCGTTCCACGCGGCCCGACTTGCAACTTAACATACATGCCGTCGACATTTCTCGGGAAATCGTGGACTTCGCCGCAAGAGGGATCTATTCGCTTGACCGCTCCGATAGCTTGGCCCCATCGAATGAAGAAGGCGGCAAAGAGATTGGGGATATAAATTGGGATACCTCCAGGGACCAAAACGCGTGGATTTTCGAGCGTATGACCAATCAGGAACTCGACACGCTGTTTGATGTGGAAGATAATCAGGCGAGCATCAGGCCGTGGCTTAAGCACGGAATTACGTGGCTATGCGGGGACGCTGGCGATTCCAAACTTCAGGATGCGATAGGCCCTCAGGACATCGTCGTGGCAAACCGCTTTCTTTGCCACATGGAACCGGCCAATGCCCAAAGCTGCCTGCGCAACATCGGGCGACTGGTCAAGCCGGGAGGGTACCTTTTTGTTTCGGGGATTGACTTGGACGTGCGAAAAAGAGTCGCGCTCGAAATGGGCTGGAAGCCAGTTACGGATTTGGTCAGGGAGATTCACGAAGGCGATGCTTCGGTTAGACGTGGTTGGCCATTAGAATATTGGGGCTTGGAACCAATCGATGACCGCCGGCCTGACTGGCAGATTCGCTATGCTTCAGTTTTTCAGGTTGGTGAGAAGGTGCCATGCGAATGTGCGACAATCGCTGGTGCTGAGCACGCAGGGAGGTAGAAAAGCGGCATGCGGTTCACGGCTACCGCTATTGCGGGTGTGTGGGTAATCGACCCTGATTTCCATGAAGACGATCGCGGACGGTTCTTTCGCGCATGGTGTCTCCGAGAATTTGCTGAGCATGGAATTAATTTCGTTCCCGTTCAGGCAAATATGGGATTCAGCATGCGGAAAGGCACCGTTCGCGGCATGCACTTCCAGGTTGAGCCCGCAGTCGAGGCTAAACTGGTTCGGTGCACGAGAGGAGCGATGTTTGATGTGGCTTTGGATCTTCGAGCCGATTCACCAACCCATGGCCAGTGGTTCGGTACAGAATTAACCATGGAAAATGGCAGGATGTTGTACGTGCCTGAGCGCTGTGCCCACGGCTATCAGTCTCTTGAAGATCGGACTGAGATGCATTATTTGACCTCGCAATTTTATACCCCTGGCGCGGTCCGGGGTGCCCGTTTTGACGATCCGAAACTTGGTATCCAGTGGCCACTGGGTCCTTCTGCAGTGTCTGTGCAGGACCGCAACTGGCCGCTCATGCAGCGATAAGAGATGTAAATGGACCCGGACTCCGCGCATGTTACTCGCGGATGAAGCGGCAGGTCCGGTGGCACGTTGGTAAGTTATGCCCCTTACAGAGCAGTCATAAGGCATATCGGAAAGATCGAGTACACCTCATGAGACAATCCACAACAGCCACCAATTCCCATGTGGAAGAGCAGTCTGAGCGCCCGCGCACGCTCATCTTTTCACAGCGAAATCTCTCCCAGATACTTCCGTTTCGTTGCGCTCATTTCGAATTCGAAGACGTGATTTCGCAGATTGACTCTGCCGAAATGTTGGCACCACGACTCGATCCCTCTACTCGACGCCACATGCTTGCAAAGCAGTTTGCCTACCATACTCCACTCGTTCTAAATCCAGGCATCGAGCGGACACCGATCCGAGCAGGCTATGACCTGTTTATGGCAATCTGTGGGGATCCGACGGACCTGCTCCGGGTCAATGCGATAGGGGATTGGAGAAGCAGCTGCAAGAAGGCCGTTTGTCTCATCGATGAGGTATGGGTGACAGAAATCGAGCGTTATCGAAACTTCCTTCGGATGCTCGGGAAGTTCGATGTTGTCGTCCTCTATTACAGTCAGAGCGTTAAGCCTGTTAATGAGCTGATCGGAGAAACAAAATGTATCTTTCTACCGCCCGGAGTAGACACGCTTCGCTTTTGCCCTTATGTAAACCCGCCTAAGCGTACGGTCGATGTTTACAGTATCGGTCGTAGGTCTGCGATTACGCACCGAGCCTTTATGAGGATGGCCGCAGAAGACAGTTTGTTCTATCTGCATGACAGTATTTTCGCCGATCATGTTCTGGATCCAACGGAACATAGAATCCTCTTTGCGAATGTTTCAAAGAGAAGCCGATATTTTATAGTCAATCCCGGCTTGATTGATCGGCCTGATATAAGAGGGACGCAAATTGAAATCGGAAACCGTTATTTCGAGGCTGCTGCGTCAGGCAGCATCTTATTGGGAGAGCGTCCACTTAATAGCGAATTCGACAAGTTCTTCGATTGGCCTGACGCTCTGATTGATCTGCCCTATGACTCGCCAGATGTCGATAAGATTCTGAAGGAACTTGATAAACAGCCCGAACGGCAGAACGCAATGCGGCAAATGAATATGCAGCAAGCTCTGCTGAGGCATGATTGGGTTTACCGGTGGGAGGCAATCCTGAAAGTGGCGGGCGTCGCTCCTTTGCCGCAACTGGAGGCCAGGAAAGAGCATTTACGGAGCCTTGCCGAACGCGTATCCAAAACAAGACACGGCGACCAACTGCTTCATCAGACATTGAGTTGACACCAGCGCCGTCGCTTGTTAACTGATCACCTGGTAATCTGACGTTGCCTGCTTTGGGCGTGCTTCTTGCAGCATTTCCGGACCGACAATTCAGCTGCTCGCCGGTCCACCCGAGAGATCTATCCCGCGGAGCGCAAAGCCTCTTCGTCCCTTGCGTACTTTAACATTTCGAAGTGAGTTGAATGGAACAGACGCGCATACAAATAGCACTCTTGCATCACACGGGCTGCGGAAATTTAGGTGACGATGCGATCCTAGACGTCGTTGTGAGCAATATTCGACGGCGGTGGGACAATGCTGAAATCAAGGTGTTTTCGATGAACCCTGACGACACCGCAGAAAGGCACGGAATCCCATCCTACCCCATTCGAAGATACAGATGGGATATCGGCCGTAGGCCTGCCACAAGAGAATCGACCCAACCGGGCGGGAACAAACTTAGAAACTGGTTTAGAAAGACAAGGAACCCCGCGGTTCGTCTGCCCAGGGCAGCATTTGGCGAACTCGCTTTCCTGGTTGAATCGTACCGAATCCTTAGATCGTTTGATCTTTTGATTGTCAGCGGTGGTGGGCAACTCACGGAGCGAGGCGGACCGTGGAGTTTTCCATATGCACTCTTCATCTGGAGTCTCATGGCGAAGAAGGCTGGCATCAGGTTTGTGCTGTTAAACGTTGGGGCCGGTCCGCTGAATCATCCCTTAAGCAGGTTCTTCGTTGCTAGAACTCTGCGTGCGGCAAACTATGTATCGTTCCGTGATCAGCAATCGCAGGAGCTTGCTACTGACCTGGGGTTTACGGACAGAGGCGATGTCTTTCCGGACAATGCATATAGCTTTGAAGTTGTGTCACCCAATGTCTCTGCAAAAGACCCTAACCGGTCGGTTGTTGGCGTTGCGCCCATGCCCTACCCCTTTAGTGATCTCCTGAAACACCCGTCAAATGCCCAAGCGATTCAGGATGACCTAATCGGCAGGATGGCAACTTTTGCCTCACTCCTTGTCAGAGAGTCCTATTCAATTGAACTATTTGGCAGCGATACCAGGGCTGATCCCTCGGCAATTGAAGACCTCCGAAAAGTTCTGCTGAGTCATCACCATATTTCCACGCCGGAATATATTCCACTTGAGTCTGTTAGTGAGTTATTATCCAGAATGTCGGCAATGGATTATGTCGTTACATGCCGATTTCATGGCGTTGTATTCGCACACCTCTTGAACAAGCCTGTTCTCGCAATAGCGCATCATCCTAAAGTTACGAATCTGATGAATGCATTAGGATTGTCAACATATTGCGTTGATATGCGTACTTTTGATCCGAACCGGTTAATGGATACGTTCACATCACTAGTCAGCGATGCGGAGGCCGTCAAAAGGAGCATGGCTGCGAGTTTGGCCAGCTACAGATCACAGTTGGCGATTCAATTCGATAGTTTGTTTCCTCCAAGCCCCCAAGCAAAGATAGAGGCTGCAGGCGACACGTACCCGAGTGTCAGGAACGGGCTATTACAACGCGAGGCCGCTTTTAAGCGGATTAAGTCCTAATCATGTCTTCCCGCGGATACGGGATCGCGCGGGCGCAGCAGGGTCGCGTACCAGTGCTACCTGTGAGTGAGTTGTTGGAATCGCGGCTACTTTCCCTCAAAGTGGAGTTGTTGTGTTGTTGCTGACCCGTGGAGTTGTTGCGTTGTTGCTGACCCAAGGAGGTTCTTTGTGAAGGTTGTTCTATTCTGCGGTGGATTGGGACTGCGCATCCGGGATGCCGAGGACATTCCGAAACCCATGGTGCAAATTGGGTACCGGCCTGTGCTTTGGCACGTCATGAAATACTACGCTCACTTCGGGCACAAGGATTTCATCTTGTGCCTGGGGCATCGGGCCGACGCGATCAAGAAATACTTCTTGGATTACAACGAGTGCGCGTCGAACGATTTTGTTATGTCCGGCGGTGGGAAGAAGGTGGAGCTGTTTAATAGCGACATCCAGGACTGGCGGATCACGTTTGCGGACACCGGGATCAACTCGAATATCGGCCAGCGGCTTAAGGCAGTCGAGAAGCACCTGGAGGGGGAAGCAGAATTCCTGGCCAACTATAGTGATGGCCTTACCGACCTGCCGCTTCCGCAACAAGTGGAACACTTTCACCAGCAGGGAAAAATTGCCAGTTTTTTATGCGTGCGACCGAACCTCAGCTATCACATGGTCTCGTTGGAAGAGGGGAACGGCAGCTTAGTCTCTGGAATCCACGCCATCAACAATGGAAGCGTGCGAATCAACGGAGGCTATTTCATTTTCAAGAAGGAAATGTTCGATTACATGGGCCGGAAAGAGGAACTGGTCAACGAGCCTTTCCACAGACTGATCGAGGAAAAGCAGTTGATTGGTTATCCGTACGACGGCTTCTGGGCCGGCATGGACACGTTCAAAGACAAGCAGCAACTGGAAAGCTTGTGGGGAAGCGGCGCGGCGCCGTGGGAAGTGTGGAAGTGCCAACGGCAATGACAATGGCCGGGAAGCAGCCACCGGCCCAAGTGCCGCTCGCTGAGCTCCTCGATGATCTGAACCCATGAAGCGAAGGAGTAGTGTTACCGCAGAACGCCGTGCGCGCGATTGAGCTGGCCACTGGCTGCGTGAGAACTTGATGAAGATTCAAGGGCAAATGAAACGAATTGCAACCGGCCGGTGGCCGAGCATTGGAGATATCCATGAGTGTTGATACCGCCCTTCAAAAGCTTGAGGCCACGAATCGTCCGATCCGCGTCGGAATGGTTGGAGCCGGGGCAACGGGCCGGGCCATCGCGCTGCAGCTTGGAACACCAGTGCCGGGTATGCGGCTGGTAGCGATTGCCAACCGGACACCCGAGCACGGCGAGCGAGCATTGCGGGAGGCTTGCATCGAACAGTGGAGTCGCGTGGATTCCCCGCATCAAGCCGAGGCGGCCATCGCTCGAGGACTACCGGTGCTGACGAGCGATCCGTCGGTGTTGACGCATTGTGAAGCGATCGACGTGCTGGTGGAAGTAACCGGTACAGTCGAACCCGCAGCCGGCGTAGTACTGGATGCGTTTGATCATGGGAAGCATGTGGTGTTGGTGAACGCCGAACTGGACTCTCTGATCGGCCCCATCTTGAAGGCAAGAGCGGACCAGGCCGGGGTCGTGGTCACGCACACGGATGGGGACGAACCGGGAGTGGCGATGACCCTGCTGCGCTATCTGCGAACGCTGGGCCTCCGGATCGTCGCGGCGGGCAACATCAAAGGCATGGTCGACTACTATCGAACGCCGGATACGCAGCGGGCATTTGCAGAAAAACACGACCAGGATGTCAAAAAGGTCACGTCGTTTGCCGACTCTACGAAACTATCGATGGAGGCGACCGTTCTCTCCAATGCGACGGGATTCCACGTGGGGCGTCGTGGCATGTACGGTCCACCCTGCGGTTATGTGCGGGAGATTGCAAACCTGCTGCCCGCAGAACAAATGCTGGAGACGGGGCTTGTCGACTACGCGCTCGGTGCGGCTCCTCACACTGGCGCCTTTGTCGTGGTTCACGAGGACTCACCGCTCAAGAAGGTGCAACTGGCTTACTACAAACTCGGAGACGGTCCGTTCTACGTTTTCTACACGCCGTTTCATCTGCCTCACCTCCAGATCGCGTCGACTATCGGACGAGCGGTCATCCATCGTGATCCAACTGTCGCCCCCATCGCCGGCCCAGTCTGCGAAGTGGTGACTGTGGCTAAGCGCGATCTAAAAGCGGGCGAGCGTCTGGACGGCGTCGGTGGGTTCTGTACGTATGGACTCATCGATAACGCGTCGGTGGCTCGCGGCTTGTCAGCCCTGCCAATCGGTCTCTCGGACGGTCGCGTGTTGCGGCGAGACGTTAGGAAGGACGAGGTCCTTTCCTTCGATGATGTAGACGCAATTCCCGGGGGGATCGTCGAGAAACTATGGCGGGAACAGAACGTGCGCTGGCTGCTTGCGACGCACGAGACGCAGCACACTGTACCTGCGGGAGGGATTCGATGAGGTTCGTGCTGTTCTTCTGGACCAATCATGCTTAACCGTTCGTTCTGGAAGGGCCGCCGGGTTTTCCTCACCGGACATACCGGCTTCAAGGGAAGCTGGTTGTCGCTGTGGCTGGATGCACTTGGTGCCAACGTAACCGGGTATGCGCTCGATCCGCCGACTCAGCCGAACCTGTTTGAGCAGGCGGCGGTTGCAGGCACAGTCCGCTCGATTCGCGCTGATATTCGCGACT